>Ga0302173_10000740_pt1 | contig 17219 bp, 11 predicted proteins | sample I_Fen_N3_1_FD_198785 | JGI IMG/M metagenome (GOLD analysis project Ga0302173, IMG submission 198785) | Peat permafrost microbial communities from Stordalen Mire near Abisko, Sweden - I_Fen_N3_1 | ecosystem: Environmental > Terrestrial > Soil > Wetlands > Permafrost | place: Sweden: Abisko... | reverse complement strand
TCTTTTTCACTACTGTCTCCTCTGGTGAATCTCCATTATCCTTCAAACCTTCATACTCCTCGTCTGATAAACTAACTGTTGTTCTTGCTTTACTCTTAATGTAATCCCTGCACTTATTTGCAGCAATTGTAGTAAGCCAAGCTTTAAGGTTACTACCATCAAATCTTTCACAGTTTTGATATGCAGATAAGAAAGTTTGTTGCGCTAGATCCTCAGCATCAAAATAATTCTTCGTAAATGATAGACAAATAGTGATAATTAAACGTTCATATTCTTTTATGCAACTTCCAAATTGTTCTTTTTCAATAACTATCACCACCTTCGGCACATGAAATAAAATAACAAACAAGCATACTAATCTATTATTTTTTTATTGCGCCTTAATTAACCCTTACATTTAATATAACGATTGGAAAATAAAAAACACTTCAACATTTATAAAATTATTATAAAAATTACCTAATAATATTTTTTTTCCTATTTAATAGTATATAACAACAACTTCATCCCACTCATACATTTTTCCAAACAGTCTTTTAAAAAATATTGATAATTTTATTACTTGCTCTATTTTTCTTATAATTATATAATTTAGGCATATAAAAACGTTATTTAGCTTAGGCACTATAAAAAAGTGAGCTGTCCAAAATAGAAATTATATATTTCTATTTTGCAACAGCTCCATTATTGATTATTTATAATATTAGTTTGTTATATAACACTAACTTTTATTTCACTTAATTTCTTATCCAATTCCTCCAAGAGATCATTTGTTATAGGCGAAAATGGCATAAAAGATAATTCTCTTAAAGATTGGTGTCCACTTCTTTCAAGCATATCTTCAGCAATCATCATAGGTAATTTTTCGCCTACTATATTTTTAACTTCTTCATTTCCAACTAATTCACTAAGGCTAACATCAATACCATAATATTTAATGTAAGCTACCTCTGGCAAATAGTTAAATTCATATAAACCACTTGTCAATTCTACATCCACATTTTTATTACTTTGAATTGATTTTAGTTCACTATCTTTTAATGACTCACCATTTACCTTTATATTTTCTAATCTTGCATCAGGTAATACTAAGGTTGCAGTTGCATTAAATGGAATTACAAATTTAAAGTTTAAATTTCCTTCTTCAGTTATTTCCCATTGACTTTCATATGCTCCAACAGTTGAATTATAAGTTGCTTTTGCATATTTCAAACGATAATCTGGCATCGGAGTTAATTTTATGTGTCTAAATCCTGGTTTATCTTCTACTGGATTTATTCCAGCTACATATCTATACATCCATTCTGCAATTGAACCATAAGCATAGTGATTTAAAGAATTCATATCTGTTCCACTTATTTTTCCATCTGGAAGGACTGAATTCCAACGTTCCCATATTGTTGTTGCTCCCATTGTAACTGCGTATAACCAACTTGGGTAATCCTTATTTAATAGTAATGTATAAGCTAAATCATTACATCCATTTTCTGATAGCACCTTACAAAAATATGGTGTTCCAACAAAACCTGTTTTTAAATGGTTTTTATCTTTTTTAAGTTTTTCTCTTAAATCATTTGCTACTCTTTCTATTTTATCTTCTGGTGCAAGCTCCATAAATAATGCAACTATTAAAGCAGTTTGTGTGTTAATTGTGATACGTCCGTTTTTACTAAAATATTCATTTCTAATAGCTTCTCTTATTGCATTTGATAAATCCTCATATTCTTTTGCAATTTCTTCTTTTCCTAAAGCTTTTGCAGCTTTTGCAACAATCCTAGAAGAATAGCAATAGTATGCTGAAGATATAAATGGTATATCTGTTCCACCAGTTGGGAAACTTGGGTCTGTACCATCCAATGCTAACCAATCACCAAAATGAAAACCTGTTGTCCAGAGTCTTTTTCCACCTGAATTATCATCAGCTCTTTTAATGTAATCTACCCAAGATTTCATACTTTCAAATTGCTGTTCTAAAATCTTCTTATCACCATATTGAACATATACATTCCATGGTATTATTGTTGCTGCATCTGCCCAAGCACTTGATCCTCCACCTTGAAGATTTGTTGCTGGCACAACCATTGGAACCATTCCATCTTTATCTTCTTGTTCACGACCAAGGTCATATCCATACTTGCTAAAGAAAGCAAAGGTATCCATATTGAAACATGCAGTTCCTGAAAATACTTGTGCATCACCAGTCCATCCCATACGCTCATCACGTTGTGGACAATCTGTTGGAATATCTAAAAAGTTTCCCTTTTGTCCCCATAAAGCATTTAAAAATAATCTATTAACTAAAGGATTACTAGTTTCTATATGTCCTGTTACTTCCATATCAGAATATACTACACAACCTGCAAAGTCATCTGCATTTACTTCTCCATGCCATCCTTCTACCTTTACATATCTAAATCCATAGAAAGTAAAATATGGCCTAACTACAGCTTCTTCGCCATTTGCAATATATTTATATTGAGCTTTAGCTGTTCTTAAATTATCTCTATAGAAATTTCCATCCTGAAGAATTTCCCCATATTGAAGGGTTATTTCAGTGCCCCTTGGAGCACTCGTCTTAAACTCAATCCAACCAACCATATTTTGACCTAAATCAAGAACTGTATCTCCTGCAGGCGTTTTAATTACTTCTACTTTTAATCTTTCTTTTATTTTTACTGGCAAACTTAATCTTTCTTTTAATTTATCAATATCCAAGTCTATTCCTTTAACCTCGTAAGTAGTCATATCATCAAACGTAGAATCATACACTTCTCCATCATAAATGTTACCGTCTAAAACCTTGCTTTTTCTTGCCATCCAAGTTTCATCTGAATTTATTACAAGGCTAGTACCATCTTCAAAATCTATAACTATTTCACTTATTAAAGCAAATTTATCTCCATAAATATTTTCTTCACTATTGAATCCAAAACGTCCCTTATATAGCCCATTACCTAGAGCAACATTTATTATATTTTCTCCTTGAACTAATGTATCTGTAATGTCATAAGTTTGATATTGAATCCACTTATTATAAGCATTAAAATTTGGAGCAAGATACTCATCTCCACACTTTTTACCATTGATATTCATTTCATAAAGACCTAACCCACATATATATGCACGTGCTGACTTTATAGATTTTTCTAGCTTAAATTCTTTACTTAATATAGGAAGTATTTTATTATCTAAATCTGGTGTTATCCATTTTCCAGTCCAAGGTTGCTCCATTTTAGCTGTTTCAAACCAATAAACTTCACTAGTTGCAAAGTCTCCATTATCAGCCCATACTATCACTCTCCAATAATATCGAGTTCTTGCATTTAACTCTATTAGCAGTTCAAAAGCTAAACTATCTATTTCTTCACTTTTTCCAGTATCAAAAACAATTTCTGAAAACTCTTCATCAAGAGCAACTTGAATTTGCGCTGCAACTTGTTTACTAGCAGTTGTTTCACATGTTATAAAAGAAAAGCTTGGCTTTCCTAAATCAAATCCTAATGGGTTTGTAATATGATTTGTTTTTAAATTAATTATCTTCATAAATATAAATCTCCTTTATGTTTTCTATTTAAATTATATTACACGTTTACATTGTAATATATAGCAATATTACTTTAAAATATTATCATTTATTACGATTTATATTATATGTAAAGGCCATCGCATAGAAAATAAACTTCTATACAATGACCTTATCTTAAAATATTATTTTATTACTTAATTAATCCAGGCACCACTGCCATCTACTTCATAACCATCTATAGTTGTATTAACATACATATCTCCAGAATTATTTAAGTAATACCATTTTCCATCTGTGTCCTTAAACCAGCCTGTTTTCATTGATCCATTACTATTTAAATAATACCATTTTCCATTAGTATCTTTAAACCAGCCTGTCTTCATTGATCCATTATCATTTAAATAATACCAACTTCCGTCAGAATCTTTAATCCATTCTCTTTCCATTATACCAGCTGAATTTAAATGGTACCAAATACCTTCAGATTGTACCCATCCTGTAGCTTTTTCTCCATTTGAATTTATAAATGACCAAGTACCATCTGCATTTTGGTTCCATTTTTTATCAATTTTAACATCAACTTTTGAATCATTTGATTTTCCATCATTTGATTTTGAATCTGAATCCGTTGATGAAGTACTACTATTATGGTGTGATGAACTACTGCTTATTGCAGCATCATCTTTAGCAACTGTTAGATAGTCCTTAAGATTATGATATTTATCTGTATATGATACAGCCTTAACACCTTTAGCTGCATTAATTTTTTCAAATTGTGTTGATTGCATGATGATATTTAACACATTCATAGCAGATTTTTGGAGATCTCCTAATAAAATTGTATTCTTAGCATAGTTTCCCTTGTAAGTTACATTAGTCTTTTGATTAAAAGTAACTGCTGCTCCAGTTGTTACATTTAAAATACTTCCTAATTCATTTGTTACACTTGCTATACCTTCATTTACCATTCCACTAACTTTATTATTGAAAGTTACTCCAGCTGCTACTTGTGTAGTTACTGTCACTTTTCCATCTGCACTTGGTATAAAGTCATTCCATTGTTCTTTATCAACAGAACTCCATCCTACCTGTTCTTTTGCAGTAGTTACATACCCATCTGTACCAAATGTAGGTACATAATCTTTTAATGCTTGTATGATGCTTTTTTGTGAACCTCCTGGCATAATTAAATCATTTCCAGCATGCATAGAAATTGAAGGTGTAGATTTTCCACCGCCCCAGTCAGTCATGATAAGTCCATTGAATCCCCATTCCCCGCGTGATATATCAGTACATAAATCATAATTATCTCCTGAAGGTACACTATTAATAAGATTATAAGAAGTCATAATAGCCATTGGCTGAGAACCTTTTACTGCCATTTCAAAGCCTTTTAGATATATTTCTCTTAAGGCTCTTTCAGACACTGTGTTATTCTCTTTGTCTCTATCCTCTTCTTGATTATTTACTGCAAAGTGCTTAATTGTAACGCCTATACCTGGATGACTCTGAACTCCATTTGTCTCTTGTATAGCAACTGTACCAGTTAAAAATGGATCCTCAGAAAAATACTCAAAATTACGTCCACAAAGAGGATTCCTATGAATATTCATACCTGGAGCTAACCAAAGAGTATCGCCATACTCAGCCATTTCATCTCCTATTGCATCCCCAACTTCTTTCATAACTTTAGTATCCCAAGTTTGAGCTAATAAAGTGCCAATAGGCCAAGCAGTACAATATTGATAATAAGTTTGAGCATTATCTTTATACGATTGTGTAATACGAATTCCTGCTGGTCCATCTGCCAAAACAATATTAGGAATTCCATCACTATCATAATAATTTCCTGTAGTTTCTCCCGCTGCACCTTTTACAGAGTTTGATTGAGCCCCAACAATTGGAGCTGAAGAACTACCCATTCCAATACCTTCCACTATGTCAGCAAGTTTCTCATTTGATAAACCTCCAACAAACTGTTTCATAGTTATGTTTTTATTGTAAACATCATATAATTTGGCATTTTCTTGCGTCTCAACTGTTTGCTTATTCTCTGTGTAACTAACACTAACATTAGTTGTAGTAGCATCCGTAGCCTTACTTGAAACATAAGTAGTAACATCTTCCTTATTATATTTAGATGCGTTGTTACCATCAATTAAATTTAATGCTTCAGATGATAATGAGATTTTTGGGGCCTTTGATATTTCTTTTGCCGATTCTTCATTTGAATAAGGAGTAACTCCTTTATTAGATAAGGTTGTTATTTTCTTATCAACCTTCATTTGGTTGCTAAGTTGTTCTGTAGTTACAGTAGAATCTAATGATAAAACTGCACCTACATGCGTATTTCTAGAACTATTACCCACGCGGATAATATAGTCACCTTTTTCCATCAAATATGCAGCATCATTTTCACTATAAGAAGACATTTCTGAGGTTTTATAGCTAATTGTAAGTGTTTGACTTTGTCCTGGTGCTAGCAAATCTGTCTTACCATAGCCTGCTAATTCCTGATATGGCTTTTCTAATTTTCCATTAGGAGCTGAAAAATATACTTCTGATACTTCTTTACCTGAATATTTTGAACCTGTATTTGTAACCTTAACTTTAACAGTTACTTTATTTTTATCAGCAGTTACTGACTGAACTTCACTATCAAAAGTAGTATATGATAATCCATACCCAAATTCATATGCAGGTTTTATATTAAAAGTATCAAAATAACGATAACCTACATAAATATCATCTTTGTAATCTTCTTGAAGACTATTTCCATCATTTTTGCTAAAAGTTTCAGAGGATGGATAATCTTTATAATTAGATGCCCATGTATCTGTTAGCTTTCCTGAAGGAGTTACTTCACCATTTAACACTTTTACTGCTGCTGTTCCGCCTTCCATACCACCTTGAGACATAAGAAGCACAGAATCTAACTCTGGAATATCCTTAACAAATTTTGTATCAATGACACCACCAACATTTAATAAAACAATACTGTTTTTAAAAGATTCAGCCATCTTTTTAATATTTGCATACTCTTCATCTGTTAAATAATAATCGCCTTTTTCGTTCTTCCTATCTGATCCCTCTCCAGAATTTCTGCTTACTACATAAATTGCAGTATCTGCCCCTGAAGCAGCTGTTATATCAGAATCTGTTAATTTATAATCTGACAAATTAAATGGTGGATCAAACCAGCCTCTGCTACTGTCACTATCATATACTACCTTTCCTTTATCATATGTTTTTTTATAATTTTCTAACCACTCAGAACTTGTTATAGTATATCCTGATTTGTTAAAAGCATCCCATACACTTATCTTATACCTCTGATTAACATCTCCAGAGCCTGTACCACCTTTTACAGTATTATAAGCTCCTCCGCCAAATAATGCTATATTACCTTTTGATGCTATAGGCAGCACATTATTTTGATTCTGCAATAGCACCATCCCTTCGGTTGCAGCATTCATTGAAAGTTTAGCATTTTTAGTCTCTCTTTGGCTTACTGAATTTGAAGTGGAAGCTGCATAAGCTGTGATACCATTTGTTGCCGTGATACAGCTTGTTACAGTCATTGCACATATTACCATTGAAGTAGTTAATTTCATCATTATCATTTTTCTTTTCATTTACCCCACCCTTTTCCCTAAATATCATTTTTTTCTACGCTTACCCAAATTCATGTAGACATTTTCAAAACATATGACTATCGTTTTCATTTTGTTTTTCAAAACATATTCTCCCCCTTTATGTCTATATGAAAATATTAACATACAATAAAACTTCCCTCCATGACTTAAATTAATTTAAATTTGACTTTTTTTAACATAATAAATTTTTCTTATTACTTAATTTTATTTTCAGTGTTTTTTATAAGTCAAGGCGAACTTGTATCCTTTTTTTTAATTTGATATACTAATTGCATAAATGAAAGGGTGAAAAAGCAAATGATAGATATGTATATTACGTCTGGAATGCTTCAGTCTATTTTAACAAACTCTTATTTAAATCATGGAAAAAAGAGAAGTTTTGAGGATGTAGTTATTGAACTGTATAAAAAAAAGAACTTTTCAACCATAAAACCTAGGACATTGGAAAAACCTTTTTGGACTTACTTATCTGATGATGAATTTTTAGATTTGTTGAATAGTACTCCAATTTACATAAATACACTTCTTGAAAATATGTCTTCAATAAACTCTTCTGAAAAAAAAGAAGCTATTAGACTACCACGACAGCATAATGATATTTATGTGACTAAACAACATAATTATATGTATACTAAGATGCACTCGCAAGATTATTTTCAAATTATTTATGTTTTCAAAGGCAATTGCGAGTTTCAATTTGAAAAATAACATCGTATACTACAAGAAGGTGAACTATGTATCATCGCACCTACATCATCACATAACATAATTTTAGATAATAATGACTCTATTATAACTTCCATTTCTATTAAAAAAAGTACTTTTGATAATATCTTTTTTTCTCTACTTTCACAAAAAGATTTACTCTCTTACTTTTTTAAGTCAGCACTTTATAACAAAACTTCACCAAATTACCTTTTATTCCGAACTAATAATTCAATGGATATAAAAATTATCATTCAAAATTTAGTTGCAGAAAACCATAAAGATAATATATATCATAATAACTCTAGTATTAATTGGATGAACATTCTTTTTTCTACCGTTTTAACAAATCATAGCGAGACGATACAATTTAATAACTATGATATAGGAAATGATTTTTCATTAATTTTTCAACATATCCAACAAAATTATAAGAATCTCACGCTTAACTCTCTTGCTGAACACTTTCACTATAGTGAGCCTCATTTAAGTAAACTAATAAAAAAATGTGTTGGCATGAATTTCACTAATTTAATAGCCAATTTAAGGATGGCAGATGCTGAGTATTATCTTGTAAATACAGATTTATCTATAGAGAAAATTTCTGAATATGTAGGATATCACTCTGTAGAACATTTTTCTAGAACGTTTAAAAGATATTATGAAAAATCACCTCAACAATATAAAAAGTTACTTTGATAACCTTTTTTATATAATAAATAGACTTTAGGCACATCAGCAAAGGGTTCAAGTATTTACATAAAATACTTGAACCCTATTTATTCTTAAAAATACTTATTATATTTTAATTATATACACTATAATTCGATTGGTTTTAAATTAGCTATCTTCATATATTGGTCTCATTAAAATTTTAAAATTAATAAATGACTTCTATGTTTCGTGAACGTAATAGTCTCATCCATTCATTTCTAGGCTCTTTATCTGTAATTATGTAATCTATATCTTCATAATCAAATAGTTTTACAAGTGAACTTTTGTCATATTTAGTATGATCGACTAGTAAAATAACTTTATTAGCTTGATTAATCATAGTTCTTTTAATTTCTACCTCTGCTTCATTTAAATCTGATATTCCTCTATCAAAATACATTCCTTTGCAACCTACAAGTGCTATATCTACATTATATTTTCTAATGGCATCTTTTGTTGTAGCTCCTTGAAATGACAGTGATTTAGAATTTACATTTCCACCTGTTGATATAAAATTTAACCTTGATTCACTTAACTCCTGAAACATTGAAATAGAATTTGATACAACTGTTACATCTGCTCTGTTTTTCATAAGTTTTAATGCTTCAAGTACTGTTGAGCTGGAATCTGCAACTATAGTGCTGCCTTCTTTAATAAAATTTATTACTTTTTCTGTTATATATTTTTTATTTTCAACATTATCATTTGGTAGTTTGTAAAAACATTGTTCTTTATTATAGTTTTCAATGTTTATTACTGCTCCGCCATGACTTCTAGTCAATATATCCTGCTTAGCTAATTTGTCTAAATCTCTTCTTATTGTCTCTTCTGATACACTAAACTTTTCACTTAGCTTTGATACATATACTATTTTTTCCTCTAAAGCAATTTGTTTTATGATTTCCAATCTTTCTCTAGGCATCATTGCATTCTTCCTCCCTCCATATGAAATTGCATTCTCTTATATTTATGCACCTTTAAAACATAACTTAATCTATATTTATTTTTTCTTTTAAATTCACTTAATAAGTTCCGAATTGTGCTTCGCGCTTTTTTTATAGGTGTATATTTAATTATATTACACGTTTATATTGTAATATATAGCAATATTAATTAGAAATATTATCATTTATTACGATTTATGTTATAGTAAAAGTATTATAAATTAAGGAGAACGCATTATGAACCAAAAAGATTTAGATATTAATTTACAAAACTACACCAGTAGAGAATATAGAAATCTTGAAACTCTGACAGAAACTTATAACTTTAAAGACATAAATCATACACTTGAAAATTTTAATCGTATAAAACAATTATCCTTTAAATCTGAAGAAATTATTGAAATTCCTAGTTTTAACTTAGAAAAGTTATCTTTTATTAAACACGAGCGTTTTGCTCCAGTAAATAGTCATAAACATAAATTTATTGAAATGTCTTATGTTTATTCAGGTGAAATAAATGAAATTATTAATGGGACACCTATAACTTTAAAAAAAGGAGATTTAATAATTTTAGATACAAATGTAATTCATTCGGTAGATATTACTGACTTTGATGATATTATGCTTAATTTTCTCATTAATAAGGAATACTTTAATAATTCATTTTTTAATCAGCTAGATTCTGAGAATTCAATGACAAATTTTTTACTTCATGCACTCTATGAAAGCCATAAATATAACACATATTTAATTTTTAACACTGAAGAAAATGAATTTGTTTATAATATAATATGTAAACTTACTCAAGAATTAATCTCTCCAAATTTGAATTCTACTGCCATAGTTGATAGCTGTCTTATAATATTATTTTCTGAGTTATTAAGGATATATGAATCTCAAAAGAAAACAGAAGATAATAATGATTTACCTAAACAAACTAAATTATCCATTGATATTGCAAATTATATTTCCTCAAATTATCAAAATATTACTCTAGCATCAGCAGCAGAACATTTTCACTTTACACCTAACTACTTTAGTAACATTGTAAAAAAATGCACAGGGAAAAACTTTAAGGACTTTATTTTAGATGAAAAAATGAAAAAAACTTCTTACCTTTTAAGAAATACAAACTTAACTATTGAAGAAGTTATGGAGAAGGTTGGAATTTCAAATGTTCAATTTTTTTATAAGAAATTTAAGGAGCATTACGGTATTACACCTCATAAATATCGAAAATAGATATTAGAAACTAGATTTATGTGGTAACATAACGAAATAATTAACATATTGTCATAAGTGTTGATTAACCAAAAAATAGAAATAAAAATATATAAAAAATGAGAGCATTCTATAGTAAAATTAAAGTGCGAACCAAAATAATGCTAAGGAGAATGCTCTCATGAAAAATACTACCACTATATTTGATATATTTCAAACATTTTTAACTGATGAAGAAGTAAAAAAAGTAAGTCAAAGCTTAGGATATGTAGATACTGCAATAAAATTCACGCTATATGATTTGGTTAAATTTTTTATAGCAGCAGCTACTAATGAATATAAACGTTATAGACATGGCGTTGAGAATATGGAAGATGATGGACTAACACTTGTCGATTATTCAACTATTTCTAAAAAAGCAACTGATGTAAATTATGAAATTTCTAAAACTTTATTTGAAATTATTATATCTAAATGTAATCGTCAAATGCGAAGAAGTTTAAATTTACCAAAACAACTGGTAGCTATTGATTCAACTACCGTGACCATAGGTAAGAATCGTCTTAAATGGGCAAAATTCAAAGGTAAGAAATCAGGAATAAAACTTCATCTAGCCCTAAATATTAATGACTTTTCACCTCAAAAAATTGTTGAAACTATTGCAAAAAAGCATGACGGACCTATAGGTGAAGATTTAGTAGATATAAATTCTATTTTAGTTGAAGATAGAGCTTATGGAAAGCACCAAAGATTTGATATGTTTAAAGAAATGAAGCAATATTTTGTTATAAGAATAAAAAGTAATATAATAATTTCACAATCAAGAAAATTAAAAAGTTTTACAGAAGAAAATTCTTCTGTAATTCAAGATATTACATGCTATTTAGGTACAAAAACTAAAAAAACTGAGAATAGGTTTAGAGTAGTTGAATTTACTGATTATCATGGTAAATCAGTAAAAGTTTGCACTGACCTAATGGATGTTACTCCAGAAAAAATAGCAAATATATATAAAGAGCGTTGAAAAATAGAGACCTTTTTTTTTAAAATTTATAAAACAAAATTTAAATGTAAAAAGATTATTTGGAACAAGTAAAAATGCTGTGTATAACCAAATTTTTATATTATTAATGACTTATGTGTTGCTTCAATTTACTTACGTTGAAACGACTAAAAATTTAAAATATGTGAAATTGTCACTAATTCAATTTATAAGAAAGCTTATCAGCAATAAACATAAGGTTGAAGTCTATGTATCTATTAACTTATTTTTGAATGCTATCAAAAATAAGTTAATAAGTTAAAGTTAAAAAATGGTTAATCAACACTTGTGATATTATCTGATTTTTTCAGAAAAATGCTTTATCAAGATAAATAATATTCTTCCTCATGATACAAAAGTTTAGGATAACCTTGAGGACAAAAAGGACTGCTCATGATAAAGCAGTCCTTTTTTCAATATGTTTACTATAATTAAATTCCTACATTCCCACTGTTAATTCCAGCACCATTCTTTTCTAAAGGCAACCATTCTATAACTTTCTTAATATATGTGTTCCAAAAATCCCATTCATGTGCTCCAGGTCCTACTTCAAAAGTAACTTCTACCCCAAGCGCCTTCATGTAATTCTTAAAATCTTTATTTGCTCCAAGTAAGAAATCATCTTCTCCACAAGCCATATAAATTTTAGGAATATCAGCTTTTTCTTTTACTAGCTTATTTACTAGCCATTTTGGATTCATATCACTATCCGCTACCTTTGTAAGATCACCAAAACATCCTTCAGCATATGAACGACCTTCTATAAAAAATGGAACATCATTTGTTCTATTTTCTATACCATCAGTAATTAGGGCTGAGGATAATCCAGCAATACATCCAAATGTATCATGATATTTTAAACCATTTCTAAGTGCACCATATCCACCCATTGAAAGTCCTGCTATATAAGTATCTTCTCTCTTATTAGAAAGAGGAAACATTTTTCTTGTGATTTCAACTAGTTCTGTACCTATAAATTCTCCATAATAATTATTAACTCCAGGATTATCTACATAAAACATATTATCACCAGAAGGCATTACAACAACTAGATCATTTTCCTCTGCCCACCTTTGAACATTTGTGCCAGATATCCAATCTGTGTAGTTACCAAATACACCATGTAATAAGTATAATGTCTTGTATGGTTTATCCTCTCTTACAGGCGCACCTGGAAATGTCATTTTATCTATTGGTAATATTACATTCATTGGAACTGTTCTCATTAATGTTTTTGACATGAAATTAACTTGGATTAATGCCATTTTTATTCCACCTTCCAATATTAGGCACAATCAAAAAAATAACAAGTGCATCTGCTAGCCTATTTTCCATTATCCTGCGTCGGCAGATCACCCTAATAGGCTTGCTATGAGGACACTCTACCTTCTTGCCTAATGAAAAATAGGCATGGCATTTTGGACTTGTTATTTTCTTTCATGTGCCTTATTATAAAAAATGCGCCTGAAATGTTTTTAATTAAAATTCCAGGTGCATTTTACTTCTATTATAAGTTATATATTCTTTAACTTCAATTTTTTAACACCTTTAAATTTCTACGTCTAATAAAATTTTCTTAGAACTTTTATTCATAGCTACTTTTCTAACTAACCATGGTGTTACAATTGCACTTAACACTACTACAAAAGCTAATTGTGCAGTAGACTCATTGACGTATTGCAAATAGCTGCTATCACTTTCAGCCATTAAACTAGGAACTGTCATAGCCAATCCTGCAACACAACTTATTGCAGCAGCAGAATGTCCACGTTGTTTAAGCACCTTTCTATCAACCAAATACAAAGGAATAAAATTAATTATAATATATACTAAAAATAACAATATTCCTTTACCAATTGACTGAAATGCCAATTGCAAATTAATATTTACTCCAAGGCAAAATCCCATAAATGGAATCAAAAGCTTAACTCCGTCCTTAGAAAATTCTCTTATTTTGGGATCTAAACAGCCTAGCAACATTCCAATTAGTAAAGGTACAATTGTCGCAATAATACTTTTATAATCCAGCCCTTTTCCATTAGCAAATCCTAGAATACACACTGGTATAAATGGAAGACCTATTACATTAAGCAGCACATAATTAACCTTATCAATTTCATCACCATAATCATTCATAAGAGCTATATAAAGTCCTGGATTGCAACTTGTTAAACATGCCACCCAAGCCAATGTAGATATACCTGCTACACCATTCATTCCAAATGTTTTCATTATGAAGATTCCTGATATAATCCCAATAATCACTTTTATACCACTTAATATACCACCTCTTCTTAAACAAAGAAGTATTTGTTTAGGTTTGATTTGAATACCAGTAAATACTAACATCAATCCAACAATACACATTGTTCCCTTACTTGTAAACGTAGCTGTTAGTGGGTTTCCTATCTGCAAAATACTAGGCATAAGGGTATTAATGATTGCAGCAATTGCCATAGGTACTACCATCATTCCTCCTGGTACTTTTTGTACTCGTTCTAAAATATTCATCTATTCTCAACTAGCGTCACTGGACCATTTTTAGCCAAATATTCTAGCGTTCCAGCTTCTGTCTTTTTAACTCGTAAATCACATTGTACATTCTGAGATAGGTCTGGATGGCTTTTCCATAACTCATACATTTTTGGAAGGAAAACAGGCCACATAGCCGCTTCATATTCCGCATGAATTGCTCTGTCTTCATTAGTAGGCATAGATTCTAGTGATTCTTTAATAAATGCTGGTGGTTCACTAATTCTTGTATTTACTGCTGCAGAAGTAACATGAATAGTTCCCCCTTCAACATTTTCCCACATGTGAATATTAATATCTACAATTTCATTCTTGTCATTAAATATTCCCTCTATAATTACATGTTCAAGTGCTGTTGTAAATGGAAACCAGCTAAGATCAAATCGATTAATTACTACTCCATTTCCGCCAAATACAGGTTTACCTGGTACCATAGCTTCTGAAATCATATGTGCTGAATTTATAAAACCATATTCTACTGGAGACTTTACCCAACTAAATCTCTTATGCGCACCTGGTGCCCATAGATAATAACACTTCTCCATATTTACCCAGAACCAATCCAACATCTCTGCTGTAACACTTGGAATAAAATGCTGACAATCCTCATCTTTAATAAATCCTTTTTCCTTAAATTCATCTTTTAGCTCTAGAGAAGACATAGGTGATTTTGGTCTGTCAAGAGGCTCAAATTCAAGTATACTGACATTAATATTGTCTTGAAAAGGCATATAAGTTTGTCCTGCATTAGGGATATAATTAATATTCTTCATATTGTTAATTCTCCTTTATCCTATATTATAATTTTTTCTCTTAAAGATTAAATTCTCAGCGAAATACCTTTAACACTTGCATGGTATAGGCTTTTGTGGACATCTAGGTTTTATTGCTCCTGCTTTAACAATTGCTTCTTCATCACAAGCTTCCACACATTTCCCACATTGAGTACATTCATCTTGATCAATTACATGAATAAACTTTTTCTTTCCAAGAATTGCATCATCATCACATTCATCTATGCAGTCAGTACATCCTATACATTTATCTGCAAGAATATGATAAGTTATAAATTTACTACAAACTCCTGCCTTGCATACTTTTTTAGTTATATGCTCTTCTATTTCATCCTTAAAATTACTCATAGCACTCATAACTGTACATGCTAATGTTCCATCAACTTCACAAAGCACTTGGTTTTTCATTTCACTGCAAAGGTCTAATAACAAAGGAATATCACTAGTTTTTCCTTTTTTCTGTGAAATATCTGAAAGAATCATATTAATTTGTGTAACTCCTTCAAATCCAAAAGCACATCTTCCACAAGATTCTTTTGTATAACCTTCTGCTATATTTTTTAACTTATCTAAAATACAATCAGTTTCATCAAATATAGAAATATAATCTGTAGTAATTTCAAGCTCTTTATCTAAATCAGCTTCTCCTAAAAATATTGACTGGGGATAGCCTAGATACATTCCTTTAAATGTTGCTTTTACACCAGCTGCATCTAAAACTTCTCTTGCTGAAATCTTCTTATTAAAAGTATACTTTCCTTTTTTCTTTACGCTTCCATCTATATATACATTTTTTGATTCACTATTTAATAATCCTTCTACTGTATATACAGATTCATTTTTTTCTTTAGATGAAGGTAGTGGTTTTTCGCCTTCTATAACTTTTAATATTGCACTTGAATTTCTATATACAAATCCAAAATTGCCATCAACTAGTATAACTTTTAAATTCATATCTGGATAATTTTTAGCTTCTGCTTCTAATTTTGATTGTAGCTCTTTTTCTTTTTGATCTAATACAATATAGCTTGTTTCAGCTTTATTAGAATTTATAGCTTCCAAAACCTGAGAGGTGCTATTATTTAAAATATCAATTGAAATTGGTGCTTCCTTATATGTAGGTACTGCATTACATATTAAATATTTACTCATATAATTTTCCCCCTCTCTAATACTCATTCCATAATTTTGGTGTTTTTAAATTTAATCTTAAATCACATTGTAAACAACGGCTTGCTTCACACATAGCTGCTTCTTTTGATAAAGTTTTTTCTACGATATCAAAATTACATTTTCTTTTATTAGCATCTACAAGCTCTATTGAAGCTCTTTCTAATTTAGAGAAATCAGAACATCTTCCAATGTATGGGTTTGGTGTTTCTTCATCTAATAACTTTTCAGATATGTCACCATCTCCACCTAAATATTTATCAATCGACTGAGCACTCATGCGACCTGCTGCAATTGCTGATATTACTGATTTAGTACCTGTAACTACATCTCCAGCTGCAAAAATTCCTTGTACATTAGTTTCTAATGCTTCATTTGCCTTAATATATGGTCCATAAGTTAATTCTAATTCCATACCTTCTGTTCCAGCAGGCTTTTGTCCAACTGCAAAAATAACACTATCTACTGGTATTACTTCATTAGAGCCTTCTACTAACTCAATGACTGGTTTTCTATCGCTATCAAAATAGAATTTATCAATTTTTTGTAATTCTACACCTTCAACTTTTTCACTACCAGTAATTCTTAAGAATGAATGTGCATCATGTAAAATAATTCCTTCTTCTTTACCTTCTTCAAGTTCATCTTGCGTTGCTGTCATTTGCTCAAGATTTTCAAGACATGCTATATTAACTTCTTTTGCACCTAATCTTAACGCTGTTCTAGCACAATCATAGGCAACATTACCACCACCTAAAACCATTACTTTATCTTTCAATTCAAGTGGGTTTCCTTGGCGTGCTTTTTTTAGGAAATCAGCATTTACATATACACCGTCTAAGTCATTTCCTTCTAATGGTAACATCGTACCTTTATGTGTACCAGTTGATACAAGTACTGAATCATAACCCTTTT
>Ga0302173_10000737_pt1 | contig 17289 bp, 17 predicted proteins | sample I_Fen_N3_1_FD_198785 | JGI IMG/M metagenome (GOLD analysis project Ga0302173, IMG submission 198785) | Peat permafrost microbial communities from Stordalen Mire near Abisko, Sweden - I_Fen_N3_1 | ecosystem: Environmental > Terrestrial > Soil > Wetlands > Permafrost | place: Sweden: Abisko... | reverse complement strand
TATCCTGTAAGTGCATTCATTTTCCCTCTAATTTCTATTGGTTTTGTCACTTATAGAATACAGGAATTTGGATGCTTTTTTAATGGTAATTTTATGTCAAGCACAGTTTTTGGTGTTGAGCCATAATAATTATTCAAAAAATAAAGTTACATTAAAAAGTTAATGAGTAAAATTCTAAGAAAATAAGAAAATAAGAAAATAAGAAAATAAGAAAATAAGAAAATAAGAAAATAAGAAAAGGAGAATTTTAAGTGAAATTAGAATTAACAGTATGTGAATTAGGAAAAGTTTTAAAAGAAATAGAAAAGAAATATAAATTAGATATATTAGTTAAATCAACCTTAAGTGGTGGTTGGATGACAATTACAGGAGAAGCTATTATATTAAAAGCTCCAAGTTATAAAAAAGTAGGTTGTTGTGGAAATGGAGATAATATTATAGATATAAAAATTAAAAATGAAAAGAATGAAGATGGAACTGTTATAAAAATTACAGGAGCTAAAAATAAAAAGTTCAATGTAGATATTTCAAGCACTAGATATAAAGAAGTGTTTTCTGATAAATTAACTATTAATAAAATAAAAGTTAATGAAAATGAAAGTAAGCTAAGGATTGATGAAGATATAATATTTACTATAAAAGCATCAGTTGATGAAATAGTAGAGATTATAGAATGATAAGGCACAGGAAAGAAAATAAGCTAGCAGATGAACTTGTTATTTTTTTGATTGTATCTAAATATAAACAATGTATAAAACAATGTTAACTACAAATACTACTATAGAAAGTTATAGGAGTAGGAGGGTTATATAAATGGATAATAGTATGAAAAGAAAGCATACCAATAAACATAAAAGTTTGAACCATAGTCCTCAGGCAGAAAGTGCGAAAGCAGTCTTTGGAGAACCAAAAGCTAAGGATTCAGAATTTATTCCAAAAACTTTTAACTAAGGAACATGAAAAAAATAATAGAAAAAAGTATTGACCCTGTAGTTACTACAGGGTCTAGAATATATTTGTAGAGGTAATCAAATATCAATTGAATACGGTATCAAGAGGTGATAATTATAAAGGTAATAAAAAAGATTAATAATAACGTCGTTTTTGTACTTAACAATAATAATGAAGAAATTATTGCAGTTGGTAAAGGACTAGGATTTGAGAAAATACCGTATGAACTTAAAGATGAATCACTAATTGAAAGAATTTATGTAAATTTAAATCATAATGATGCAATTAAAACTTTTGAACAATTGCCATTACAAGATATTATTCTTACAGAAGAGGTTATTAAAGAAGGGAAGAAGATTTTAGATAAAAATATTAATGAAAATATTTTGCTTACATTATCTGACCATATTTCTTTTATGTTAGATAGATATAATGAAGGCCTAGATATAAAAAGTCCTTTAGAGTGGCAGATTAAGCATTTATATCCTAAAGAAATGCAAGTAGGTAAGTATGCTGTAGAGATAATAAATAAAAAGAAAAATATTTCTTTACCAGAAAGTGAAGCTGCACATATTGCCCTGCATTTTATCAATAGCCAAATGATTACGAATTCTATTCGTGACACAAGCAAATTAACAAATATTATGGGAGATATAATAAATATTGTAAAATACTTTTATAAATGTGAGTTTGATGAAAATTCATTGAACTTTTCAAGATTTATTAATCATCTCCAATACTTTATTTTAAGACATATGCAAGGGATTAAGATAAATGATGGTAATAAGGAACTCTATCTAGAAATGAAAAAACGTTATGAAAATGAAGTGCGTTGTATAAATAGAATAGAGGAGTTTTTATATAAGAATTTTAATTGGACTTGCAATGAAGATGAAAAGTTATATCTTATTTTGCATTTACAACGATTAATAACTAGGGAAAATAAATAAATATTTATGGACTGTTACTGATTCGATCAGGCATGACCAAAGAAAGTTGATATTATTAGCTTTTTTTGGTCATTTTTATTTTTCTGAAATTACTAGAGGTTAAGGAAATTACTTTAATAAAGTAATTATTATATAAAAATCAAATTTGCTAATATTTTAAGGGGGGTGAAATAAAAGTATATTGGCTTGATATAAATATGCAATTATTATTTTTATAATTCTAGTAATAAAACATAAAACCAGTAATTAATTATGAAAGGAATTGATATTATGACTAATAAAGATTTAGCAATTAAGATCATCGAAAATATAGGTGGAGAAAAAAATATATCTCAATTAGGGCATTGTGCTACTCGTTTAAGATTTAATCTTAAGGATGAAAGCAAAGCTAATATAACTGCATTAGGTAATTTAGAAGGAGTATTAAGAGCACAAAATAGTAGTGGACAATTGCAAGTTGTTATTGGAGCTAAAGTAAATGCAGTATTTGATGAAGTTGCTGCGCAAGCGAATATTACAAGTGGTAATAGTGAAGAAGAAACTAAAGTTAAGAAAAATAAATTAAGTGCTTTTGTTGAAACAATAGCAGGGGTATTTACTCCAATGATTCCTGTTTTAATTGGATGTGGTATGACAAAATCACTTTCTTCAATCTTAACTAACTTCCAATTAGTAGCTAAAGATTCAAGTATCCTATTAGTAATAAACATGATTGGTGATTTAGCATTTTACTTTTTACCATTCTTCTTAGCGGTAAGTGCTGCAAGAAAGTTTAAGACTAATGAATATGTAGCATTAGCTTTAGCAGCAGCTTATATGCATCCAACAATACTAGATGCAGCTAATGTAATTTCTAAAACGGGGGTAAAATCAATAGATTTATTTGGAGCACCAATATTATTGGTAAACTATAAGTCAACAGTTATTCCAATTATTTTATCTGTATGGGTTATGAGTTTTGTATACAAAAAAGTTGATAAAATTATGCCTGATTTCTTGAAGATTATATTTACAGCTATGATTGTTTTATTTATTATGGTTCCTCTTGAATTAATAGTACTTGGACCAATTGGTTCATATGCAGGTGTTTGGATTGCTAATTTTGTAAGTTGGTTCTATAGCGTAGGTGGTGTTTTCTCAGCAGCTTTACTTGGTGGAACTAGATCTATACTTACTATGTTTGGTATGCATTATGCTCTTGCGCCATTACAAATTCAACAAATTGCTGAAAATGGTTCTTCAACTTTACTAGTAAGTGCATTATCAGCAAACTTTGCTCAAGCGGGAGCAGCTTTAGGCGCATTTATTGTATTAAAAAATAAATCACAAAAATCACTTGCTGCAAGTAGTGCTCTATCAGCATTTTTAGGAATTACTGAACCAGCTATGTATGGTATTAACTTAAAATACAAAAAACCATTCATATTTGCATTAATCTCATCAGCTATTTCGGCAGCATTCTTATCAATATTTAATGCAAGTGCTATGGCTTATGCTCCTCCAGGATTATTTACATTACCAACTTATAAAGCTAATAGTTTTGTATTTATTATAATTGGTGTATTAATGTCAGCAGGTCTAGCATGTGCTCTTACTTTTTTCTTTGGAATTAGTAAGGAAGATAATAAAGAAGAAGATGAATTACCTGTAGAAAAAGTAGAAGTTCAAAAAAGTTTAATAGGAGAATTATTGGTAAAAAGTCCAATTGTTGGTGAAGCGAAAAAATTAGGTGAAGTTAATGATGCTGTATTTGGTCAAGAATGTATGGGGAAAGGTATTGCTATAATGCCAAGCGAAGGAAAGGTTTATGCACCATTTGATGGAGTGGTTGAAGCTTTCTTTAATACAAAACATGCAATTGGGTTAAAATCTAAAGATGGATTAGAAGTATTGATTCATGTTGGAATTGACACAGTAAACTTAGAAGGAAAATATTTTACTGATAAAGTTAAACAAGGTGATGAAGTTAAGGCAGGTCAATTATTATTAGAATTTGATATGGATAGTATTAAAAAAGAAGGTTATGACATCATAACTCCAGTTATTGTAACAAATACAGATAATTATTCAGATGTAATTTGTAATGCAACTGGGAATGTAAGCAAAGATAGTTCAATTTTAAAAATAAAGGCTTAATTTAAATACAAAGTCTTAGAGAAAATTAGTCTATGCATATAAATTATTATTAGCATAACATGTTTATAAAGATCTATTTATGTGTATAGACTTTAAATACGAGGTAGGAGGATTTAATATGAATAAAGGATTTCCAAAAGGTTTTCTTTGGGGTGGAGCATTGGCAGGTTGCCAAGCAGAAGGTGCATATAATGAAGATGGAAGGACAATGTCAATTCAAGATTTAATGATTTTTGATGAAAAGAATGATAGAAAAATAACAAAGCAAGCACCAATGACTATGGATATTATTAATGAAAGAAAAAATGATTTAGATATTTCAAAGTATCCTAAAAGAAGAGGGATTGATTTTTATAATACTTATAAAGAGGATATTGCCTTATTTGCTGAAATGGGATTTAAAGTATTTCGTTACTCAATTTCTTGGTCAAGAGTATTTCCAAATGGAGATGATATAAAGCCAAATGAAAAAGCTTTAAGCTTTTATGATAATGTTATTGGGGAGTGCTTAAAATATGGTATGGAACCATTAATTACAATTTCTCACTTTGATATGCCAGTTGTATTGGTTGAAAAATTTGGTGGATGGCACAACCGCAAATTAATAGATTTATATTTAGATTATTGTAGAGTAATTTTCAATAGATACAAAGGGAAAGTAAAGCATTGGATAACTTTTAATGAAATTAATATGAGTATAAAAGCTGGACCAAAGACATTAGGGATTATATATGATGGGCAAGAAAACTTTGAGGAAATGTTATTCCAAGGAATTCACCATCAATTTGTAGCAGCAGCTAAAGCAACTAAATTAGCACATGAAGTAGATGAAAATAACCAGATTGGTTGTATGGTAGCATATTTTACTACATATGCTCATACTTGTGATCCTAAAGATGTTATAGAAATGCAAAATGATGACCGCTATAGAAATCTTTTCTATTTAGATGTTCAAGCAAAAGGGGTTTATCCATATTATATGAAGGGATATTTTGAAGAAAAGAATATTTCTATTAAGATGGAAGAAGGAGATTTGGAAATAATCAAAGAATATACATCTGATTTCATAGGATTCTCATATTATATGTCAATGATTTCGAGTGCAAGAGCAGATGAAATGGAATTAACCTCAGGAAATGTTATGAATGTGTTAAAGAATCCAAATCTAGAATCTAGTGATTGGGGATGGCAGATTGACCCAATTGGTTTAAGATATACCTTAAATCATTTATATGATAGATATGGAAAACCATTGTTTATTCTTGAAAATGGAATTGGTGCATTAGATAAACTAGAGGAAGATGGAACTATACATGATCCATATAGAATTAGTTATTTAAGTAAACATATTGAACAAATGAAGTTGGCTATAGAAGATGGTGTAGATTTATTTGGTTACACAATGTGGGGACCTATCGATATTATTTCAAGTGGAACATCTGAAATGAGCAAACGTTATGGATTTATTTATGTAGATATAGACGACTATGGAAATGGAACAAAGAAGAGATATAAGAAAGATTCTTTTGAGTGGTATAAAAATGTTATTAGAACTAATGGGGAAGAACTGTAGATAAATGAATAAAGGTTGTCTCATTTTATGTAAATGGGCAACCTTTATTTTAATATTATCAATAAAGATGGTTATATATAATAGTATTAGGAATTCAATAAATTATGATTTAAAAAAGTATAGTATAATAAAGTATCGAAAAAAAAATATTGACGCTCTTAAGAATAAAATTTATTTAGGAGGAACAAATGAGTTATAAAATTGGAGAAGTGTCTAAATTATTGGATATACCCATTGAAACTATAAGATATTATGAATCGAAAAAAATAATTTCACCTAAGAGAGCAAATGACAGTAACTATCGTGAATATGAGACTTGGGATCTCTATTATTTACTTGAATGCAAAAAATTCAGAAGTTACAATCTTTCTATGGAAGAAGTAACTAATATTTTACATCATGAAACGTTAGAATATTTTAGTGACAAAATTACAAAGGTACAGCGTGAAATAGAAAATAAAATAAAGTATTATACTTTGTTACATAAAAAGAATGAAAAATATCAAGATACATTAGCAAATATAAAAAATAAGTTAAATCAATATACCATAAAAAATAGACCTAAATCATTATATTTAATAATGAATTCTAGAGAAAATAGTGAATATGGAAAGATATATGATAGTGATGGGCTTTTTAAGGTATGGATAAAATATTTTCCGTTCATTGATTTTATACAAAAAATTTCAAATCAACATATTAACTTTAGAGATGAAATCAATAGGGATAATTGGTTTTTAGGGATAGAAAAAGAATATGCAGAGGCATTAGAATTACCAATTAATCAAAGTGTGATTTATAAAGAAGAACAAAAATGTGTTTATACAATAGTATGTGTTGGGGATAGAGGAAGTTTATCACTAAAAATATTAGATGGAGCCATTAAATATATAGAAGATAATGGCTATAAAATTGTAGATGATATTATAGGAAATCTATTAGCCAGAGTACACGAAAATAATAAATTTTTTAGATATATTGAGCTATGGATACCAATAGAATAAATTGTGAATTTTTTGTCGAAATGCTTGACCCTTTAGCGACTAAAGGGTTTATACTTTCTCTATAAAGCAAGAGGAGGTAATCAATTTGTTAAAAAGTTTATTTAAAGCTAAAAAGATTAATCAATGTGAAATACCTAATAGATTAGTTGTTACTGCTATGGTTGCGAACTATTGTAATACAGATGGAACAGCTACCGATAAGTATATTGCTTACCATGAAGCAAAAGCAAAGGGTGGTTGGGGTCTTATAATTACAGAAGACTATGCAATTAGTGAACATGCGATGGGATATGAAAGAATTGCAGGTTTGTGGAATGATGATCAAATTCCTAGTCATAAAAAATTAACAGATACTATACATAAATATGATAGTAAAATATTTGCTCAAATATATCATGCAGGAAGACAATCTTGTAGTTATGTAAACGGTGGTGTGCAACCAGTTGCACCTTCTGCTATTCCATGTCCATGGCTTAGAGAATTACCAAGAGAACTTACTATAGAAGAAATTAAACAAATAGTTTCTGACTTTGGTGATACGGCTCTAAGAGCAAAAAAAGCAGGTTTTGATGGTGTAGAAATTCATGCAGGACACGGTTATTTATTAGCAGAATTTTTATCACCATATTCTAATAAGCGTTCAGATAAATATGGTGGATGCTTAGATAATCGTGCTAGAATAATTAAAGAAATAATTGAAAATATCCGTAGTAAAGTAGGAAAAGAATTTGCAGTTATTATTCGTTATTCAGGAGAGGAAACTGTAGAAGGCGGACGTGATATGTCTGAATCAAGAGTTTTAGCTAAAATGTTTGAAGAATGGGGAATTGATGGGTTACACGTTTCAAGTGGTTCTTATGGTAATTACAATAAAGGAATTGTATCAACTATGTACATGCCTCATGCTTGGACAGTTGAATTTGCAAATGAAATAAAAAAAATAGTTAATATTCCAGTTATCACTGCAAATCGTATTAATGATCCTAGAATGGCTGATAATATATTAGAATCTGGTAAAGCTGATTTTATTGGTATGGGAAGAGGATCACTTGCAGATCCAGAACTTCCCAATAAGGCTAAAAATGGAGAGTTAACTTCTATAAGATATTGTATTGGATGTTTACAAGGATGTGTTAGTAAACTTCAACAAGGAGAAGGAATTACCTGTTTAGTTAACCCTACTCTTGGACGTGACTTAGAAATTGACTATACAAAGACTTTAGAACCAAAAACAGTTTGTGTTATTGGTGGAGGTCCAGGTGGATTAGAAGCTGCTAGAGCAGCAGCACTAAAAGGGCATAAAGTAGATTTGTATGAAAAAAGAGACTTCTTAGGAGGACAATTTAAAGCAGCTGCATATCCACCATGTAAGGGAGAATTATCTACTTATACTTCATGGATAAGTGAAGAATTAGAAAAATTAGGTGTTAATATACATTTAAACTGTGAAGTGAGAAAAGAGCTTCTAAAAGCAGAAAATCCAGATTACATTATAGTTGCTACTGGAGGAAATCCAATAGTACCAGGTATTAAGGGTGTTGATAAAAAACATGTGTTCACAGCAGAAGATATGCTTTTAGGAAAAGTTCAACCAGGGGAAAATATTGTAGTTGCAGGTGGTGGAGAAGTTGGTGGTGAAACAGCAGCACATCTAGCGATGCAAGAAAGAAAAGTTACAATTATAGAAATGCAACCAGATATACTAAATGAATTGGATGCAATGAGCACAATACAATTGAAAAACATCTTAAACAAATATGGTGTAGATGTTAGAACTAATACTAAGGTTGTAGAAATCCTTGATGATGGTGTAGTAGTTGATAATGGTAAGGAAATAGTTACAATTAATGCAGATACTGTTGTACTTGGGTTGGGATATAAACCAAACAATTCATTAGTAGATGAATTAAAAGAAATTAGTGATAATGTAATTGTAGTTGGTGGTGCACAAAAGACTAGTAATGCATTAATAGCAGTAAGAGAAGGTTTTGATGCAGGAATTAGCATAAAGTAAAAAATATATAAAACCATCTGTAGTATATAACAGATGGTTTTATTTGTGATTTATAAAGTAAAAAATTAACAATGAATATGGAAAACAAGGTCAAGCGTTAATTTAGCAATACGTATTCATAAGTTAAGGAAAGAAGGAAAACATGAATAATTGGAAAATAAGATCTTTGTATTATGGAAAAGTTACAGCCTCTAAAGGAATCTTTTCAGCTGGTCTTGATCCAGACATTATGTTGAAAATTCCGTATATAGGTTATTTACTGCAAAATGGTAAGAAAAATATTCTTGTAGATACAGGAATCCATGAAGATAATATAGTTTTGGGAAAGGGATGGGGAGGTTTGCAATCTGAAGGTGGGAATAGGTACGTAATTGAAGCTTTAGAAAAAGAAGGCCTTAAAACAAAAGATATTGATACTGTTATTTATACTCATTTGCATCACGACCATGCAGGGGGAGCTCTTTTATTTCCAGAAGCAGCAATATATTATCAAAAGGATGAGTTTTTAAATCTCTTAAATCCACTACCAACACAAAAAATGCGTTCAGATTATGATAAGAGGACCGTTGGTGATTTAGATAAACTTAAAAATCACTGCATGGTTGATGGTGATATTGAACTGCCAAATGGATTAAAGCTCTACAAAATTCCTGGTCACACATTAGGAAGTATGGCAATTGCTGTTCCTACGGCTGAAGGTAGATATGTTATTACAGGAGATATTCCGCATCTTGGGATTTCACTATTTCCAAAGCTTGATAAGATGCAGCTTATGGATGGTTCAATTATTAATATAACTCCAGCTCCTGATAATATGATGCCATATCTATTTAGTAGTGTAATATATGATCATTATTCTGCTTTTGACAGCTATAATAAGCTTAAATTATTAGCAGAAGAATTTGACCCCAAATGGTATTTGACTGGACATGATCCTTGGATTATTGCTAAACATAATTTTGGGTAATAACTTTAAATTTATTACAATTATACCAAACAATGAATAAGTATTGACCCTGTAGTAACTACAGGGTTTATGGTTATAATATGTATTTTTCAATAATATAAAATACATGCTGAGATATAATATAGGAAAATATATAGTAGTGGGGGATTTTATGAGAGATAATATTTTAGATCATTTTAGAACGGTTCTGCCATTATTAAGTGAGTTAATGCAGGAAGAAGTAGCATCATGTATTACAGATAGTGAAAAATGTCTTGCTATGTATTCAACTCCAAACATGCCTATTTTCTTTAAAGAAGGAGATTTGATACCTAAAGATACTCCTTTATACAAATCTATTCAAACAAAAAAGATTGTTGCAGCTGTAGTACCTAAAGAAGTTTTTGGTGGAACTCCATTTTTAGGAATTTCATATCCAATATTAGATCCAAAGGGAGAAATAATAGGAGCAGTTGGAATAGCAAAAAGCTTAGATAAGCAATATAAGCTTGAAGAAATATCAGAAGATTTATTTTCATCTCTTAGTCAAACAAGTGAAGCAATAGATGATATAGCAACAGGTTCTCAAAAGCTGGCGAATGTTATTGGAAATATAAATGCAGCAACAAATAAGGCAAATGAAAAGATTAGTGCTACCGACTTAATGATTAATTCTATTAAAAAGATAGCACAACAATCAAATTTGTTGGCATTAAATGGTTCAATAGAGTCATCGAGAGCTGGTGAACAGGGCAAAGGATTTTCAATTGTAGCTAAGGAAATGAGAAAGTTAGCTCAAATAAGTAATGAATCAGCAAAAGAAGTTTCACAAATAATCACTGAAATAAAAAAGTTAGTTTATTCTATTATAAGTGAAATTAATGATGCTAATATTGTTGCAGAATCTCATTCAGCAGCTACAGAAGAAATAAATGCAACAATAAATGAATTGACAGAAGTTTCTAAAGAACTTTATGGACAGGCAAAAATATAGATGGAAAGCTAAGAATAATATGTTTAATTACATAATATTCTTAGCTTTTATATTTATACAAGATTTTATAAATAATTTTAATATAGCCATTAAAATTATTTACATTAATGGATTGTTTACCCTTTTAATTGAATTTTGAAATTTCCATTATACAATCCTTAATCCACTCTATGTAAGTTTTTTCTCTCATAATAGCACCATTTAAAATAATATAATCGCCAAAATTAGGAGAAGATAATTTAGATATATCCTTAGTCTTTAAAAGTTCATTCATACAAGTTTCTAGATATTCTAATCTTTCAGAGTGTTTGTTTAATCCACTTTGAAATTGTCTTAATAAAGTATCATTATCTATTTCATCACAAAAATAAGCTTTAAGTCTAAAAATATCTTTAGGAGTTGGTTCTAAAGGATCATCTTTTGCAAGCCATTTTTGCAAGCACTTCTTTCCTTTTTCACTTATGGTGTATAATTTTTTTTCTAGTTTCTCACCTTGGATAACTGTTTCATATGAAAGAAGCTCTTCATCTGTAAGTTTTTTTAACTCAGGGTATATTTGGCTATGTCTTGCATACCAAAATTCTGCTAATCCTTCATTAAATGTTTTTGTAATATCATAACCTGTTAATGGACTTCTATTAATAAGTCCTAAAATTGCATATTTTAAAGTTCTCATGTGGCACCTCGTTTTTGTTAATTAAATAGAGCTATGTGTTGTAGTTATTCTACCATGTTTAAGTGTGAAATAAAAAATCGTTTTGCATTAGCACAAATGGGGCCACTTGGGCTAGCTGATAGTGAAGGTGGATTTAACCAAAGAAGAATTGATTATTATACTGAAAGAGCAAAGGGGGGTACAGGCCTAATTATTACAGGAGTAACTTTTGTAGATAATGAAGTTGAAGATCATGGTATGCCAAATGTTCCATGTCCTACACATAATCCAGTTCAATTTGTTAGAACAGAAAATGGAATAGAAAGGTTTGAATATGATTCAGTAATACTTTCAGTTGGATATAAAGAAGAAGATTCATTATATAAAGAATTAGAGTTTGAAGTCTCTGAAATTCATCTTTTAGGAGATGCACGTAAGGTTTCTAATATTATGTATGCTATTTGGGATGCTTATGAAGTTGCAAATCATATATAATTAAAACACTATATTTACATTTAAAAGACAGCACGGATTCACGTCTATCATGTTGTCTTTTTTCAGTTGGTATATTAGGCACAATCAAAAAAATAAAAAGTCCATCTAGCAGCATATTTTCTTTCATGTGCCTTAAGACAGAATCTAAATAACTAATTTCTACATAGGCTCAATAGGTTATTTTATTGTGGGGAGAGTATCAGTTAATGTAAAGAAAAATTTTAGTATAAAGGCATAGAAAAAAATATATATTTACAAAAAAATAGATATATATGTTGTATTTAGTAGTATCCACGTATAAAATTATTATAAGGGTATTGTTAAAATGGATATAAGAGGGGGAAAAAACATACTATGGATGTTTTTATGGCTAGACAACCAATATTTGATAGAAATAATCATGTTATTGCGTATGAGCTTTTATTTAGAAGTGGATGTGAAAATACTTATGATGGTATTGATGGAAATGAGGCAACATTAAATGTTATAGCAAATTCAGTTTATTTTAATATGATTACTGATAATAAAAAAGCTTTTATAAATTTTACTGAAAAATTGATAAAAGAAGAAATAGCTACAATACTTCCTTGCGAAAATGCAGTGATAGAGATTCTGGAAAATATAGAGCCAACTGATGAAATTTTAAATGCATGTAAGAAACTAAAAAAACAAGGATATACGCTAGCATTAGATGATTTCGTATTTGATAAGAAATATAACAAATTGATAGAGATAATTGACATAATAAAAGTAGATTTTATAATTACTAAGGGTTATGATAGAAAAAAAATATTTGATTTACTAAAGATAAATAAAAAAATAAAATTCTTAGCAGAGAAGGTTGAAACTATAGAAGAATATAATGAGGCAATGTATTATGGATATGAATACTTTCAAGGATATTATTTTAGTAAGCCTATGGTATTGACAGCGAGAAGTATTCCAACCAATAAATATGCAGGACTAGAGATTTTAAAATTAATAAATCATAAAGATTTCAATTATATTGATCTAGAAACCTTAATACTTAAAGATGTAGGTTTATCATACAAAATAATAAAGTTAATTAATTCTTCTGCCTATTCTTTAAGAAATAAAGTTAATTCAATAAAATATGCAATTACATTTCTTGGGGAGAAAGAAATTGTAAAATGGCTTTATGTAGTTTTATTAAATGACTTAAAAGGAAAAAATTCAGATGAGTTAATAAGAGTTTCATTGCAAAGAGCAAAATTTTGTGAATTAATATGCAATATTAGTATTTATAAAGAAAAAAACTTTTCAGCTTATATTACGGGTTTATTTTCAGTTATGGATGCTATATTAAATTGTTCTATGGAGTCAATAATAAAAGATTTAAATATATCGGATGAAGTGAAAGAAGGCTTAATTGGAGAAGAAAATATATTAAATGTAATGTTAAATTTAGCTATTAGCTATGGACGAGGTGAGTGGGAAAAAGCTGGCGTTTATGCTGAAAAAATTAATGTTGATATAAATGAAATTTCACATTTATATTTAGAAACTTTAAAATGGGTAGATAATATACAGTGTGATGAAAAAAATATTAAATAAAAATAAAATGCACTTGAAATTTTAAGTCAAGTGCATTTATGTCGTATGATATAATATATTACTTAGTAGTTTTATTTAAAAATTCACCTAAATCTTTATCTAAAAGCATTATATGATTTTTACACCATGTAATCATATTTTTTTGAATATTTAAAGCAAGTAATGTTGATGTTCCTTGAGTTTGAAAAATTTGTCTCAATTTTTGTAGTTCTTTTTTAAATTCTTCATGTTGATTGTGTTGTGTATCATATTTAGGATAGTTATATTTTTTTTGAATTTCTTCCTCATCTTCAAAGTGTTTACAAACATATTCTTCAAGAAAATTTAATGTTTTAATAATTTCATCTTTTTCTTTTTTATCTTTCATAGCAGTTAATAATTTATCTAGGCAACTAAATAATTCTTTATGTTGCTTATCAATTTCAATAACACCTATATTTAAATTATTATCCCATTCTAAATACATAAAACTCTACCTCCTGTAAATTATATAAATAATTATCCAAATGATAATCATTTATGATTAAAGATTAAACTAAATTTTGAATACTGAGATTACGTCTAAAAGCTTATCTGAACAATCTTTGGTTCTATTGGTTTGGGTCACGACTTCTTCTGTTAAATTAACTAACTCATTTGATTTAGTTGCAATTATGGTGGTACCTTCTGCACCTTCATTTGTTGCAAGGGAAACTTCCTCTATTGCTCTGACAATGTCTTCTGTTGATTTAATTAATGCATCGGATATATCTCCAATAGTACTAACTAATTTATTAAAGACTATAGCATCATTTTTATATTGATCTCCTGTTTCTAAAAGTTTATCATAGTCTTTAACTACTTCTGTACCAATAAAATTAATTACTTCTGTTGATGTTTCCTTGAGAGCATTTACAGCCGAAAGCACTTCTGTATTGATTTTTTGAATTTCTATTGCAGTATCTTTTGACGTCTCAGCAAGTTTTTTTATTGAATCGGCTACAACTGAAAATCCTTTTCCTGCTTCGCCTGCTCTTGCTGATTCTATAGCGGCATTTAAAGCTAACAGATTAGTTTGCTCTGTTATTTCTAATATCTTAGATGTTAATTCAGTTATTTTATCTACAGCTCTAGACTTTTCGATAGCTAATTTTAAGTTTTCTTGAATTCTTAAAGTTATACTATTTGATTTTTTTTGAGATTCTAATGCATCTGCTTTTAAGTTGACTGCTCTTTCTTCAATTTCTTTTGCTGTTCTCTCTCCATTTTCAACACTTGAACTCATAGTTTTTATTATAGATTCCATTTTTTCTGATGAGGAGCTTATTTCTTCGGCAGAAGCTGCCGTTTCTTCCATGCTAGCAGATAATTCCTCTGTTGTAGCTGATACATCAGAAATTTTAACGTTTAAGTTATCTATTTTCATCTTAGTAACATTTATAGAATCTAGTACCACGTTGGATTCATCTTTAACACCTATGATTATTTGTCTAAAAGCATTTTTCATCTCATTAATGGATTGGAACATTTTACCTAGTTCATCTTCTTTTTTGAGATACTTTTTATCAATTTGTATCGTTAAATCTCCTTTGGATAATAAATACATTTGTTTCTCTGCATAGTTTATTCCTACTGTCATCTTTTTTATTACGAAATATATTACCAAAATTAAAATTACAATAGATGCAACGGCTGTAATTAAAATAATATTAAATATTTTATTATAGTTCTCTAATATTTTTTCTTTAGGAATTTGACTACATAATATCCAGTTTGTATTCGTATTTTCCAAATTAATAGGATATGCCACCATCAAAACATCATGGCCTTTTGTTATTGATTTACCATAAGTAAAAAATTCTTTTCCTTGTGAAGTTTCGCTTATTATTTTAGCCCATGTATCATTATTTTGTTTTGCATCTTTCATTTTAAAACTAGAGTCTTCACCACTAACTATATAAAATCCTTTATTAGATATTAATTCTACAGTTCCTCCAAGAGGTGTTCTTTCTAATATTATCTTTTCTAAAGTATCAAGTTTATAATCTAATGAAATTACACCTAGAAATTTTCCATTAGCATCAAGTATGGGCAGTGCTAATGATACCATTTGAACATCTTTCCCATTAACAGAATAAGTTGTAGGTTCTGTAATAAATGTTCCTTTTAATTCCTTTGGACGGTTATACCAGGTCATTTCTGTTTCTTCATTATAAGCTGCTTCAACTACAATACCATTTTCGCTTCTACTTGAATATGGTATAAACATTCCATTTTCGGCATATTCTTTGTGTCCTTTATAAAATTCATCCTTGCCATCGTACGCATTAGGTTCAAAAGCAACTGTTGCACCAAATATTTGTGGATGAGTATTTAATATTTCTTTCTCCATCTCAATAACTAATTCTCGATTTTGTAAATTAAGTTTCTTTTGATTAATTACTTGATCTCTTAAATCTTTACTTATAACCTCCAATTTTTCAAAGTTTGAAGTTATTTGATTTGCATATGCTAAAGTGGTTTCTTTTGCTAAAGTTTCGCTATCATTAATATTTTTGGTTTTAACTTGTATCAATATATTTGCAAATACTGCAATGTAGCAAACAAGAATTATTGTTCCTATGATAATACTTATTTTTGTTCCTAATTTTAATTTATTAATCATTTTTTATCCCCTTTTATTAATTGATTTTCAAAATTTGAAGCTTCTTGATATAAATTGCTATATGATAGTGAATATCTTTATATATTGTAGATAATTATATCATTTACCAAAATATTTTTATAGTATTTTACAAAGTATATTATATTTACAATTGTTAAAAATTTTTAACATGTTTATATTTTAAGTTTCTAGTTTATAGAGTAACTATTTATAAAAAGTAGTCATAATGTCTTTGCTTAAGTGAATATATTTGAGGTATAAGGGAGGAGTGTTTATGAGTATGAATTTTAGAGAATTTATAGAAATAGATAGAGAAAAAGGTAACACCCTAAGATTTGAAGGAAGTTTTTTAGATTATCTAGAGATTGTTAAAGAAAATCCAGAAGTAGTTATTCTTGCTCACAAAAGAATTCATGAGATGATTAATAGAAAAGGTGTAGAAGAATTAAAAGCTGAGGAAAATCCAAGAATACGAAAAATCTATGGGAATGATGTAATAAGAAGATATGGCTTTTTTAAGGATGAGTTTTATGGAATTGATAAAGTTATCATGAAACTTGGTAGTTATTTTAAATCAGCAGCTATGAAGGGAGAGGAAGCTAGACAAGTTTTATATCTTGTTGGTCCCGTTGGTGCAGGCAAATCATCTATAGTTGAAAGTTTAAAGTCTGCATTAGAGGATTGTGAACCAGTTTATGCATTAAAGGGATGCCCAATGCATGAAGAACCACTTCATCTTATTCCAAAGCATTTAAGGCCTAGATTTGAAGAAATGCTTGGAGTACAAATTGAAGGAGATTTATGTCCTGTATGTAAATATAGGCTAACTCATGAGCTTAAAGGAATTTATGAAGATTTTCCAGTTGAAAGAACAGGATTTTCTATTAGGTCAAGAAAAGGAGTAGGGGTAGTTCCACCTGTTGATCCTAATAATCAAGATACTTCAATTTTAACTGGTTCAGTTGACATATCTAAAATGGATTTATATTCAGAAGATGATCCAAGAATATTTTCTTTAAATGGAGCTTTTAATGTTGGAAATCGTGGACTTGTAGAATTTATTGAGGTATTTAAAAATGATGTTGAATATCTTCATACAATAATTACCGCAACTCAAGAAAAATCCATACCATCACCAGGTAAGGGTTCTATGATTTATTTTGATGGAGTTATAGTTGCTCATTCAAATGAAGCAGAATGGACTAGGTTTAAGTCAGATCATACGAATGAAGCTATATTAGATAGAATAGTAAAAGTTGAAGTTCCATATTGTTTAGAACTTGATGAAGAAGTTAAAATATATGAAAAGATATTAAAAAAGAGTAATTTCAAGGCTCATATAGCACCACATA
>Ga0302173_10000734_pt1 | contig 17299 bp, 14 predicted proteins | sample I_Fen_N3_1_FD_198785 | JGI IMG/M metagenome (GOLD analysis project Ga0302173, IMG submission 198785) | Peat permafrost microbial communities from Stordalen Mire near Abisko, Sweden - I_Fen_N3_1 | ecosystem: Environmental > Terrestrial > Soil > Wetlands > Permafrost | place: Sweden: Abisko... | reverse complement strand
TCATAGCATTATCATCTGCAAGTAAAATCAACCTTTTACTATCTAATGTTGAATGATTCGTTGCACTAATTTGAGTAGCACTAACACTATCTTTTTCCTCTCTTTTTGTTTTTGCACTTTTTATTCGATTTGCATAAATTTCTTTTTCTGAGTCATTGGCTATTGGCAAATCTATTTCAACATAAAAGCTCGTTCTTTTGCCATACTCACTATCAACCGTTATTTTTCCATTCATCAGCTTCAAATAACCTTTGCAAATTGTAAGACCCAGACCACTTCCACCATAAATCAATGATACATTATTGTCTGCTTGCTCAAATGGTTCAAATATTTTTTCCAGATTTTCTTTTTTTATTCCAATTCCATTATCTGTGACTTCAAACAAATATTTAACTTGATTTTCAGATATGTCTTCCTCTTTAATGCAAAACCGAATCTTACCACTGACATCTGTAAATTTAGCTGCATTTGTAATTAAATTAACAAGAATTTGTTTCAATCTATGTTGATCCCCACATACGATCTGGTCTATATTTCCCGATTTAATAATACTAAGCTTGATGTTTTTAGAATTAACATTTGATGAACTAACTGTTTTTACTGTATCAATAATCTCTGATATTTTAAAAGGCTCTATACTTAGTTCAATCTTATTACTCTCGATTTTTGACACATCTAAAATATCGTTCACAACTGACAATAAATATTCAGAAGTGTTTTCTATATTAGACAAACACTCTTCTAGTTTGCTTTTATCATCAATTGAATATTTCGCAATCTCTGCTAATCCTACGATTGCATTCATTGGAGTTCGAATTTCATGAGACATCTGTGACCAAAATCTACTTCGCAAAGCATTTGACTCATCCATTATAATTAAAGCCGCATTATTTTTGATTAATTTTAGAATATAATAAATCACGATAATCATGCTAATGCAAAAGGATGCGCATAATATAAATACCTTAAAAATAATTACATTGGCTTTCTGATTAAGATTTTTTTTCGGAATAATTGATACCATATACCAATTATTAATTTGCTCCAAAGGTTTGATACAGATTATATTTTCTTCACTACCACACAAATAAATTTCACTACTCGAATCGCCATTTTTCATTGATTCCTTGAGATTTTTATTATCATTCACAAAATCGAATAAATTTACCCACTCACTTGATTCTTTCAGCGGCAATATTTTATTACCATCCTGATCAACAATATAATTATAATTGCTATTAATATCTATACCATATATATCATTTGCAATATTTTCAGTATACCAGCCAATCAATAAATAATTTTGATTATTTTCATTTGTCACTGTTGTATAAAAATATAACCCGGCACCTTCTAAATCAGAATTTTTTTCGACTTGGCTGGCACCTTCTTTTTGAGAAAATAAAGCACTAACATCTGCATAATTATTAAAATCAATTTGCTCCCCTTTATAATTATATCCAATGCCATCTTCATTCATAATACATAAGGACATTCCTGTTTCATGACCAAACACTTCAATCTCCGTTAGTATTGCATCTTTATTCTCAATGATATCCTTATTCATATAATCATTACCAAATAGATTCAACAATGTCATATTATATGTAAGTATATTAGAGAAATTTTTTTCTGCATATTGAATTCTTCGTTCAATACTTTGAGATTCTCTGTTTGATGCTGATATATATATTCCAAATACTGCCGATATTGCCGTCCCTAATAATAAACAAATAATTACAATTATACATCCATATTTTACTTTTTTATTTCCCCTCATGTCTATTTCCCCTTTGCACTTTCATCAATCATTGCATATTTTCTACTTATCTCAGATACAAATCTTGAAACCTCCTGTTTCTTGTTATATCTTTCTTTCGTATAAAATATGTGCAAATATTCTTTTGCCCTAGTCATTGCGACATAGAACATTCGCCTCTCTTCTTCGATTTCTGAATCAAGTACCGCCTTATTATAAGGCATGATGCCTTCATTTGCATCTATTATATATACAACTTTATATTCTAATCCCTTAGAACTATGCATTGTACATAAATTTACTGCATCTGTAATCTTCCCCATAGACGACACTTGCTCCTTTAATTCTAGATTATAATCTTCAATATGTTTGAACCATTCGGAATATGTAGAAAACTCCCTTGCTTCTTCTTGAATTTCAGTGATTACATTTAATAAATCGTCTGCATTCATTCTCCTGACTTGTGAATATCCCCTCAAATAGTCATCAAATCCAATTCCTCTTCTAATATAATTAATTGCTGCAAAAGGATTCATTTTTTTTAATAGCTGTAAATCTTTTTCAAAATCATCAATTCGTTGTACCATCCATGGCTTGTCCTCATATAACTTACGAAGTTCTGCAAAATCAACAAGCGGTGTACTCAAGGTATCTCTGCTAATATATCGCTTTGGTTTATTCATTATTTGTAAGAATTCAGATCGATCTGTATTACCCAATGCGATTTTAATATAGCAAAATATATCTTTTGCGATCCAATGTTCATATAAATTAGGGATAATATCTCTTGTTGTAAATGGGATATTGTACTCAATCAATTTACCCATCAACTGTCTGGCTCCAATATTAGTTCTTGAAAGAACAGCTATATCTTTGTATTGTGTTTCCTCCTCAATATATTTTTTAATACTATCTATGATATGATTATTTTCATCTGTAGTATCTACAAATTCTTTAATATCAACCAATTGACCTACTTGATTAAACGCCCTAATATCTTTGTAAAATCGCTTAGAATTATTATCAATTACTGATTTCGCCGATTTAATTATATTTGACGTAGAACGATAGTTAATATCTAAATCAATTTTTACCGCATCAACAAAATCTTTTGTAAAATCAAGCATAATTTCTGGTTTCGCACCACGAAATCCATATATACTCTGATCATCATCACCGACGATAAATATATTTTGTGATTTTTTTACAAGTAATTTGATTACATCGTACTGCACCTTATTAATATCTTGAAATTCATCCACTAAAACATATTGATATTTACTCTGCCAAGCCGATAAAATATCTGGTCTTTTTGATAAAAGTTCATAACAATATACAAGCATATCATCAAAATCAATTAGCCTATTTCTTTTCAATTCATTATCATAATCATGATAAATACTTCTAAATATATCTTCTGGGCAGTTAATAGAATAATAAACTTGGGGATTAATTCTAGAACCTTTCACTTGGCTAATTTCTCCTAATACGGAGGAAATGAATTCATTTTCATCTTCAATCTCAAGATCATAATTTGAAATCATCCTTTTAATACAGTCTCTTCGTTGTTCTTCTCTAATTACATTTTTAGCGCTATAATTATACGCGTGCTTTAGTATTGTGAAAAATACGGCATGATATGTTCCGAAAGTAACAGATGGTCTTTTACCATCCATAAGTTTATAGAATCTTTCTTTCATCTCATTAGCTGCCATCTTCGTAAATGTGATTACAAGAATTTTAGATGGATCCACGTTATAATATTCAATAAGTTTTTTCGTTCTCATAGTAATTACAGTAGTTTTCCCAGATCCTGGGCCTGCAAGTACAATTGCAGGTCCGGAATTATGATTAATGGCAGATATTTGTGCTTCATTAAAACTCATCTATTCAGTCAATTCTCCTTCTAATAAATTAATTCCCTTTGTAATTCTAGAAAGTGACTCTTTCTTACCAATGATGTCCATTATTTCAAATGCACCCCCTGGTGTTGATTGTTTTCCAGAAACTGCTGTTCTAAGTGGCCACAATCCTTGACCATTTTTAATTTCCTTCTTTGCAATGAATTCCATAACCATATCATGAAGTCCATCCACTGAGTAATCGTCTGTTTCTTCTAACATAGGAAGCATTTCTTTTAGAATTTCAAGTGAATTCTCTGAATTCGTCTTCATCTTCTTATGTGTATACATTACGGTACTATACTCAGGTAATTCATCAAAGAAATCAATGTGTTCTGCAATTTCAGTGAATACTTCGATTCTTGTTTTTACTAAGTCTGCGATTTTCTTTAAATCAAGGTCTTTCTTAATAACTTCCTTAATAAATGGTATCGCTAACTCATAATATTTATCATTGTCCATTGCTTTTATATATTCACCATTCATCCACTTTAACTTAACAACATCAAATACAGATGGTGACTTACTCATTCTTGTGTAGTCGAATTCTTTTACAAGTTGTTCAAGTGTAAATATCTCTTGATCACTTTCAGGGCACCATCCAAGAAGTGCAACATAATTAATGATCGCCTCCGTCACAAATCCTTGATCAAGTAAATCTTCAAAAGATGCATGACCACTTCTCTTCGCTAATTTCTTATGATTTTCATCAGTGATAAGAGGACAATGAACATACTTCGGTACGTCCCATCCAAATGCATCATACAATCTATTGTACTTTGGAGTGGACGATATATATTCATTGCCTCTTACAATATGTGTAATTCCCATCAAATGATCATCCACAACATTTGCAAAATTGTATGTTGGGAATCCATCAGATTTCATCAAAATCATGTCATCCAATTCTGAATTGTCCACTGAAATATCACCATAAATCTCATCATGAAATGTAGTTGTACCCTCTGTAGGATTATTCTGTCTGATTACATAAGGCATTCCTTTTGCTAGATTCGCTTCAACCACTTCTTTTGAAAGTGAAAGACAGTGTTTGTCATATACGATAATTTCTTTACTTTCTTCACCATCCAAAAATGATGTTTTAAGGGTTTCTAGTCTCTCTTTATCACAAAAGCAGTAATATGCCTCGCCTTTTTCGATTAATTTTTTAACATATTTTAGATACAAGCCCTGCGCCTGGCGTTCACTTTGAACATAGGGTCCAACCCCACCATCCTTATCAGGACCCTCATCATGTACAAGTCCAGTCTTTTCAAGTGTACGATAAATGATATCCAACGCCCCTTCATAAAATCTTTCCTGATCAGTGTCTTCTATTCTAAGGATAAAATCTCCATGCTCATGCTTCGCAATCAAATAGGCATACAACGCTGTCCTCAAATTTCCTACATGCATTCTGCCTGTTGGGCTAGGTGCAAATCTCGTTCTAATTTTTGTCATAATCAATCAAGTTTCCTTCCTATATTCAGATTCTTTTGTTATATATTTTCACATAATTCAGTATTTGTTAATAAATAAACCAAGTACTTTAGACTATTATAATATCATTTTTAGTTTTTTTTGTCTACTTATAATGTGAACTAACTAATATACATAATCTTGTCAAATTTAAGCTTATCTAAGTATTTCATCACTACATTTTGTTTTTATTTACTCGGATTTTCATAAGTTAGAGCTCGTTTACTATCCCCTATTCCAGCTGTTGTTCCATCTACAATGAGACCTAACAATGCCAGCGCATTAATGACCTGTGTGATTAAATTAAGTATCGTATTTTCTGTAACTTTTGGAAATATATTAAACAATGATAATAGCTGATAAACGAAGCTAATTACAAATGGTATAAACGTAAGTAAAAATGCCTTATTTCTAAAACGAACCTTCCAATTAATTTTCATAATATCACCATTTTTGACTTTATCCTAGTTCTTATTATATATATTATTATCAAATAGGAAAAAAGTGCATACCATATAAATGATATGCACTTCATCAACGATTATTTTTTCTCTATTAATATAATATCATGTTCATTCTCTTTAGAATAATATTTCAACTGCATTTTTTCATAAGACAGTTCAGTTGTTCCATTCCAACTCATTACCTCTTTGTATGCGATGCCATTATCTATTATCCATATCCTACCAGTTGATTTTTTTAAAATATCTAAGTCACTTAATATAGTGACCTTACTTCCAAACGCTTTATAGCCTTTTTGAACATTCCAATTTTGATAATTATAGAAATAGGATGGCACATTTTGATATTTTACGGATACTGCAAATGCACCAGGTGTATCAAACAAGAAAATATCTCCATCCTTCATATTTGCCTTGAGATAATCATCTATTGTAGTATCAGAAGTATCATAATTATCCTGATAAATAGGAATTGCTCTTGTAACTGTTAGCCCTAACATAACAACAACAATTATTATTTTTATATAGGTTTTATTCCATCTTGCCAATAAATATGCAAATGCAAAAATGAGCAGACCATAACTTACAATTGAGTACCTCACATAAAATATTGGTTTAAATATTGAAATAAGAAGAAAGACGAATATAACTCCAAAATACACGATAAGAGCCAATACTACTGGTTTTACCTCTTCCTTATGATTCTTTATCATTCGCACAAGTAAGAATCCAAACATAATATAAATACAAGATGCTATAAACAATGGAATTAGATAGCTTGGTGAATTAACAACGATATCTGACTGTGGTGAGCCAAAAAAATGAAACGATATTGTATCAAAGATTGTCCCAAAATTAATTTTAATCCAACTTCCATCACTAAGCGTAAATTGTAACCAAAATACGTATAAGCCTGGTAAATATAAAAGGATTTGGATAGCCCCCATGAGATACCATTTTTTTAATTTTAAATTATTTTTAATATAATATATCAAAACAATAATATTAATGATCGCAACTGCCATCACCCCATAATAATGCATATATGCAGCCAGTATTGAACATATAACAAAGAATGCTGTGTGTTTTGTTTTCTTATCATCCTTGACAATCATTCTGTATGCATATATTGCAGCCAGTGTAACAAACAAAGGTGCCCATGTATACATTCTAATTTGCAAAGCATACTTAAATGTACTTGGCATTGTGATCACAAAAAATGAAAACCAAATACCAGTTTTCGCGCCAAAATCACGACGTATATGCGTGTATCCTAGTAAAGCAAGCAATGCAGACCCCAATACTGAAAATAGTCTCAATGCAATGATGGTATTCCCAAAAATATATGCATATAACCTCAATATTATATAGTATCCGAGTGGATGTACGTCATATGCTGCTGCCTTGCACAGATCAATAATATTTTGGTTCATTAATCCAACTGTGTAGCTTTCATCGAACCAAAGGCCTGAATGAAAGGCCCCACTTGCCAAAAAGGCAGTTCCTAAAACGAGCATAATTATCTGTGCTATTTTAATTTTTTTTTCATTCACTTGAATCCCCCTTATTATCTTTTTCGATTATCTCATGAAACAGTTTAAACTTTATTTCTTCTCAATCAAAATAATCTCTAAAGCATTCCCTTTGCTATAATATTTATAATTCATTTTCTCGTTTGATATTTCCTTTGTTCCAGAATAACTCATAATTTTTTCATAAGCAACATCTCTGCCCAATACCCATATTCTACCTGTATAGTTTTTTAATTCATCTAAGTTTCTTGTGACTACCACATTTTCTCCAAATGCTTCATATGTGTCTTCCACATTCCAGCCCCCAACATTATAAAAATAGGTTGGAGTATCCTGATATTTTACAGAAACAGCAAATTCAGCAATGTCTTTAAATAAAATAATATCACCATCTTGAATATTCGCCTGCAAATATTCATCTATCTTAAGATCAGAAGCATCATAATTGTCTTGATAAATCGGAATTGCTCTTACGACTGAAAGTCCTAAAAGAACCACAACAATTATGATTTTCACATATTTTTTATTACACCTAGCCAATAGATATGCAAATGCAAACAGTAACAATCCATAACTTACGATTGAATATCTAACATAATATATTGGTCGAAATATTGAAACGATTAAGAATACTACGATAACGCCAAAATATATAACAAGCGCTAATAATACTGGTTTCACTTCTTCTTTTTTATTCTTTCTCATATGTACAAGTAAAAATCCAAACAATACAAATATACAAATTCCAATACAAAGTGAAATTATATAAATTGTTGATGTAACAGATATCTCTGACTGTGGTACCCCCAGAAAATGAAACGAAATTGTATCAAATAATATATCTGGGTATTTCACTCTAATCCAATTCGCACCATTTAATTTCATTTGCACAATAAATACATATATTCCCGGTACAAACACTCCAAGCTGAATTACTGCCATAATTATCCACTTTTTAAGTTTTGAACCATTCACAATGTAATATATTAATAAAATGATGTTAATAATTGCAACTGCAATCAAAGCATAATAATGACAATAAGCCGCCATAATAGAAAACACAACAAATAAAGAAGTATTCATACTACTCTTTTTGTCTTGCATAATCATCCTATATGCATATATTGCAGCCAATGTAACGAACAATGGTGCCCATGTATACATTCTAATCTGCAATGCATATTGAAATGTACTTGGCAAAAATAAGACGAAAAATGAGAACCAAAGTCCTGTTTTATCACCCAAATCTCTTCGAATATGTGTAAATCCTAGCAATGCCAGTAATGCAGATCCCAATACTGAAAATAATCTGAGGGAAATAATACTACTTCCAAAAATATAGGAAAATAGCTTCAATAATATATAATATAAGTGAGGATGTACATCGTAAGTTGCGATTCTGCACAAATCAATTAAGTTATGATGAATCAGGCCAACTGTATAGCTCTCATCAAACCAAAGACTTGAATGAAAAGCACCACTTGCCAAAAACGCTGTTCCTAAAACAAGCATTATGATATGTACGATTTTAATTTTCTTTTCCTTCACCTTATTCACCTTTTTCAACTCTTTTGATTGTCTCTTGAATACTTTCTAACGTCACTTTCAAGCTTTCTAAAATATCATTGTTTGATAATACATGCTCATCAACGCTTGATGGTTTCAAATCTTCTTCCGTTTGCTTCACAATATAAATAGGCCTCTTTTTAATCTCAGAATAAGTTTTTGCAAGATACTGTCCAATTACACCTACTGAAAATAATTGAATTCCACTTACAAAGAAAATAATACAAACCAAAGATGGCCATCCACTCGTAGGATCACCAAATAATAAAGTCTTAATAATTATCACAACAATTAACACAAATGTTATAAGAAAAAACAAAAGTCCTAATATCGAGGATACAATAAGTGGTACTGTTGAAAATGCAACAATACCTTCTATCGCATACAAAAACAGCTTTCCAAAAGACCATTTTGTTTCACCTGCAGCTCTTTTTACATTTTTGTACTCAAGCCACTTCGTTTTAAATCCAACAAAACTAAACATACCTTTTGAATATCTGTTATATTCCTTCATTGAAAGAACCGCTTCGACAACTTTCCTTGTTATCAAGCGATAATCCCTTGCTCCATCCACCATCTCAACTTTAGATATCTTATTAATTATCTTATAGAACATTCTTGCGAAAAAGCTCCTAATTCGAGGTTCTCCTTCTCTAGAAATCCTTCTTGTCCCAACTTGATCATAGCCTTCATTTATAATTGCATCATACATCTGGCGTAACATTATTGGGGGATCTTGCAAATCCGCATCCATAAATGTCACATATTCCCCGCTGCATTTTTCAAGTCCAGCATACATTGCAGCCTCTTTTCCAAAGTTTCTTGAAAATGAAATGAACTTTACTTTACAATCAGTTTCACACAATGAGCGAAGAATATCTAATGTCTTGTCACTCGATCCATCATCAACAAAAATATACTCAAATGAAACATCTGTAAAGTCCTGTTCTCTTACTCTTTCCATTTCCTTATAGAAAATTGGCAATGATAGTTCTTCATTATAGCAAGACACAATCACAGAAATTTTATTCATATACCTTGTCTCCTTAATTTTTCTATCTATTTATTATATCATAATTTCTAAAACATAACAGTATATTTTCTGTGAACATCCGATCATTCTAATTCAAACGCTCCAGTATATAGCTGATAATATTTGCCTTTTTGTTCTAGCAATTCTTCATGGCTTCCTCGTTCAATGATCCGTCCCTGTTCAAGTACCATGATTGCATTGGAATTTTGCACTGTTGATAATCTATGGGCTATAACAAATACAGTTCTACCGTTCATTAACGCATCCATTCCTTTTTGTACAATTGATTCTGTACGAGTATCGATACTTGAAGTTGCTTCATCAAGAATCATTACAGGTGGGTCAGCAACAGCTGCTCGCGCAATTGATAACAATTGTCTTTGTCCCTGTGAAAGGCCTGATCCATCACCTGACAATATAGTTTCATATCCTTGTGGAAGCATTGAAATAAATACATCTGCATTCGCACGTTTTGCTGCAATGTGCACATCTTCATCCGTCGCATCCAATCTTCCATAGCGGATATTTTCCATAACCGTTCCTGTAAATAAAGTCGTATCCTGCAATACGATTCCTAGTGATCTTCTCAAATCACTCTTTCTAATTTTGTTAATATTAATGCCATCGTATCGTATTTTTCCATCTGCAATATCATAGAAACGATTAATCAAATTCGTAATTGTAGTTTTACCAGCACCAGTGGCTCCAACAAAAGCCAATTTTTGTCCTGGTTTTGCATAAAGTGTAATATGATGTAACACTATTTTTTCTTTCGTATATCCAAAGTCGACATCAAAGAATCGAACATCTCCAGTTAATTTTGTATATGTAATTGTACCATCTTCATGTGGATATTTCCAAGCCCACATTCTTGTCTTTTCGGATGTTTCTATTAATTTATCATTTATATATTTTGCATTCACAAGTGTAACATAGCCGTCATCGGTCTCCACCTCTTCATCCAAAAGTTCAAATATACGTTTTGCACCAGCTAATGCCATAACCACTGAATTTAACTGCTGTGCCACCTGACTGATTGGCATTGAAAAAGTTTTACTTAACTGCAAGAAACTTGCGATTGCACCGATTGTAATTCCATTAAATCCGCCGGCTGTAATTGCTCCACCTACAATAGCAATTAGAACATACTGTAGATTTCCTAAATTAGCCATAATTGGCATCAAAATATTAGCGAATCTATTTGCCTGTGTCGCATTGTAGCACAGTTCTTCATTCAATTTATCAAATGCTTCTTCTGATTCTATTTCATGGCAAAACACTTTAACAACTCTTTGTCCACTTATCATCTCTTCAATATAGCCATTCGTTTTACCCAAAGAATTTTGCTGTTTCACAAAGAAGTTAGCACTATTTCCAACGATTTTTCCAGATACGTTATACATAATCACAACACAGAAAACTACCACAATTGTCAAATAAATACTTGTAGCCACCATCGCTGCAAATACAGCAACAATTGTTACGACTGATGAAAATACCTGGGGCAAGCTCTGTGTAAGCATTTGTCTTAGCGTATCTGTATCATTCGTGTAATGACTCATAATATCTCCATGTGAATTTTGATCAAAATACTTAATTGGCAATTTCTGCATATGTGCAAACATTTCATCTCTAATTTCCTTTAAGATGCCCTGCGCAATTGTTACCATCATTCTATTATAGAATAATGTTGCTATTACACCCAAAAAATAGATTGCAGCCATCACTAATACGACTTTCAGTAATCCAGAAAATATTGGATTTTCCTGTGTGAGCAGTGGTGAAATATAATCATCAATAACTACTCTTAAAAATAGCGACCCTATTACTCCTGCAATTGCACTAAATAAAATACAGACAATTACAATAGCAAAATATAATTTATAACCTTTACCAATATAGGAAAGTAATCTTTTGATTGTCTTTCCTTTATCCTTTTTATTTGTTTTATTCATATTCCTATCATTCAAATTCCTATTATTCTTATGATCCTTTATTCCAGAATTGTTAGGCTTCATGGGCACTTTCCTCCTTATTCTGTGAATAATACACTTCTTGATATATCTGATTTGATTTCATTAACTCTTCGTGTGTTCCAATCGCATTGATTTTTCCAGCATCCATTACAATAATTTTATCAGCATCCATTATCGATGCCGTTCTTTGTGCAATAATCAGTTTTGTTGTATTGGGGATTTCTTCAATAAATGCTTTTCTGATGAGTGCGTCTGTTTTTGTATCAACTGCACTAGTTGAATCATCCAATATTAATATTTTAGGTTTTTTTAACAAAGCTCTTGCGATACATAATCTTTGCTTCTGCCCGCCTGATACATTATTTCCGCCTTGCTCAATATAAGTATCATATTTATCTGAAAATCCTTGCACAAAATCATCTGCTTGCGCTAATTTACATACATGGATTAGTTCTTCATCAGTGGCATTTTTATTTCCCCACCTTAAATTTTCCTTTATTGTTCCTGAGAATAGCACATTTTTTTGAAGTACCATTGCGACTTCATCTCTAAGCGTCTCAATGTCATACGAACTGACCTCCACTCCGCCTACTAATAAGCTGCCTTCCGTCACATCATAGAGACGTGGAATCAGCTGCACCAGACTTGTTTTTGAGCTTCCTGTTCCACCAATAATCCCTATGGTTTCGCCAGACTTGATATTGATATTAATGTTCGTCAAGCATGCTCTATCAGCTCGTTTACTATAGCTAAATGTTACATTCTTAAATTCTATATCTCCATTTTTAACTTCGTATACTGGATGATCATTATTGGTAAGATCACTCTTTTCATCTAATACCTCCACAATTCTTTCTGCCGAAGCACGTGCTAGTATAATCATTACAAATACCATTGACAGCATCATAAGACTCATCAGTATCTGCATTGCATATGCAATCATACTAACTAATTGTCCCGTTGTCATTGAATCTGACACGATTAATTTTGCTCCAAACCATGAGATCAAAAGAATACAACTATATGTTGCGAACTGCATTAATGGACTATTAAATGCGATCAATTTTTCTGCCTTTAAAAAGTCATCATGAATCTTCTTCGAAACAGAATTGAATTTTTCTTCTTCATGATCTTCTCTAACGAAAGATTTTACGACTCTAATCCCTGTCAAGTTCTCTTGTACGACATTATTAAGCGTATCATAAGTTCTAAATACACGTTCAAATAGAGGATGTGCCTTTTGAATAATAATAAACAATCCGCCACCTAATATTGGAATCATACCTAAAAATATGAGTGACAACTGTGGATTTACTTTAAATGCCATAATGAGTGAAAATACGAGCATTACTGGTCCACGTACTGCAATTCTTATAATCATCTGATATGCATTCTGCACATTGGTAATGTCTGTTGTAAGTCTTGTTACAAGACTTGAGCTTGAGAACTTATCAATATTGTAAAAGGAATAATCCTGTATTGAATAATACATATTCTTTCTAAGATTCTTAGCAAAACCAGCTGATGCAATTGCTGCATAATGACCAGAAAACACGCCAAATGTCAAAGCTATAATTGTCGATATAACGAGGGCCATACCAATATTTACTACTGTTTTCATTGCTGCAAGTTCGATTCCATAATCAATTAAATATGCCATAAGTAATGGGATGATTACTTCCATTACTACTTCTAACGAAACAAAAACTGGGGCTAATATCGATTGCTTTTTATATTCTCCCACACACTTTAGTAATTTTTTTATCATATTTTTCTTCTTTCCTGCGCATCCATTACACATTCCAAGTTTGTGTATGTGGCTATCTTTATTCAATATTACTTATAATTTTTTTGATTGTTTCCATAAAAATCTCAATATTTTCATCACTGATTCCCTGACGCATCTTTGCTTCAAAAGATTCAATATCTTGTTCAATATTCATATTTACTTTGAGTGCCTTTGGCGTAAGTTTCAATTTTTTGAGCCTTCCATCATATGAGACACTGACTTTTTCAATCAGCTCTCTTTTTTCCATTAGCTGCAAAATAACTGTTGCTGTAGAACGACGAATATTAAATTTTTTTTCGATATCTCGTTGAAATATTTCCTTTGATTCATTGCTATACAAATATCTAATTATAAATGACTGCATACCCGTTAATTCATCCCGATACACATCCGTATCACTATTTTTCTCAGCATTAGCGCTTATATGTCTTCTTATTAAATTAGAAAGTATCTTGATTTCATGCCCTATTAAATTCTTGGTATCCATATGCCTTATATCTCCTTGATATATATGTACTTTAAACATAAGATTCTTATTTATTAATTAATTGTTTATTTGTTAGTTAGCTAACATACTACCTCCATTATTTTATTTTGTCAATCAAAAAAATGCCCCAGGGTTCAGACCTGCAAGGGCACTTCTTTGATCATATATAGCTCTTATCTCATTTGGGTACTATTACGCTTACATCAATAGTACAATTTTCATTTGCATTCAATTCCATTACAAAACACAATCTGTGAATTATATCCAATGTTGATTTTTATAATTCAATCTTTAGCATTTCATTAAAAGCATCAATTACGAAATCATATTTTTCTACATCTCCAAAACCATATCTTGCAAAAATGAAAGGTATATTGGCATCAATTGCAGACTTTGCATCCCCCAAAGTGTCACCAACATAAATCGCATTTTTTAATTGATTTCGTTCTATTACTAATTTATTATTTTCACCTTTTGAAAGACCCGTTTTACCCGCAGATTCAAAATCAGTGAAATATTTGTCTAATTTATGAGCTGCAAAAAAGCTTTGAATATAACCATCTTGACAATTACTGACAATAAATAATTTATGTGTTTCTGCTAACTTTGCAATTGTTTCTTCTAATTGTGGATATAAAATCCCTCCATGTTTGGCAAGGTAACTATTTTCCAATTCACAACATTCTTGTAGCAGTTTTAATTGCATTTTCTTATCTAACTGTGGAAACAATCTTTCAGCAATTGCTTCCATAAGCAATCCCATACAACTATACAATTTTTCCAAAGTGATTTCTGTCTTTATCTGTGGATATTTTGAGAGTACTTGATTCCATGTACTGCATATCCCTTCGGTCGAATCCCATAATGTACCATCCAAATCAAATATTATTCCATCGTATTTCATATTTTCCCTCATTTTCTGTTTTACTTGAATTGATTTAATCTTATTTGACCTCTATTGCTCAAATAAGATTTACCAGTGAAACGCTTCTATATCATGTATTCTTTTACTATTCCATTATTATAATAATAAATCAACCCTTTTATAATCATTTTACTAATTTTTTATTATTTTTCATCTTTTTACTTGACAGAATCACTATTCCATTGTATGATTAGGTTAATATTTTTGATGTAGGTTTTGATTCACATATTTTTGTAAGTCATTATATTAAATATTATGATTTACAAAAATATGTGATTTTTTATTTAAGCACGAAATATAATATAATTTTAGGAGGTATCTTTCATGAATAAAGGTACAGTTAAATGGTTTAACTCACAAAAGGGATTTGGTTTTATAACAAACGAAGAAAACGGAGAAGACGTATTCGTACATTTCTCAGGTATTGCTAATGACGGTTTCAAGAGCTTAGAAGATGGTCAAAACGTAACTTTTGAACTTACTCAAGGCGCTAAAGGCTTACAAGCAGTAAATGTTTGTTTAGCATAATTCATAACAATTAAGATTAGCTTGCTAATTTTTATAGTTATTACACAATTGTGTAAACCGAAAAGAAACATATTCAGATAATCTGAACATGTTTTTTTTTTGCTTTTTAAAATTGGTTGCATATCATTTTTGCAAGTGAAACTTCCATGTGAATAACGTTATTTTTTATTTCATTTTATTCACATATTTTTCAAACTTTATTCATTGATTTATCATACTTTAATTATATACTTACTTTCAGATAGGAAAGATATTCTTTCTATCTCCCCCCCTCATATTTTAAGAAAGAGAATCGCTGAATAACTACAAAGTAGACATTCAGCGATTCTCTTTCTTAATTTTCTAATGTTATCACATGCTTTTATATGTGAAATATGTTTTTTGATTAATTATATTTTCACGCCCTGTTTTCTAGTTAAATTAATTGTAGTAACCAACATTAATAGAAGTATCACTCCACCAATTGCATACCAGCCTACAATACTTATACTGCCAAATGTTGATACCAAGCTTCTTTCTATTTCTCCTAAAACGGAATCATCATGTTCATATCCATTATCAATCATTCTACCAACCATTTTGGGAAGCACAACACACCCAAACATCCAAATTGCCCATAAGATCCAAAACGCTTTCATCCCATATTTCGCCAAGATTGTTCCTATAAACATTGGCACAATGACTTCTATTAATATAACTGCAACAACAATCGTCAGTGTTATATGATTCACAGCTACATATCCAAAAATGTGATCGGGATATAGGAATGTATATAATGATTTTTCAATTATACTAAACAAAAGAGCAATTACAATAATTGCACAAGTAACACATAATGTCACAAGCGTATAAGATGTCACAAAAGACTTTCGAGTTCTCCCCATGCATATTGCATTATTAAAACTAACACCAAAGGTTGCAAATACCATAATAAATGTTGTAAATAATGTGCTGGAGAATGCAAAAATCGATCCTAATTCAAATACTGTATCTGTTGGTTTATCAAATTTCACTACTAGTGCCAGTATAATCATACCTAATAAAAATGCTGCACACTCTATTATTCCTGCCAAAATGATCTCTTCTTTACGAAGTTTAAATTGCTTTTTTATTATATTTAACATCAATCTTCCTCCTTATGCTCGCACTTCATAGTTTTTTAATACACGATAATTAATATATGAGCCACAAATATATATAATCACTGCAACTAAAATTGCTAAAATCTTAATATTTGAAGGAAACGAATCTATGGTAATATCGGTGTTAATATCTCCAGCAAATGCAAGTACAACTATAGCTGACGTAATCAAAGCAAATAGTAAACCACCAATTAAAAACCCACCTAGTTTTCCGAATTTAATACTCACGGCTGCTATTAGCTGTCCTATTCCACCTAAAGCAACCAGCATCAAAGTAAATATTAATATCCCTATCGATTTCATCTCACCCGAAATGCTTTGATTTGGTATTAAACATACTCCAACCAAAATAATACTTTGAACGATGAGAATCAAGTTTATCCATTGAATCCCGATAAACGTCTCTTTTCTTAGACTACCGAAAGAAATCGAAAGTGGAATATATCTTGATTTATTCGTTATCTGTATTATAAATAACATAATCAAGCACATTTCTCCCATGTAAAATGGAATCATTAATGAGTCACTAATAATATCACCAAATCCGCCTTGTAAATAATATATTAACGCATAAATAGCTGATATTATAAATATTATAGAAAACACCTTTTCTGCATATATTACTCCGTACTTCAGCGTACGGTTTATTCTGCTCTTTTTACTCATCCTTTTTCTCCCTTACCGCAAAAAGCCAAAAACACATTCTGAAGGTTCAAAGGCT
>Ga0302173_10000733_pt1 | contig 17302 bp, 12 predicted proteins | sample I_Fen_N3_1_FD_198785 | JGI IMG/M metagenome (GOLD analysis project Ga0302173, IMG submission 198785) | Peat permafrost microbial communities from Stordalen Mire near Abisko, Sweden - I_Fen_N3_1 | ecosystem: Environmental > Terrestrial > Soil > Wetlands > Permafrost | place: Sweden: Abisko... | reverse complement strand
TTACTTTAAAAACAGAAGATCAAGTTTTCAGTTTAAACTACTAATGAAAGATACAAAAACTAATCAAAAAGGCTGCGTAATTCAGGAATGCGACACAGATTATATCAATCAAAGTGCAGGTTCTCCGCTATATAATATCTTTCTTCTGGAAGGCACAGGAAAAGTAAGTGTCGATTTAGTCGAATATGCTTTTGAGGGTAAGATTGTCTTGTTTACAACTCCTTATCAAATTATTTATTTTGATACTGAACAGCCCATTAAAACAAGAAGACTTCAATTTCATGGTGACTTTTATTGCATCGAATATCATAAAAAAGAAGTGGCTTGCAATGGTCTTTTGTTTAATAATATCTACCAACAAACGTATATCAATCTTGACAACGAAGATTATATTGAAATGGATTATATCCTGAAAAAATTAATTCTCGAACTCGAAGATTCCAGCAGTTATGCGACCGCAGTTGTTAAAGCTTATTTGCAATTGATTCTGGCCTTGTGCAGTAAAATTAAATCGAAAGAAATTAGTATTGCGGAAGAGAAAACGACGAATCATCCGTTGATGAAGTTTAAAACACTTCTGGAAAATAATTTTCATAAAGAAAGACAACCTTCGTTTTATGCGGAACAAATGGGCTTGTCTCCCAATAATTTTTCGAAGATTTGCAAACAGCATTTCTTAAAATCACCTTCGACTTTAATACATCAAAGGGTGATTTTGGAATGCAAAAAATTGATTCATCTGAGTTATAAAAGCATGAAAGAAATTGCGGCCGAATTAAATTTTGATGACGAAAATTATTTTAGCCGATACTTTAAAAAACATACCGGAATTACGCCAACTGCTTTTCGGGAAAATGTTGGAATTTCGATTGTGGCAGATTTGTCTAGGGAATAGCCACATTTGTCCATTGCGACCGTATTAGTGTATTCTTAACTTTGTATATCAATTTTAAATGTATGAAAATGTTAACAATCTTAGCAAAATTACAAGGTCAATTTTTCAATTTAATGCGAATCGCGATCTTTATCGTTATGGTTTGGATTGGTGGTCTTAAGGCTTTTCAATATGAAGCCGACGGAATCGTGCCTTTTGTTGCCAATAGCCCTTTGATGAGTTTCTTTTATCATAATCCAAGTGAATATAAAGACCATAAAAACAAAGAGGGAGAAATGGTTCAAAAAAATATTGAATGGAATACTCAAAACGGAACTTATACTTTTTCGTATGTATTAGGAAGCGTTATTGTTATTATTGGGTTATTGACTTTATTCGGTATTTTTAATAATCGTTTAGGTCTTATTGGTGGTTTACTTACCGCTGGTATGGCAATCGTTACGCTTACTTTTTTAATTACAACACCCGAAGTCTGGGTACCCAATTTAGGTGGAGATTTACCCACACCTCAACATGGGTTTCCGTATCTTTCCGGAGCAGGTCGATTGGTTATAAAAGATATTATTATGTTTGCAGGAGGTTTAATTGTAGCTTCTGATTGTGCTAAAAAATTATTGAATGACTAAAAACGTGGATAAAATTAAATTAATTCGTTACGGCTTTGCACTCCTTATAATTGTTTTAATGGTTGGCGCATCGGAATGGTTTGGAGAGAAAGAAATTTTGTTTCCAGAGATGGCCGCACTAGCACTTGGCTTATGGGTTATCGATAAAAAAATATGGACAATTAGCAGACCAATGCTTGTTGTTTTAATGACTTTTTGTGCTTTTTTTGGAATTTTAATTGTTAGCTACTCTCCATTTCCTCTTATAGTAAACATAGCCATTTCGTTTGCTTATACTTCACTTTGTCTTATTGTAACACGAACAACATTAATACCAATAACTTCAGCAGCAATGTTACCTGTTTTATTAGGAACAGATTCTCTAATTTATCCTATTTCTGTTTTTGCTATGAGTGTTTTAGTGGTATCTGGACAATGGCTTTTGGAAAAAAATGCATTACGTAGACCTATCTCTTTCGACAAAAAAAAGGGATACTACAAACACAATACAAAGCACTGGACTAAATTATTCTTTTGGTTGCTCGTTATAGCTGCAATTCCGGTTTATACGGGCAAAGTATATTTTATTGTACCTCCGTTAATTGTAATGTTTATAGAATTTAGTTCCTCGTCATCAGGGTTTCGCAATCGTCCGTTGCAAGTATATTTTGTAGTAATTACAGCGGCAATTTTAGGAACTTTTACGCAATATTATTTGCATAACACAATGGGAATTTCTCCAGTATATACTGTTTTATTACTTTTTATATGCCTTTTCTTTCTTTTTGAAATTGTTGGAAAACCATTTGCTCCGGCTTGTGCAATTGCGATGGTTCCAATGATTATTCCGCAAGAGAATATATTGTATTATCCTGCAGAGGTTGCAATTGGTGCAGCCGTATTTTTGTTTGTATCGATGATATTTTTTCTAAAATGCTATCGCTGGAAACGTGAACATCTTATCGTTTGTTTTGTTCCTGATTTTTTAAGAAGCAGAATCGAACGTCCAAACCGAAAAGAAAAAGAAATACTTTAAGAAATTCTAAAATTTGAAATCAGGAAAGTACATCACTTTCTGTTCTTTAGCCATTCTTCGAGCGGTTCAATAATAGTATTTAAAGTCACCACTAAAAAAGTACAAATTAAGGTTTCTATAAAATATCCCGAAGCGGCCATGCAGCCAATTGCAGCACTACACCATATTGTTGCTGCCGAATTTAACCCGTGTACATTTGGCCCTTCTCTAAAAATAACTCCGGCACCCAAAAATCCAACTCCCATAACAACCTGAGCTGTAATACGGGTAACATCAATATTGGGTGTTGTTTCTGCAACTTTTATAGACAACAACACAAAAGTTGCTGCTCCAATCGCTACTAGCATATTGGTTTTTAATCCGGTTTCTTTATGATGCCATTGTCTTTCAAAACCAACAATTAATCCCGCCAATGTGGCCATCCCAACTCGCATTAAAAATTCTGTTGTACTCAAAATGATTATCTTTTTTTAATATTAAAAATAGTCTAATTTCTTTATTTTATCAAAAGTAAAAATAAACAAAATTATCAAATTACTCATAGTGTAATGCTTCGATTGGATCCAATTTAGAGGCTTTTAATGCTGGATAATATCCGAAGAAAATACCCGTAATTGCACAAACCAAAAAGGAAAGAATAACAGATGATTCTGAAATTAAAGTGGGCCAATGCAAGAAATACTGAATCAACTCTGAAGCCACAATTCCTAAAACAATTCCAATTAATCCTCCCGTTAAACTAATCAATATCGCTTCGACCAAAAATTGCAATAAAATATCTCTTCCGTTTGCTCCAATAGACATTCGTAATCCAATTTCCTTAGTACGTTCTGTAACCGAAACGTACATAATATTCATAATTCCGATACCACCAATTAGTAATGAAATTCCCGAAATTGCAGTTAACAAAACTGTCAGTAACTGACTTGTAGAACTAAATGTATTAATTAATTCGGCTTGAGTTCTTACCGAGAAATCATCTTCATCTTTAGCTTTTAATCGATGTGATGTACGCATAATTTGTTCAATTTCGTCTGTAGCCATTTGTGTCTGACTTTCATCTGCTGTCGAGGCATAAATATTTTGGAGATAAATCGAATTTGTAATTCTCTTTTGTACCGTAGTAAAAGGCGCGATAATAATATCGTCCTGATCTTGTCCAAATGCATTTTCTCCTTTCGATTCTAAAACTCCGATAATTCTAAAAGGGATTTTATTGAACCTAATTATTTGTCCTACCGGATTTACGCCATACGGAAAAATATTATCGACTACTGTTTGACCAATTAAACAAACTTTATTTGCCGTGTGCACATCTGATTCTCTAAAGGCAATTCCATCTTTTAAAGGCCAATCTCTTATTTTTAGATAATCAACCGTTACACCTTGCATGGTTGTTGGCCAATTGAGCGCACCATTTATGGCTTGCCCTTTACTGGATACGGCAGGCGAAATCGCGTTTAAATGTTTGGTCTCTTTTCTAAGTGCATCAACATCTGCCAGCGTTAAAGTTTGTACGCTCGAAATATCCAAACGTGCTCCGGCAGTTACGTTACTATTTGGCCGAATCGTAATCATGTTAGATCCCATACTGGACAATTGATCTTGTATACTTTTTTTAGACCCTTGCCCAATCGCAACCATTGCAATTACAGAAGCTACTCCAATAATAATTCCAAGCATGGTTAGTAATGCACGAAGTTTATTACGGCGCAAAGCCTTTAAGGCGATGAGAAAAAGATTAGCTATTTTCATATTTATAATCTTCATCTACACGAAAATCTGCCAGCATTTGCTTGGCCGATTTTATGTTTTGGTTATTAAAATCTTTTATAACTCTGCCATCCCGAAGTGTAACGGTTCTATTGCTAAAAGCTGCTATGTCTGGCTCGTGGGTTACAAAAATTATAGTTTTTCCTTGTGCATTTAATTCCTGAATGAGCGCCATAATTTCGTACGAAGTTCTCGTGTCCAGATTTCCGGTAGCTTCGTCTGCAAGAATCATTACGGGATCGTTTACCAAAGCTCGCGCGATTGCAACTCTTTGTTGTTGCCCTCCCGAAAGCTGATTAGGAAAGTGATCTAAACGATCTGCTAGTTTTACGGCTTCTAAGGCATTAATTGCTTTTTCTCTTCTTTCTTTTGTTGATACTTTAGAATTATACAACAAAGGAAGTTCGACGTTTTCTATTGCAGATGTGCGCGCCAAGAGATTATAGGATTGAAAAATAAATCCAATCTTTGTATTTCTTAAAGCTGCCAGTTCATTTTTAGAAAGAGATTTTACATTTACTCCATCCAATAAATAATTTCCATCTGTTGGTTTATCCAGGCAACCCAAAATATTAAGCATAGTTGTTTTTCCGGAACCACTGCTTCCCATTATGGTAATAAATTCGCCTTCCATCACATCAAAAGAAACTCCTTTTAAAGCTCTTACTGTTTCAGATCCCATGGTGAATTCTCTTGTCAGGTCTTGTATTTCAAGAATCTTTTTTCCCATTGTTATTTATTTTGTGTTCCAGAATATCTTTATCTTTTTCCGCCTCCACCACGTTTTGGTATAAACGGACTTGAATCTGTGGCTTTGGCTCCTTTGGCTGGTTTTAATGCATTAACTCCTGTAATAATTTCGTCTTTTTCGGTTATTCCTTTTACGATCTGTACATTAATATCATCATCTAAACCAATTCTTATATGTTTCGGAATAATCGAATCTCCTACTCTTCGCCAAACAATCGCTTTTTTATGATCGATGGTATCCTTAGTTTTTGCGTTTGATTTATCGCCAGATTCGTATTTACCGTTATCGCTTCCCTTATGTTTTCCTTTATGATTCCCAAAGGATATTTTCCTGATTTTAAATTGTTTCCCTAAAGTAGAATCTGGTTGAAATGCTATGGCTTTGGCCGAAATTAATAATGTGTTTTTTACTTCATTGGTATAAATAATAATATTTGCCGTCATTCCGGGCTTCAGTTTTAAATCGTCATTTGGTGCATTAATAATGGTTGTATAAGTAACAACGTTTGATGAGATTGTGGGTTGTAAACGTACTTCGATTACGGTTCCTTTGAAAACATCATCAGGAAATGCATCTACTGTAAAAGTGGCATTTTCGCCCACTTTTACATTTCCAACATCGGCTTCATCTACAGATGCCTGAACTTGCATTTTGGTTAAATCTTTGGCAATACTAAATAATGTTGGTGTATTTAAACTCGCTGCTACGGTTTGCCCTTCGCTTACTTTTCGAGATAAAACTGTTCCATCAATTGGGGAGAAAATATTAGTAAATGAAAGACTTTTTTGTACTGATTTTAATTGTGCAGCAACACTGTTTACATTATCTCTTGCGACTTGATACAGGTTTCTCGCCGTTTCAAAATCGGCTCTGCTAATTCCGCCTGCTTTGTATAATTCAGATTGTCGGTTAAAATTAGATTGCTGGTAGCTGAGGTTATTTTTTGACAATTGCAAATTTGCTGTGATTTGTTCTACTTGCGCAAGCAATAACGACTGATCGATTTGGGCTAATAATTGTCCTTTTTTTACAACAGAATTAAAGTCTACAAATACTTTTTGTATCGTACCAGAAACTTGTGTTCCTACTGCAACGGTATCTACTGGCTGAATTTTTCCGGTTGCGGTTACACTCGTCGCTATATCTCCATAATGAGGTTTCTCGGTAATCAATTCTACTTTATTGCCATCTTTATGAAAAATAAAGTATCCAATGCATCCAATAACTAATAAACCAATGACGATGATAATTATTAATTTACTCTTTTTCATCTTGTTCTTTTTATAATTTGATTGGATCTCCTTTATAGAAATCATAAATTTTTAAACTCACTACTGAATTGTATTTTGCCTGAATAAAATTTTGAAATGCCTGAACGTATAAATTCTTTTCTAAGAGATAATCTACAGTACTAATTCCGCCCAATCTTAATTGTTCGTTTGCAATACGGTAATTTTCTGTGTTAGCATCCAACTGTTCCTGCGCTGCAGTAAACTGAGATTGCGCATTAAGTACATTTATATAAGCTTGTTCTACTTTTTGAGAAAGGACAGTTTCTGTATTCGTAAGATCTAGTTTAGACTGATCTATTGCAATTTTAGATTTTTCGACACCGGTTTTTGCAACTCGATTATTAAACACCGGAATGGTTAAAGAAAGCCCTAAACGCTGATAAAAATTATTATCTATTTGCGTTGGGTATGGTGTACTCTGATTGTCTGAGTATCCCGTTGCAAGAGTTCCGCTGGCACTAAGTGTGGGTAAAAAACTAGCTTTTGATTTTTTTAGTTCCAAATCAGCAGCTTCTGTTTCTAATTGACTGCTTTTTATTTCCGGTCTTTGTTCTAAAGCAGTTTTCTGAGCTTCCTCGAGTGTTACAATAGGTAAAGTTGCCTCTAAAACTTCAGGTTTCTGAATGTTTAAATTGTATCCTGACGGAAGTTGTAACAACTGTTTTAATGTCAATATTGTTTGACGCTCACTATTCCGAGAATTCACTAAATTATATTGGTCTGTGGCCAATTGTGCTTTTAGTAAGACAAAATCTTTTTTGGCAATGCTTCCTGCGTTGTATTTTAGTTCGCCTAATTTTAATTGGGCTTTTGAGGTTTCGACAATTTCGTTGAGGTAAACGCTATTTTCTTTGGCTAATAAAATGGTTAAATAGGCCTGTGTAATTTGAATTGTAATATCGTTTTCAGCTGCTTCGGTATTAAATTGTGCCGATTTTGTAAAGAGTTCTTTCTGTTTTATGTCATTGTTGAGGAATCCGCCATTGTACAAAACCATTGAGGATCCTAAAGAATAATTTCCCGCAAAACTCGATTGCGTCTGAAAACCTCCCACCACCAAATCTGCATTTTTAGCATTTGTAAAAGTCTGCGATGCATTACCTAATAAATTAGGAAGCTTTGCAGCTTTAGACAACAATAAATCTTGTTCTGTAGATTTTGTTGTTAAGCGCAACGTATTAATTTGAATGTTTTGTTGCTTTGAGTAAGCAATACATTGTTCTAAATTCCATACTGTAGGCAGTTGGTTTGGTGTTGTATTTTGTGCATTACTATACGCAGAATAAATCATCAAAATTGCCCATAAAGTATTTACCTTAAGTGACCTCATACCTGTATTCAATTTAAATTAAGAAGAAATAAATGGCAACGTGAGAACTTAAATAATAAAAAATTACTTTAAGTGTAATATAGGTTTGACTGAAAAAAAGGGTAGAGGTTTATTATTCATTCAAAAAAAACATCAAAATGAACAACTACATCAAATATAACGATTATTTTAACATTTTTATTAAAAGAAAATCATTACAACGCGAAATAAAACATAAATTACTATAAAGAAAATGCTTAACTATAAACATCTAAAGCAAGCCTTCTATTCTAGCTGATTTAGTAAATATAAATAGGGCGGAAAAGAATGATGAATCATTAGATCTTTACTGTTATTTGGAAATTTTTCATAATAAACAGCATCATTTGGATTTGGATAAAGAACTATTGTAGTACCTGTGCGCACATAATTGTTGCTGTTGTAAAATTGTGGTGCTTCAAACTCAGGTAAATAATCTTTTACTTTTTTGGCTATTTCTGTTCCTAGTAATTTTTGATAGGTTTTAACGGTTTTACGTGAAGGATTTGTTAGTTTTCCGTACACCATATTCAAGAACATTCTTTTAAATAAAGTCTGTTGTTTTATTGTTTCTTCTACTAATGGTATTGGACTTACTATTGGTAAATCTTCCGGCATTTCGACAGAAAAAGGCGTTTGCGGAACCCAATCTGCCGCACTCACCACATTGTATGCCCAACCATTTTGAGTTTTACGTTCATAATCATACGCAAAATATAAATTTCCAGGTTTTGGTGCAGCACTGCAATAGGTTTTAAAACGAATATCGGCAGGTAAAGTACCTCTGCTTTGTAAATTATAAAAGTGCGCTGTAAGCAAATAACTTATTCCTCCACCCTGACTATGTCCCATGACAATAAAATTCTTGATTCCGGCTTTGTAACAGGAATCGATTCTTGGCAGCATATCTTTAGAAAGAAAAGCGGTACTTAAAAGATATCCTGTATGAACTGCTGCATGTTCGTTTGTAGATAATTCGTATTTAAAGGTTTCGGTATTGGATACTTTTAATTCTCCTTTTGCCGGTGTCATTGCAGCATAAAGATTAGCGAGCCAACTTTCTGGTTTTTCTGTAGTTCCTCTTGTACATATTACTGCTGTGTTACCATCTTTGAGCCATAATTCCCATAAATTATCCAACCCCATTGGTTTGCTTTTATATAATAATTTTGAATGTTCCGGCAAAGGAATTTCTTTTGCTTTCTCTGGCGATTCTGTAGATCGGGTGGCAATATAAATGAGTTCTCTGTATTCTGCTTTGTCAAATCCAGGTTTTAAATTTTGTGCGGTAATCTCTAAAAAAGGAAGTACAACAAAGAAAAAAACAGCTATTGATTTTAAATATTTCATAAGTACAACGTATTAATTATTATTAGGATCAACTCCCTTCAAAATCCAAAATTTATCTTACAATAAATATACTCAATATTTTAAGCATTGTTGTTATTCTAAAAAATAAATTAATGAATAAATAATAACTCTGATACTTGAAAACACTTTTTCCTTATAAAATATAAGCCGTAAATCAGCGCTTTTAGGAAGTTTAAAAAACATTGTAAATCAAATATTTGCAACTATTTTATTTATTTTTTCGTAAATTTGAGAGAGTAGCTTCATCAAAAGTTCCACATTTTACGCTAATTAAAAGATAAAACTATGCGAGTTCCTGTTATCCGAAAAAACATATTATTTTCCCCAGATTCCAAAAGAGTTGTTGCCCGATATTTTATGAATGGTGATGAGCGAACCCAACAAATGGTAGCCCGAATTATGACGCTTGATGAAAAGCAAGTCGTTGATACTTTAGAACATACGCTTCGCGAATTTGCGAGACGTCATCGAAATATCTCGAGTATTTTCCTGAAGCATTTTGGAAAAATCAGAGGGATAATTGATGGGATGCAAATCGATCATGATGCTATGTCTTTGGATAGAAAAATGCTGATTGGATCGTATTGTACAATGGAATATGCGATAGAATCTGCGGCCATTTTTAACCCTTCTATTGTCGAAGATTTCGATCAATCTGATCTACAAATGGGTGAAAAAAGGGTTATTATTTCTTTTCGTGCTACTGGTGAAGGACATATTTCATCAATTGTTTTTAGAAGAGGAATTCTCGATAAAGACAATAATCTTCAGGTAATGAAAATTGGTCATAATATTGATAAAGCCGAAATTGTACATAAGACGTTATACAATAAAGAACGCTTTTTAACGAAGCTTTCAGAAATGCATACGCACGATAAATATACGACTCAAATCATGCAGGATTTACCGGATGAGTTCGAGTATGCTGTATTAAAAAGTATTGTAAATACTGCTTTGACTGATCCGTCTATTCGACAAGAAAGAAGAACGGCGCTCGAGGAGGTAATTTGGCTAGCCGATTCGTTTTACGATTTACAATTTAAACACGACTCGGATATTACGGAACGTGTTATTTTCCCGATATCAGATTCTGAAAGTAAGGGAATCGAGGATGCGCGTTTTGTTCGTTTTGTAGATGATGACCAATCTGATAAGGTTATGGCAACTTATACGGCTTACAATGGTCACGCTATTCTTCCGAAGCTTATTTCGACTGAAGATTTTTATTCTTTTAGGGTAATGCCTTTGCATGGAGTTGGCGCGCAAAACAAAAATCTGGCACTTTTTCCTCGAAAAATTAATGGTAAATATGCCATGCTTTCGAGAATCGATGGTGTAAACAATTATATCATGTATTCTGATAGAGCTACGCAATGGAATAAACCTATTCTTCTACAGGAGCCACGTTATACTTGGGAATTTACTCAAATTGGAAACTGTGGTTCTCCGCTTTGGACAGAAGAAGGCTGGCTTGTTATTACTCACGGCGTTGGTGCGATGAGACGTTATTGTATTGGTGCTTCGTTATTTGATCTTGACGATCCGTCTAAAGAAATTGGCAGACTTAAAGAACCTTTGCTTTCGCCTCTCGAAGATGAACGAGAAGGTTATGTGCCTAATGTGGTGTATTCTTGTGGTGCTATTATTCATAATAACAGCCTGATATTACCGTATGCAGTTTCTGACTATTCGTCGACTTACGCTATTGTAGATATGGTTGAATTGATAAGTGCTTTGAAGAACAGTAAATAATGTTTTTGTTTTTAAACCATATAAGTAATATAAGTTCATGTAAAAAGACTTTTTAAGTTTTACTTCATGAAATTAACTCACTATCTGTAAGTGTTTAAATAAAATTTTAAACCATATAAGTAATTTAAGAATATTAAAGTTAGGCTATGAAAGCTACTTAAACGAACTTATATTACTTATATGGTTTAAAAAATAAAACTAAGCTTTATAAAGCATACTTGCTGCTCCTAACAAAGCTGCAACTTCGTTGTCTGTAGAAATATCTACGGTGATTTCCAGACCTGCTTCTTTAATTTTTGTATTGAAACTTGGTAGAAAAAACTCGCTTGCATTGGCAATTTTTCCTCCAATAATAAAACTGTCTGCTTCAAATTTTTCTAACCACGTAGTTACGATTGCGGCTAGATCCTCTCCCATTTGTTCAAAAGTTTTGATCGCTAATGCATCTCCGGTTTTTGCCAAATTAAAAAGCTCTAAACCGTTGTTTACTTTTTTTCCGCTTAAAGCGAAATATCCAGCCAGGAGTCCGCGTGCCGAAACAAAATCTTCTGCCATTCCTTCTTTATAAGGAAGGTTGTAAATTTCGCCATCTGTTGGTACTAAATCTCCGGTAGAAATTGAGACTCCTTTGTCTATAAAACAAGCTCCAAGTCCTGTTCCTAAAGTAATTGCCATTACTTTTTTAGAAAGATTATCTGAGTCTTTAAAAACTTCGCCTTTGCCAAAACAAACGGCATCATTTTCAAAAAGAATTGGAAAATCAACAGAAAGATCTAGTTTATCCTGAAATAGATCACGAACATTTAATCCGTAAAAATGCTCATATTTAGACTGTTCTTTTATCCAGCAAATTCCATTAGTATAGTCAAATGGCCCAGGCATACATACTGCCAATCCCGAAGTTTTTTCAACCTTTGAGTTTTCAAAGGATGTGCGAATGGCTTTTTCCCAAACATCCATAACTTCATTTACTGGCATATTAGAATCGAAAGTTTCTTTATGTACCGAAAAATCCATTACTTTCATTTCTACCATATCAATAACCGCTGCGGTAATATGTGTGCCTCCAATGTCTAATCCAACGGCATATTCTTTATTCATTCTTTTGTATTTTGGATTTGAATCCTTTAGAGATTAAGAAACTTTTATTTTTTTATTAATGTCTAAAGGATAACTATTTCTGTTTTAAATGTTTTTATCTTTTAATATTTGTGGATAATGAATGCTTGTATGAACAATCATTTCTCCAAATAATGTATTTGCCCAAGCAAACCATTTTCTGGTAAACTTTGTTACATCGTCTTTATGGAAAGACTCGTGCATAAATCCTGTATCGGCATTTGTTTTGATCAAATTGCTAATGCAATGTTTTATCTCTTGTTCGTCGACACTTGTTATGGCTCTTAAAACAATACTCATTGGCCAAATTGTGTCTGTTCCGGTATGTGGGCCACCTACTCCTTCGCCTGCTTTTCCTTTGTAGAAAAATGGGTTATTTTCTGAAAGTACAACTTTACGCGTATTCAAGTAAAGCTGATTATCTGGTTCAATTGCTCCTAAATAAGGTAATGATAATAATGAAGGAACGTTGGCGTCATCCATCATATGGAAACTTCCGTATCCGTTTACTTCAAAAGCAATGATTTTTCCGAATTTTGGATGATCTATTATAGCATTTTCTTCCAATCCTTTCTGAACTTGTCCTTGCATTTCTTTTGCTTTAGCAACTAAATCTTTATCTAATAAAGCTGGTAAAGAGAAAATTTCCTGAAGATATCCTAATACTTCAATTGCAAACATATTACTCGGTATTAAATATCCGAATAATGTACTGTCGTCACTTGGTCTAAAAGTCGAAACTATTAATCCGCATGGTTTTACAGGATATCCGTAACCGCCAAGAGGAACTCCATCTGTTGCCCAAGCTGTTACTCTCTGGAAATTGTATGGTCCTTTATCGTGCATTCTTTGTTGTTCTTTGAAAGTTTGAAGCACTAAAAGCATTGCTTCTTTCCACTTACTGTCGAACAAACTTATATCTCCAGTTTCTTTCCAATATCCGTGTGCCAATCTTATTGGGTAGCATAAACTGTCAATTTCCCATTTGCGCTCGTGGATTCCCGGCTGCATTTTGGTCATGTCATTTTTCCACTCACTTACCTGATTGAAATCTTTGTAAAAAGCATTTGCATAAGGGTCTAACAAAATACATTTTGTCTGACGGTTGATTACTCCTTTTACTAATTCGGCTAGTTTTTTATCTTCTTTTACAAAAGGAATGTACGGCCAAATTTGTGCTGTACTATCGCGCAACCACATGGCATCGATATCTCCTGTAATTACATAGGTATCTGGTTTTCCATCGATGATTTCAAAATCGACAGTTGTGTCTAGTGTATTTGGAAAGCAGTTTTCGAACAGCCAAGCCAATTCTGGATTTGCTATTTGTTTTTTGATTCTTACAATAGCAGCTTCAATTGCTTTACTTGTAAATTTTCTTTCGGCTACAGGAGGTCTTTTGGTAATAAAATCTTTTAATGCAAAATTGAATGTATCTGATTGCATTCCGAAAGCATCTGTTTGGATGGCCAATAATCCTGCTGAAAATATTCCAGCGTTTTTTATGAATTTTCTACGTGATTGCATAATATTATTTTGAAGTTGAATAAGAATATGGAAAAGCGCTTTTTGATGTTCCTCTATCTAAATTAGGTGTACTGTTCATGTCAAAATTTAACTCTCCTCCTTTTAATACATCAAAATGATTGATATAATTTTTGGTATGAGTTGCATTGTTGAATTTTAATTCCTGAACATATTTATTCGTATCTGAATTGTTTGGTGCATTGATTACCAATTGTTTTCCGTTTTCTAATTGTAATGTTAGTTTCTTAAACAATGGAGCTCCTAGAACATATTCTTCTGTTCCCGGGCAAACTGGATAGAATCCCATTGCTGAGAAAACATACCAAGCTGAGGTTTGTCCGTTATCTTCATCTCCACAATATCCGTCTGGAGTTGGTTTGTACAAACGGTTCATTACTTCACGAGACCAATATTGTGTTTTCCAAGGTTCTCCTGCATAATTGTACAAATAAATCATGTGCTGAATTGGCTGATTTCCGTGTGCATATTGTCCCATGTTCATGATTTGCATTTCGCGAATTTCATGAATTACAGATCCGTAATAACTGTCGTCAAAAATTGGTGGAGTTGAAAATACTGCGTCTAATTTTGCTGTAAAATTCTTTTGTCCGCCCATTAAATCAATCAAACCATTTATGTCATGAAAAACACTCCAGCTGTAGTGCCAAGCATTTCCTTCGGTAAAGGCATCTCCCCATTTAAACGGATTGAAATTTTTAGGAAAACTTCCGTCTTTGTTTCTACCGCTCATTAATCCGATTTCCGGATTATAAAGATTTTTATAATTCATCATTCGTTTCTCATACAAACTGATTTCTTTTTTAGGACGGTTTAGAGCTTTCGCTAATTTCCAAATCGTAAAATCGTCGTAAGCATATTCTAATGTTCTGGCTGCATTTTCGTTAATTTTTACATCGTAAGGAACATAACCCAAAGTGTTGTAATACTCAACTCCTTTTCTTCCTACTGCATCCATTGGGCCTTCGTTATTGGCACCGTGCAACAAGGCTTCGTATAATTTATTGATATCGTATCCTCTTAATCCTTTGATATAAGCATCAGAAACTACAGATGCTGAATTATTTCCAACCATTACATTTCTAAAGCCCGGACTTGACCATTCTGGCAAGAAACCTCCTTCTTTAAAATCGTTGATTAATCCTTCTTGCATTTCTTTATTGATGGAAGGATATGCTAAGTTTAATAAAGGATATAGGGCGCGGAATGTATCCCAAAAACCTGTTCCTGCATATTTATAACCCGGTAATGTTTTGCCATTGTAAGGGCTATAGTGAACAATTTCTCCTTTTGCATTTATTTCGTATTGTTTTTGAGGAAAACAAGCGGTGCGGTATAAACATGAATAGAACGTTTTTAATTGTTCTTCTGTTCCACCTTCGGCAGTTAATTTTCCTAAAACTTTATTCCATTCTTTTTTAGATTGGGCTACTGTCTGATCAAAAGAAGCTGTTCCTAGTTCTGTCTTCAAATTCAACTCGGCTTGTTCTAAGCTGATGAATGATGAAGCTACTTTTACATTTACTTTTTCTCCTTTTTTAGTTTTAAATCCAACCACTGCACCTGCGTGATCATCTATTAATTCGAGTTTATCATTTACTAAACCTTTTTCATTCCAAGTATTATTTGATGCAAATGGCTTGTCGAAAATAAGTACAAAGTAGTTTCTGAAATTCTCTGAAACTCCGCCACTATTACGAGTTGTATAACCTATAATTTTATTTTCTGACGGAATTATTTTTACATATGATCCTTTGTCAAAAGCATCAATTACGATAGAAGATTGCTCATTTTCCGGAAATGTAATTTGAAAATGCGCTGCTCTTTCTGTAGCTGTAATTTCGGTCGTAACATCGTAATCAGCAAGGTATACGCTGTAGTAATATGGTTTTGAAACTTCAGCTTTATGGCTAAACCAGCTTCCTCTTTCTGCTTCTGCCACAACTGTTTTACCAGTTACCGGCATGATCGAAAACTGTCCGTAATCGTTCATCCAAGGCGAAGGCTGATGTGTTTGTTTGAATCCTCTAATTTTCTCTGCGGTATAAATATACGCCCATCCATCGCCCATTTTTCCTGTTTGCGGTGTCCAGAAATTCATTCCCCAAGGTCTGCAAATTGCAGGATAGGTATTTCCGTTAGACAGACTATGCAAAGATTGTGTTCCCATTAACGGGTTTACATATTCTACTGGATCTAATGCTTTAACCTGGGCATTTACAAAAATGCAGCATTGTAATACTCCTAAAAAAATTAAACTTTTTATTTTCATATTTTTTGTTTTTTGCTTTACGCTGTAAGCTGTAGGCTTTAAGCTAAAACGGTGAGTAAATACTCTAAACTCTTTATTTATATATACCTAACAGGTTTTTAAAACCTGTTAGAAAACTGTAAACTGCGACTGAATACTGGAAACTTCTTAAAGCGGCCTATCCGCTTTTTTAACTCCAAAAGTTGTCGATGGTTTGCTTCCCATAAACAATTTTAATTCTCCTCCTTTTACAATCATATCGTGTGTGATGTATGATTTTGTATAAGGTTTTCCGTTGTATTCTGCTTTTTGAATATAGATATTTGTTTTGCTATTATCTACTGCTTTTATACTAAACGAAATTCCTTCTTTATGATGAATCACGGCTGTGTTTACAAGCGGACTTCCCATAACATAAACTCCGTTTGCAGGATTTACAGAATAGAATCCCATTGATGATAAAATATACCATGCTGACATTTGTCCTAAATCTTCGTTTCCGCATAATCCGTCTGGTTTTGTTGAGTAGAATTTCTCATCAATTTCGCGGATTAATTTTGCCGTTTTCCAAGGTTGCCCTGCATAGGCATAAAGATATGGAATATGGTGATTTGGCTCGTTTCCTTGAGCATACTGACCTATTAATCCGCTAATGTCTGGTGAAATTTCTTCTCCTTCTACTTTATCTGTTATAAGGAATAATGAATCTAATTTGGCTAAGAATTTGTCTTCACTTCCAAATAAATCAATTAATCCGTAAGGATCTTGTGGAACTAACCATGTATATTGCCAAGCATTTCCTTCAACGTAATCGTCTTTACGATGTGCTGATGAAAGCGGATTGAATGGTGTTCTCCAGTTTCCATCTGTCAATTTCCCTCTCATAAATGTGCTTTCTTTATCGAAATAAAGTTTGTATAAATTGGCTCTTTTTGAGAAATAATTATAATCCTCTGTTTTGTTCAAATCCTTTGCCATTAGTGCGATACAATAATCATCGATAGCATATTCTAATGCATTACCAACTGATTCTAGCATTTTATCGGCAGGAATATATTCTAGTTTTTGAACGTAATCCATTCCTTCACGCGTTTGCATAGCAGTTTTTTTAATGGCTTCGTATGCTAGTGCTACGTCGTAATCTCTATATCCTTTCATATAAGCATCTACAATTACAGCGATCGAGTGATTTCCATTCATTGTATTGGTTTCATTACCCATTAAATGCCAAACTGGTAATCGTCCTTGTTGCTGGTAAATTGCCAAAAATGATTTTACGATATCATTAATTTTGTCTGGATGTGTAATGGTGTATAAAGGATGTAAACCTCTGTAGGTATCCCAGAGTGAAAAAGTGGTATAGTTGGTAAAGTTTGCTTTTTCGTATACTTTTTTATCTGTTCCTCTATAATCTCCGTTTACATCATTAAAGATTGATGGTGCAAACATGGTGTGATACATGGCAGTATAAAACACTTTCATAGTTTTATCATCTGCTTTGATCTGAATTTTATTTAATTCTTTGTTCCATTTTTTAGTGGCGTCTTTTACTACGGCATTAAAA
>Ga0302173_10000731_pt1 | contig 17318 bp, 13 predicted proteins | sample I_Fen_N3_1_FD_198785 | JGI IMG/M metagenome (GOLD analysis project Ga0302173, IMG submission 198785) | Peat permafrost microbial communities from Stordalen Mire near Abisko, Sweden - I_Fen_N3_1 | ecosystem: Environmental > Terrestrial > Soil > Wetlands > Permafrost | place: Sweden: Abisko... | reverse complement strand
TGGCGATGGATGTCAGCCCGCAGTCGCTGCTGCGTCTGGTCAGCCGCGTGTACGTGGTGACCTCTAATTACGGCTTTGAGGCGCTGATCGCCGGCAAACCGGTCAGCGTATTTGGCCAGCCGTGGTATGCCGGCTGGGGATTGACGGACGATCGCCACGCGCAATCGGCAACGCTGAATGCGCGACGCGGCGCAGCCACTCTCGAAGAGTTGTTCAGTGCGGCGTGTTTGCGTTACTCGCGTTATATCAATCCGGTTAACGGTCAGCGTGGCACGATTTTTGATGTCCTGAACTGGCTGCTGATGCAACGCCAGCATCACCAGCAGCGGGCAGGGCGCCTGTGGTCACCCGGCCTGACGCTATGGAAGCGCAGTATTCTGGCATCGTTTCTGCGCACCCAAAGCAACAAAGTGAATTTCAGTAAACGCTTTGCCGGTGAGTCCGCCTGCGTCGTGTGGGGCATAAAAGGTGAGGCGAAGTGGTCTGCCAAAGCAGAGCAACACCAGTTACCGCAATGGCGTATGGAAGACGGTTTTCTGCGCTCGGCCGGTCTGGGCTCTGACCTGCATCCGCCGCTTTCGCTGGTGCTGGATAAAACCGGTATTTATTACGATGCCACACGCCCAAGCGATCTTGAGCTGCTGCTCGGTAACAGCGACCTGACGGCGTATCAGCAGCAACGCGCTGCCGCGCTGCGCGAGACGCTGGTTGCCAGCAAAGTCAGTAAATATAACCTCGGTGCGGCGTTCACGTTACCCGCCGGGGCTTCTGGCAAGACCGTGATTCTGGTACCAGGGCAGGTCGAGGACGATGCGTCGATCCTGACCGGCACGATATCTGTGAATACCAATGGCGGGCTTTTGCGCACCGTGCGCGAGCGTAATCCGGATGCCTACATCATTTATAAACCGCACCCGGACGTTCTGGTGGGGAACCGGCAGGGGCAGATTCCAGAGGAAGATGTCCGCCGCTGGGCAGACAGTCAGGCGTTAGATGCAGACATTATTCAGTGTATTCAGGCCGCCGACGAGCTGCACACGCTGACCTCACTGTCAGGATTTGAAGCCTTATTACACGGTAAAAAAGTGGTGTGTTACGGCATGCCATTTTATGCAGGATGGGGGCTGACGCAGGATGAACATTCATGTTCACGCCGTGCGCGCCGCCTCCGGTTAAACGATGTGGTTTATCAGGCGCTGATTGCCTACCCATCGTATATCAACCCGCAAAGTCGGGAGCCCATTTTAGCGGAGCAGGCGGTTGAATTACTTGCCGCAACGCCACGGGCAGACATGCAGTTCACAAGAATTAAAGCGGGCAGGATAGTCCGCTATTACAGAAAATTGCTCATGCTGATTCGGGTTACATTTATTAAGTGAATCAGTTCATTACTCTGTATTTATGGTGTGGATGAAAATGGACAGTAAGGCGCTGACGACATTACTTTCTGGAAAAAAATATCTGCTGTTGCAGGGCCCGATGGGACCCTTTTTCAGCGATTTAGCACAGTGGCTGGAGTCTCTGGGGCGGGAAGCGGTGAACGTCGTCTTTAACGGCGGCGACAGGCGGTATTCGCGCAATCGTGAATACCGCTTGTACCAGCAGACCCCGAATGAGTTTCCGACCTGGCTGAAAGAGACCTGGCAGGAATACGACTTCGATACCATCGTGTGTTTCGGAGATTGTCGTCCTTTGCATCAGGCCGCTAAACGCTGGGCGCAAGCCAAAGGCATCCGGTTCCTGGCGTTCGAAGAAGGCTACCTGCGTCCGCACTACATCACGCTGGAACAGAACGGTGTGAATGCTTACTCCGGCCTGCCGCGCGATGCCGAGTTTTATCGTCGTCTGCCAGAGATGACCATGCCGGAGATCGAACATCTCAAGCCAAGCGCGGCTTCACGCTACTGGCATGCGACCGCTTACTATCTGGCAGGCTGGCGTCACCGAAACGAGTTTCCAAAATACCGCCACCATAAATCCTTTTCGCCGTGGTACGAGGCCCGCTGCTGGATCCGCGCAGCCTGGCGTAAAAAGCTTTATGCGTTTGACCAGCGCAATGTCCTCAAACAGTTACAAACCGGGCTGGATCAGCGTTACTTCTTGGCGATTTTGCAGGTGTACAACGACAGCCAGATCCGCAACCACAGCCCGTATAAAGATGTGCGCGATTACATTAATGAAGTGATGCATTCCTTCGCCAAAAAAGCGCCCCCAACGGAGTTTCTGGTGATTAAGCATCACCCGATGGATCGCGGACATCGGTTATACGCGCCGCTGATCCGCCAGTTGGGCAAAAAATACGGCATCGCCAATCGGGTGATCTACGTGCATGACCTGCCGATGCCGGAGCTGCTCACACATGCAAAAGCGGTGGTTACCATCAACAGCACGGCGGGGATCTCAGCACTGATCCACAACAAGCCGCTGAAGGTGATGGGCAACGCACTGTATGACATCAAAGGCATTACCTATCAGGGACATCTGAACCAGTTCTGGTGCTCAGGATTCGCGCCTGATATGAAGTTGTTCAAACAATTCCGGCTATACTTGCTGAAGAATACGCAGATTAATGCGGTGTTTTATGGCGGGTATAAGAAGGACAAAGCGGCCATTGCCGACTCCCAATACAAGCCGGTATTTATCAGTGAGAAACTGGTAATTAACTACATTAAGCGACAGCTTTCCTGACAGATAAGAGGACTATGCACAGATGCGAGAAACCCTGAAGTTTACACCCTGTGCATTTTTCTCTTTGATGGTTGTTCTGCCTTTATCCCTCACAGCCTGCGCCGACGGCGCTTCTGCCTCTGATTCACGTGAATGCAAAGTGCCGGTGATTAACGGCAACGTCTCGTTACAGCCATCCTGCGTTTATCATCAGGAGATAATGATAACGCGCAGCCATACCACCCTGGATTGCCGTGGCGCAATCCTTGATGGCCGTAACGAAAAGTCATTTGGTATTGTTGTTAACAGCAAAGGCAAACCGCTGTCTGATGTCACCATCAAAAACTGCAAAATTCAACACTATACGCACAGCGGCATCCGCATCACCTCCGACATCGCCGCTAACAAACTGAGCCCCGACCACGCTGAGAACTACCGGCGCACGCCGACCCGTGTGAACCTCGAGAGCGTTGAAGTCACCGGCAGTGGGCGCGTAGGGATTTATTTTGATGATTACGTCACCCATTCCACGCTAAAGAACTCAGTCGTTCGCGACTCCTATATGTCCGGCATCTATCTGGAACATTCATCGCGCAACAACGCCATTGTCGGTAACCAAATCATCAATAACGGACACGAGAGTTTCGGCAAGGGTAAACGCGAAGGGCTGGCCGTAGATTCATCGGCCTATAACCTTATCGAAGGCAACCGTTTCGAATCCAACGGGGCAGGGGGCGTGTTTTTGTATAAGAACTGCGGCGAGCATTTCAGCACCGGCAAATCGGTGATCCGCTGGCAGCATAGTGACCATAACGTCATCCGCAATAATACGTTTGTGAATGAGCCCGTAGGCATCTGGCTGGCATCCCGGCAGAACCGGGACTTATCAGGATTTGATTGTGGAGATAAGCCGAGAGATGGAAGCGGGAAGTATTTTAACGATTATGCGGATGATAATTTGGTGGAGGGGAATAGGTTTGTGGGGGAAGGGGTTAGAGTAAGGAGTGAGGGAAGGAATAATAAATTAAATTATATAAAAATGTGGGCAGATGAATATTAGCCCACGTTTTAATTAAAACCCGAAGGACGTTGACTGGATAATATCTTTATTTTTGACTATGGTGTCAAATCTAATGCTTTCAAATAAAGCGCCGGATTTATTTAAAACAATAGTTAAGTCATAACTATCATCTGGGATACAATCCAAGTTGATACCCTGATGTTGAATTGTTGCGAAATATGATTTTTGATACTCCCCGTGGTGTTTTTCAAATACACCATTAATATAATCTCTGTGTCCTCTTCCCAATCTAAAAGTAAATGTTTTATTTGCTGATTTAGCAACTAAAAAATAATCAGCATCGGGCCACTCCTTTTGGCTTATGCCTTTGATTGCGTAAACCCCTTCATAATGAATAAGAGTTCCTTTGAACCATGATTTTTTTATTTCAAACAAAGAGGATGGTTCAATATTTTCGACGTCTGCTATACTTAAATAAGTTTTATCATTTTTAGAATAAACTGTATATATCTTGTTTAAATGAACGTCACTGATGTTAATATTATTGCTTTTGGCCGCAGATAGGTAATGTTTGCAATTCTTTTTTTGCGATTGTACTTTAATAACATAAGTGCCATTATTAAGAGTTGAAACATCTACTCCATTTTTTGTTAAACTTGAAAATTGTCCTGCGCTATAATCACAAAAAAACTTATCATAATAATCGTATGACAAATCTTTATTTATTTTCGTTAACATTGGGAACGAGTATGAATCGGATACACCCTCGAATATTAAAGTGTGTAAATGTTCGTTGGCCTGATTACACTCATGCCATCTTAAGATAGAGTTCCCTTCAGGAAATATATTGCTTTTAGAGATGGATATTTTCTTTACTTCAGAAAATGCGGATGTTACATCACTTTCATTTGATAAGTGTTTTATTTTTAATTCTTCATCAATTTTAGCAGCACCATTAGTAACCATTCCCAATTTAGGAAATATACCTTCCCCATGCGCGTAAACTATAGAAAGAATGATGGGTAAATTATATCTGGTAAGTTTATTATGTTGCCATGCGAGTTTCGACTCAGTAAAGATAAAATTAAAATTATCATATTTTTTGAAAATATGTAAGAAAGGTTCAATTTCAACATTAAACTGTGCGTCATCTGGAGACGATAGGATATAAATGTTTCTATTCTCTTTATTATCTTCAGATAAAAGTGATGGGATAATAGCATCAAGTTCATAAATGTCACTCTGAGAATAGTTCTGCCCCATCATGTGAGTTGCCACCTTAGGCCAATCACGTGCCGTATAACTACCGATTTTTATTTGTGGACATGACGCTATAATATTTTTGAAATCATACTTCAAGCCATAAAAAATAGCCGCTGTGCCGCCTTTTGAAAAACCCATTAAAGTGCATTGTTCTTTCGTCAAAAATAGACTTTCCAAGGTTCTATTTATTAATTCAATAACAACTGGTTCAATGTTGTAATTTTTATTATGGCAAAGATAGTAAGTCGATTCTCCGTAGAAGTGATCTTTTATCCACAGAATATTTGAGCGGCATCCTTCAGAGGTTGTTCCCATGAAATTATAGTCAGTCGATACGGCAGAGAATACAACCAGTAAATGTTGGCGGTCCTGTTTTGACGGTCTAAATACATAATCAATATCAATGTTATTAATAGTGTCAGAAGATTCTGTTTTAAGCATTGTAAACTCTTAATTAAAAGTGAAAATGATAATTAAAATATATTAATAAGTTGGCAGTAGTGAGTAAATACTCTCATTGCCATTCTTATTGAAGTTGTTATTTGCGATTATTTCATAAGAGTTTGAATAACCTGATTCTGGTGGAATATGATTCTCTTCACGAAAACATTCAAGCCACCTTAAGTCTTTGTACGGCAATTCATATTTTCCATTAATCAAGCAACGGTCATAATGCCATTTTGCACGAATGTTTTTATCTTGCTCTGCTCTTAATCGGCCATAGGAACGATAATATTGCCATTTTTGTAATTTATTTTTTAAATTATCAATTAATAATTCAGCAGAGTCATATTTCTGAAGATTACAAAGTGTTTTAATCTTCAGTTGTTCTATAGCGTAGTAAAAATCCGAAAGCTCAGATAGATTATCCAATAGGGAAATATGATCGCCGCTATGATAAAACTCCCAAACTTTAATATCTATTTTTAATTTCTTGGCTGTATATTCAAATAAAGGGTATGAATCTGAACCGTTTTCTAATGAAGACCTAAGTAGTATTGCATATTCTTCAGGGGCTAATATTTGTGGAATGTTCTCGACCTTAATGCTACCGAGTTTGTGCCAATCTTCATAAAAAGCCATAAGATGAATGTTAGCAGCGAAAAAATCTTTCAGTTGGATATTAAATGTTTTTTTAGCCTCAATGAGATAGGATATGTTTCCAGCCTTAGTTGCGCATCTTATAGCACCGTGCATCGCATGATCATACATATTCGTTTTCGGATTTGAAGTGATTGATAAATATCGTGTTTGTGCTAAATCATAATAACCAGCTTTTTCAGCTCGTACAGCCTCTTCCCTCGCGATTGAATATTGATCTATTTTCGTGTCATTTTTGTTGAGAGCAATTATTTTTTCATAAATTCTTTCGCAGCAACCACCATTACGCTGTGTGAACGTTTTATTAATTATTTTTTTAAACTTACTCTCAAGCTTATATTTTCTTTTATGGTATAGATTAAGTGCTATTTCGAGTTCTTTTATGTCGAGACAAACAGGTCCAAAACCATCTTTGAAATAATTAAAATAACCATTTTTATAAATATGTAAACCGCTTGAAAAAACCTTTTCTCGGTCGAACTGAAAGTAAATTACCGGAGTATTAATGTAAGCAACGTCAAATGCTACAGAAGAATAGTCAGTTATTAATATTATTGCCTCTGAAAATACTTTTTGTATTGATACATCAGGCGAATGAATCATCGTGTTAACATAACTAGGTATATCAAATCCATCAATATATGGCTTGATGTTGACATGTGGGAAGAAAATAATATTGTTATTTTCATCCGAAGCTAACTTTTTCAAAGTAGGACTATGTAGAAATTTCTTCCATTGAATTGCATATTCGTTTTCGTGAAAATTTTTATTCAAATCCCTATCATTTCCTTGACCAGTTGCTTTTCCTACTATTCCGTTTCGCCAGGTTGGCATTATTAAAATATTTTTCTTAATAGTTTTTTTGGACATTTTATATAGTTTGTCATACCTAGGCATACCGGTTAGCACTACTTCATTTTCGGAAAATTTATATGAAGATCCATCTTTTATAATGCTGTTATGCTCATCAGTAGTTGTAGTTATAAACAAGTCTATTGGCTTCTTATTCAGCCAGTCAGAAATATCATCCTTTGTGACACCATGCTGTAAAAATGTGTATCTAATGTCGTTATCTATAAATCTAAATGGTGGATTTAATTGCGCGACGATATATTGATCTGCATGACTTGAAATCACGTGTTCCGCCCATGCTAACGCAATTTTATGCTCTTTACTACCAAATGGAATGAGATTAAAATTCTCCTTTTTCAATCTTTGCCAATCATGTGAGGATTTTCTCAAGACGAAAAACGCATTAACCTCAGGATGCTCCTTACTTATGTGCCGATATAGATGCTCGGCATTGTCATCAGCTTGAATATCCCTGTCCATAAAAAGCCAGCTATTTTTATAGATTGCAGGCTTTGTGTTGATACTATGACTTCGTAAAAAGCGAGCTATTTTTGATATTTTTGTCATGCCATTAGTTTTTCTATCTAATTTATCGAGAGATACAGCATTATTATGCTGATAACTATTAATCGATATTCTAGCTTTGATGCCATTAACAAATATATTGATTGCATTATCGATGACACTTAAATCGAAAGTGACAAAATGTTCGTAAATGAAGATATCACTTAAAAAAGTATGATTGATAGTTTTTCTGGCTATTGGAAAATATTTGACACCAGCAGATTCTAAAGACTCTATTGAATCTTTATCGTTTGAAAAATAACTAAACTTAGCAGTTTTATTGTTTTTATTATTTTTTTCTAAATAAACTATTTCAAATTTAGTAGTCCTATTTTTGAAAGTATTTAAAATCCCTTTTTTATGATAAAACCAGCATCCAGCTAACGAATAATCTATTATTGTTTTATCGTCAATATATTCAAAACAAGAAACTAATAGTTTTTTAAATGTTATTTTTTCTTGAGGAGTCAAGAAATCAGAACGGCTCTCGTTATTCACAAGGTATTTTATAAGCCAGAATAATTCATATAAAATTTCGGTTTGAAGCCACAGCGGGACTTTTTTATTATACGTTAAAGATTTTTTTAAAATATCGAGATAACCATTTTCTATAACTTGTGAATAACGTCTTGAATCTATTAAGGAGTTGTCAATTGTGGACGAATTATCTTCTCTTTTTAAATATAAGTATATAGCTGATTTACAGAAGCCTATGCTCATTTTTTGATTATCAAGCATATAACTTGCTACAAAATGGCCATCCTCAAAATTTGGTTTGACGTTGTCAGGGAATTTTATATTCGTATTTTTTATAATATGGTTGTTAAAGAATGATGCGCTGGCGGAAAGTTGGAATTCATTTTTTAAATCGCATATTTTTAAAGTTCTATCACCATTTTCAAATCTATTTTTCAGAGGGTGCCGATTTGAAGTTCCTTTGTTTTCAATATTATAAATAAGATTGCAACATACTATTGCTAATTTATCATCAGTTTCGTTGTGTATGAAATTATCCACATTTGAGAAATAATTCACGTCTACGGTATCATCTGGGTCAATAAAAGTAATCCAATCTGTATCAGCAAAATTCATCCCTAAATTTCTCGCTGACGCTTGGCCTCCGTTTTCTTTATATATATATTTAATGTTATTAGGGTATTTAAGGCACCAATTCAGAATTTTTTGTTTAGAGCCATCTAATGAACCATCATCAACCATTATTATTTTTATATTGGATTTAAAGTCAAGAGATTGCTTTGTTAAAGATGCAAAAAAACTATCAAGATATTTTTCTACACCGTATACCGCAGAAATAACTGTATATGTAAAGTGACCATTAGGATTATTATTTTTTTTAAGTAAACTTTTGTTGTAGGTAATGCGGTTATTCACCATGTCTTTGAAGAAAAGTCGTGGGTTTTTTCTTAGTTTTCTTAATTTTCTATGAATCACTTTGATATTCCTAATGTTTAAGCGATTAAGCTGTCCATGAGTCACTAATTATATTATAAGGCGAGTATTAAAAACTACCCTCTCACTATCTGTTCATTAAGAACTTCAAGCGTCTTTTGAATGTATCAAATCTATCTATATGTCCCGGCTTATTATCAAATAAGATTGAATAATCTTGGATGTCGATTTTTTTTTGATTACAAAGTTCAACAAACTTAGTGATTAGTGTTGAATCTTTACTTGGAATATCCCCTATAAGACTGCTATGTTTACTTGCAAATGTAATAAAGTTATCTGGGCGTGCAGCATAATATTGACTGTCAATTGGTTTTGAATGATAAAGATGAAAAACCATATCCTTCTCAATCAATGTTTCTAAACAAACTTCACCAAGATGACGTCGAAATCCTTCTAAAAAGAGAGGTGATCGCGCAGTTTTATTTACAAAAAAATCAGTTGTTGATTTTATTTTTTTATAATGAATTAGTAATCTTACTAAAAAATCAAAATCCTCATAGCCGTGACCGCTGAAATCTGTATCAAACCCACCAATAAATTTATAATCTTTAGTTTTCATTATTGTAACTGAAGAGGGACTTGCTAAATGCAGAAATTCTTTTCTTGAAAAATTATAAAATCTACTTTTAAGTTGTTGGACTGTTAACTTATTCGAGGATAACTGTTGTGAACCAAACTTTGTAAGATATAGACATGGAAGAATATAAAATGGCTCACAATTATTAGTTATTCTTCTACTATATTTTTCAATTAAATTAAAATCTGGCCATATATCTACATCTAGTAAAACGACATGTTCACTGTCTACTAGGTTGAATGCTATATTTCTTAAGATAGATGAATTTACTCCCTCTTCATAAAATCTATCAGAAATTATATTAACCATTTCAAATTTCGCTAATGATTTCAAAAAAAAATCATCATATTTTTTGGCCCGGTCATTGTGAGCGATAATTATTTTGATGTTGGAAGATTCGGCTGACTGAGCAATTTTAATGGCCTTGGACGTAATGTCTGATGCTCTTTGACATAGATCTACGGGGATGATTACAGTGAACATAAGATCCTTTAAATACTTAGATGAAACTATTATATATATCAATAATAAAGATTGATGCTATAGCCCTTCATCGAAAGTATATATTTTAATTGCCTCAGTAACTGATTCGAAATATTGAACTTTGTTATCCCTCCCAATAAACAACGCCACATCGCAAAACTCTATCAGTGATCCCAAGCTATGAGAAACCATCAAAAAACTGGATTCCTTATGGCGGGCTTTAAAGAGGTCTGCGCATTTCTGCTTAAACCGCGCATCACCAACCGCTGTGACTTCGTCTACCAGATAATAATCAAATTTAAACGCCATGCTCAGGCCGAAACCAAGTCGTGATTTCATGCCGGAAGAATAGGTTTTAATAGGCATATCAAAGTATTTACCCAGTTCTGCAAACTCTTCGACAAAGGCGACTTTGTCGAAGAGTTCTTCAGGTCTGGCATAGAGACGTGCGACAAATTTGACGTTCTCCCGCCCGGTCAGGCTGCCCTGAAACCCACCGGCAAGTCCGACAGGCCATGAAATGGTTTTATCGGTATGAATGCGGCCTGAATCAGCGCGGTCGATACCGCCAATAACACGTAGCAGAGTCGATTTACCTGCCCCGTTACGGCCAATTAAGGCGACGCTTTTACCCGAGGGGAGTTCGACATTAAGATCTTTAAAGACGTAATGTCTGCCTTTAGGCGTACGGTAAGATTTAGTCAGATTCTCAATTTTTATCATGATGTCAGCATCGCCTCTTCACGATTGCGGTAAAGGGCCAGGCCGATAAATAAGACCACTAACGTACAGCCAGCCAGATAATTTAAGCTGACGCCTTCGCTGATATAACCGGGAACAACTGCCTCACGGCTGAGTTCCACGACGTGAACAATCGGATTCCACAATAAATAAGGCCAGTATTCTTTCGGGATATTGTGGAGCGAAAACATGATGCAGGAGATGAAATAGAGTGGCTTGATAAGAATGGGCAGAAATTTCTCAGTCTCAGGATAGGTTTTGCCGACAACCATAAAAATAAGGCCAATGCCGCAGGAGAATAAAACCAACAGCACCCATACCATAACAAGCGTAATGAGTTTAGTGACTTCAAATTCTTCACCGAGCAACCCGACAATGGCCATCAGCAAGATATAGACAACGGCATAAATCACGGTCTCTAATATCGCTCTGGCGAGAATAGTATCAATGGGTTTGACAGGGCGATAATTGAATAATCCCTGATTGGCTTCTATTGCCCCAATCGAACGGTTGGTGATATTGCTAAATACAAAGAAAGGAATAATGCCGTTGATCAGAAACACCGGGAACGAAATATCCGGCATGGTGCGGTGCATAATATAGCCAAAAATAGCCAGCATAATCAGCATATGCGCCATAGGCTCTAATGCCGCCCACAGATAACCAAGACGATACTTCCCAAAACGGGTTTTGATTTCCCTTAAAAAGAGCGCTTTAATCGCCGCTTTTTGTACTTCCAAGCCACTACGTGCCATCGATTTATTCCAGTTTTTTTAAGATTTTCCACGCTACCGCCCCTGGCTTACTGCTACCAATGTGCTGAGATCGGGGTCAGATTGTGGGAAGCGGCTTAGCATTTCACTGTTGTCATGCCGCCGAGGAGGGGAGTCACTTATCCATAAGTCGCTTTCTGAGGATTAATGCCGGTGTGAACGTCCCTTGTCCGAATTTCTTTTACTTTCATTGATTTAGTGAAACGTTTAAATTCACAAAAAAGTAAAGGTTACGACCAAATATTTCAGCAAGTTACAGGTCATCTCACAAACTTGTAAAATTGCTTTGGTCTATTAATTTGCCTTAAACCATTCATCTGGCCTATGGGTCTAAGATGTTTCTTAGGACGATAATAAAAGTCCTAATAATCAGTCGCATAGTGGTACCGGTTTCACGACGCAATAGTCATCAATTAGTTTATGGTGAAACTATTCATAATGGTTATTATTCAGATTGGTATGCAAATGTACGTTGAAGGGTAAATTCAGAGGCAAAAAAGAGGATTGCAGAGAGGGATGAGGCATGGAAACAAAAAAGGCCAGTCGCTTTCGCCACTGACCTTCTTTTTAGCATTGATCCGTTGTTATACCGCAGCTTTCCACTGCGGTAATCGAGTCCTGATTACTCGATGTTGGATTCGATGAACCACAGGAATTTATCCAGGTCGCGGGACGCGGCGGTGAATATATCTGCGGTGTCTTCATCTTCCACTTCACCGATCGCTTTACGCGTATCATTTGCGACCACGGCGTAACGTTCTGCCAGTGCTTTCAGGTGTTCCTGCACGGTATGAATGTTGGTCGGGTAGCTTTTCAGTGGCGTTTTATCGTTAACTACCTGTACGGTACCCAGCGCCACGCCACCTAACTGCACGACACGTTCTGCGATGGTGTCCTGATGCTCGGTGATTGCAGTACGGAATCCATCCAGCATTTCATGTACGCCGATGAAGTTAGCGCCACGCATATTCCAGTGCGCCTGCTTGGTGATCAGCGACAGATCGATAAACTCAGTTACCAGACGGTTCAACACTTTGATCGTATCCAGTTTTACACTTTCATCTACATCGTTGCGTGTATAAATGAGTTCAGAAGATTTCGTTTTGACCAGTTTGGCTGTACTCATAATAGATATCCTCTTCATTGAGTTGTTATAAATGACTTTGTTTCGTAACTGGATTCAGTATAGCAATAAATCTCAGTTTTGCTGGAAAGTCCTTCCTATCGTTCTGATAGCGTGTGCCAAATAATGCATCACGAACAGTTGTAATTAACTTATCATGCTGATTTTAAAGGTGGATAGGAATGTTCCTGAACGGAGGAAAATAATCGCGTACGGTAAGTGTTAAATATTTAAGAATGTTACATGACGTGTGGGGATATATATTCCCAATGCGCTGGCACGAGAATGAGAAATATTAACGCTTGCGAATGATTATTTACTCCATAATATCCAGCCTTATCAATAATCAACGGCGTAAATATTTCCCGCCGTTGATTATTGATGAAAATGACTGTCGGAAATTTGTACTCTCAGAGTGCCAGAGCCCCGCTGTAGATTACCGCGCCGGTCGGCTGGCCGGTCGGAGAGCCACCGTGCGGTTCAATACTGATCGCCAGCGTAAAGCCCGGATCCGGCATTTTGGCGGCCAGTGTAAGCTGTGTCGGTTGTTGGGTATAGAGTAACCCAAGCGATTGCGGTTTGCCCCCCGGCGCAATAGCCCAGAGTTCGAGGCTGCGGTCTGCCGCCACGCGTTGGGCATTCAGCGGCGTCAGCATCAGGCTGCGCGTGCTCATGTCAGCGCTTACCACCCATTGCCCGCCCTGAGCACCGGTGCTGCTGGCAAGTATGGCTACCGGCAGTGGCGCGGCAGGTTGCACCAGCAGACGCGGGATCAGCAGCAATGCTGCAAGACCCGCGGCCAGCGCCCAGCCGAGATAACCGCGAACGGGCGTTTTCGGCGTTACCGTGCGTTTAACCGGTTGTAGATCCAGATTATGCCGGATGCGTTTCCACACCGAGGCAGGGGGGATCACCGGCATAATGTGGTTATCCAGCTGCGTGAAGGCTTCCTGCCAGCGGGCCACTTCGGCCACCAGTTCAGGGTCGTCACGCATTTTTTGCTCGAACTGAATTTTTGCTGCGCCGCGCAAGGTGCCGAGCGCATATTCAGCCGCGAGTGCAGCATGATAATGGCTTCTGCTTTTCATAGTCCGACGCAGCTCTTTAAGTGTTCCAGGGCGCGACGGATCCAGCTTTTAATCGTCCCCAGCGGTTGTTGTAAATGAGATGAAACCTCGCCATGAGACAGACCCTGATAATAGGCCAGGATCAGACTTTGTCTTTGCTCTGCGGGAAGGTGCGCCAGACAGTTGGCCAGAATTTTGGCATCACTGTCCTGCTGCAAACGTTGCAGGGGCTCATCACTTTGTTCGACGTAACGGTCCGCCACGCTGTCGTCCAGTTCGTCTGTCTGGTTGTCGCGCCCGCGCATCCAGTCGATGGCGCGGTTGCGGACAATGTGGGTAAGCCAGGTCATCGGGGAACTGAGGGCGGGGTTGTAAGACGCCGCCCGGTTCCACGCGGTGATGTAGCTGTCGTGCAAGACTTCTTCCGCCCAGGCGTGCCGCCGCAGCATACGTAATGCGACGGCGAAAAGCCTCGGGGAGGTCAGACGGTAAAGCTGTTCAAATGCCTGACGGTCGCCAACGGCCATGGCGCTCATCAGCTCACGCTGTACTTCCAGCGCTTTCTCTGGTGTTGGCGTATTTAACAAAGGGTCATGCATTCGCCCGTCCTGACTGTCTGAGATGCTGTTTTATAAGGGGATCCAGCTCTCAGTATAGTCGGTATTATTTAGGCATCAGGACGGTATCGATAACATCAATCACACCGTTCTTCTGCTGGACGTCATAAGTGCTGATGTTGGCAATATTACCTTTGCCATCTTTAAGCTGAATATTGTGCGGGCCGTTGTTTAAGATCCACAGTGGCTGGCCGTTCACGGTTTTGAGTTCCGCGGTGCCGTTGCCTTTTTTCAGCAGTTTTTCCAGATCTTTCATTTCATATTTACCCGCCACCACGTGGTAGGTCAGGATGCTGGTCAGCGTGGCTTTGTTTTCTGGTTTCACCAGATTATCGACGGTGCCTGCTGGCAGTTTGGCAAACGCGGCGTTGGTCGGCGCAAACACGGTGAACGGGCCTTTGCCCTGCAACGTATCCACCAGACCAGCGGCTTTCACGGCGGCGACCAGCGTGGTGTGGTCTTTAGAATTCAGGGCATTTTCTACGATATTTTTGGAGGGATACATTTCAGCGCCACCGACCATGGTGGTGTTTTGAGACATTGCAGCCATTGACGCGGTGCTCAGCAGAAGAGATGCACAGATAGCGGTACGGAGTAATGTTTTCATGATGATGTCCTTCGTATGTTGAGTAGGTAAGGTCTTGCCTCACATCACTACATACGAATGAGCCCCTGCTTTTGGATGCAGGAAATGATGAAAATAAGTGAAATAACCGAAAGTAATTTTTAGTGTCTTGATTAAAAAGAAAAAAACCACGCGATGAGACGTGGTTTTTTTTCGTGCAGGGTGATGAATGTTATTTACCCGAGGGAGTATTTCCCGGCACGTCCACCGTTTCGATTTTGGTTTTACGCTGGATGGTCAGCGTGGAACCTGCCGACGCCGCAATAATTGCCGCCAGACCGAGCCACTGAGAAGCTGTCAGAAACTCCCCTAAAAAGATAATCCCTGAGAGCGCGGCCATTGCCGGTTCCATGCTCATCAGCGTACCGAAGGTTTTGGCGGGCAGTTTGGTCAGCGCCATCATCTCCAGTGAATAAGGAATGGCGGAAGTGAGCAGGGCGATCAGTAATCCCAGCGGCAGGATTTCCCAGGTAAAGATAGAGGTATGCGCCTGCGCGACGCCAATCGGGAAGAAGATAATCGCAGCGATAACCGAGCCCATGGCCGCCGTGCCAGGTCCGTAGCTGCTGCCGGCACGCTGTCCGGCAAGAATATAGACGGCCCAGCAGGCACCGGCGATCAGCGCAAAGCAGGCACCTTTCAGATCCACACCGCCAGCGCTTTGGCCAAGCGGCAGCAGGAACAGTAAACCAGCCACAGCCAGCGCCACCCAGACGAAATCCACAGGACGGCGGGATGAGAACATCGCGACCGCCAGCGGCCCGGTAAACTCCAGCGCAACGGCAATGCCCAGCGGCACGGTGCGCAGTGCCAGATAGAAGCTATAGTTCATACAACCGAGCGCCAGCCCGTACATCAGCAGGGCGCGAAAATTGCCGCCGCGCATTTTAAAGCGCCACGGACGGAAATAAAGCAGCAACAAAATAGAGCCAAGGCCCAGACGCAGCGCCGTAACGCCCTGAGGCCCGACGACCGGAAACAAGGTTTTCGCAAGGGAAGCGCCGCCCTGTAGTGAGAGCATGGCGATGAGGAGCAACAGAATCGCAACCAGAGGAGAGGCTTTTTTAGGTAAAGCCGGTAACGGCGGGCTGTTGTTGTGTTCATCAGCGGGCAGAGTAGTCTGCGATTTTTTTTCTGACTGTGTCATCCATTGCGCCTTTTGAGGTGATCCGATTCATCCAGAATGTTCAGATTTATAGTTTTGAAAAGAAAGGTAAAGCGCAGTCAGTGTAGAGGGAAATGAGGGAAGAAAAAATCAGTGAAAAAAGTTTTTTTCGGAGTGAGATTTTCCGAAAAAAATCCTAAATTTTTGGAAATGTTGCAAAAAGATGTCGATTTTTTGCCCAAAACTTTAGGAATTATCTGCTAATCTCAAAAAGTTCAATAAGTTTTTCTTATAGTTTTGGTGACGAAAATCACAATAAAATTAATAAGATATACCCTGTTGGAAACTTTATGTTACACGATAGAGTGCTTTGGACATCTATATTCAGGCAGAGTTTCACGCTGGTTTTTGTTATATTTTCAAACGTGAAGGTTACTTTGGTTTCCCATTTTGAGGTGGTTTATGAAAAAAATTGCATGTCTTTCCGCATTAGCTTGCGTAGTAGCACTGGGCGTTTCAACAAGCGCATTCGCTGACACCAGCACCGTAACCGCTGGTTACGCTCAGGGTGATATGCAAGGCGTTGCTAACAAAGCAAACGGCTTCAACTTGAAATACCGTTGGGAACAAGATAACAACCCACTGGGTGTTATCGGTTCATTCACCTACATCGAAGACGACAGCACTCCGTCTTCTGGTGACTACCGTAAAGCACAATACTACGGTCTGACTGCAGGTCCTGCTTACCGTCTGGCTGACTGGGTTTCCATCTACGGTGTTGTAGGTGTGGGCTACGGTAAATTCCAGCAGAACGATAATGCTGCATCTACTGCAAACCGTCAGAAATTTGACAACAGCGACTACGGCGTATCTTACGGCGCTGGTCTGCAGTTCAACCCAATCCAGAACGTTGCTCTGGACGTTTCCTACGAACAGTCCCGTATCCGCAGTGTTGATGTTGGCACCTGGATCGCTGGCGTTGGTTACAGCTTCTAATTCTTCGAGATTGAGTAGCGTTTAACGTTACGCCAATTCGAAAATGAAAAACCGCTCACTTGAGCGGTTTTTTTATGTCTGGGATTTGGCGAGTGTTTAGCGCTAACCCCCTGTAAATGGGGAGGCCGGGAGGGGGGGAAGTTCACAATAGACTTGTTAAAGCACACTTTAACGTTTCGATTTAACTTTAATACCCCACCCCAACCCTCCCCTTCGCAGGGGAGGGAGCAGACCGAGTATTGTTTCGCTCCTCCACCTGCGAAGGGGGAGGAG
>Ga0302173_10000729_pt1 | contig 17340 bp, 14 predicted proteins | sample I_Fen_N3_1_FD_198785 | JGI IMG/M metagenome (GOLD analysis project Ga0302173, IMG submission 198785) | Peat permafrost microbial communities from Stordalen Mire near Abisko, Sweden - I_Fen_N3_1 | ecosystem: Environmental > Terrestrial > Soil > Wetlands > Permafrost | place: Sweden: Abisko... | reverse complement strand
TTGCATGATGTATGCGCTTTAATTTATCGAGAAGAATAAAAATTGTGTTTTTAGGAATACTGTATGGAATTAAAATTGAATTTTACGACGAAGGAATCACTTCCACAAGGAAATATCTGGTTAAAAGGATTGTTTGGTGTTGAGAAAGAAAATATCCGTATTGACAAACAAGGATTGATTTCGCAAACACCGCATCCGGCAGCTTTCGGGGATAAGTTGAATCATTCGTATATCACAACCGATTTTTCCGAGAGTCAGGTTGAAATGATTACCCCGCCATTGCCATCCATCGAACAAACATTGGGTTTTCTCGAAACAATTCACGATATTGTGAGCATGGAACTCGACGACGAATACCTGTGGCCGCAAAGTATACCGCCTATTTTACCCGAAGATGATAAGATTCCCATTGCCCGTTATGCTCATAGTAATTCCAACGAAGAGGAATACCGAAAGAAACTGGCAAAGAAGTATGGTCGAAAGAAGCAGGCCATTTCCGGCATTCACTTCAATGTATCGCTCAGCGAGCCCTTGCTGACTATACTTTATCAGCGTACTTCACGGGAAATTACTTTCGAAGCATTTCAGGATGAAGTTTATTTGAAGATTACGCGGCAGTTGTTGCGTTATCGCTGGTTGTATATATTGATTTTTGGAAGTAGTCCAATCGTAGATCCTACCTATGATTTAAAGTGTCGGAATGTCCCGGTATGTTTTAACGCTAAAACACGCGGCTTATCACTTCGAAGCAGCTGCTTCGGATATGGGAACCTCGAAGATCTTTATCCGGATTATCATACTGCCAACGATTACAACCGGAGCATTGAGCGTATGGTTGAAAATGGTCAGCTGACCGCAACAAAAGAACTCTATACGGCTGTCAGACCTAAATTTCTCAATAATTCCGCTTCAATTTCGTATGTTGAAGTCCGGTTTATTGATATAAATCCATTGAGTAAGATCGGACTTACGGACAAGATGCTTGACTTCATTCACTGGATGGTAATTTATAGTCTCCTTTCAGAGGAACCGGATGATTTTACGTCCGGGTTTCAGACAGCGGCAAATGCTAATTTTGCCAATATCGCGCTTAATGGTTTGCATGACAACATTCAATTTATTGCAGGGAATGGCCTGATAGTAAATGCCTGGGACGAAGCCAAACGAATGATTAAGGGAATGCTGGATTTATATGCAGCACTGAAGATTGATCATGTCGGTTATCTCAACTCATTGAAGTATGCGCAAGAAATGATTGATAACCCTGAACGACGGATTGTCCAACAGATTCTGAAGGAGACGGATATAAAAGGGTTTATCCCTTTTCATCTTGAAAAAGCACAGGAGTATTTACAACAAAGTAAGCTGAATAAATTTAATTTCAAGGGCTTAGAGGATATGGAGCTTTCGACGCAGTTGCTCCTTCGGGAAGCTGTTCGTCGAGGTATTGCTTTTGATATACTCGACAGATCGGAGAATTTTATCCGCCTGAAACGGAATGAAAATATACAATACGTACGACAGGCTACCAAGACATCCCTTGACAATTATGCCAGTATACTGGCTATGGAAAACAAAGTCGTCACTAAACAGATCCTTGATGAGCATGGCATCAGAGTACCGAAAGGGCTGGATTATGTCAATAACATTGATGCAAAAGCCGATTTTGAGTATTTCAAAGGCCGTGCGGTGGTGATTAAACCGAAACTCACGAATTTCGGATTAGGTATTACCATATTGAAGACCAACATAGATGCTGCTATCTATGAAAGAGCCGTTGACATTGCTTTTGGTTTCGATTCAAGCATTCTTATCGAAGAGTTTGTTGAAGGAAAGGAATTCAGAATGTTTGTTATGGCCGACAAAGTGGTTGGTGTTCTGCACCGGGTTCCTGCTAATGTTACTGGTAACGGTAAACAAACCATTCGGGAGCTGGTCGTGGAGAAGAATAAAGATCCGTTGAGAGGAAAGGGATACCATACTCCATTGGAAAAGATTCAACTTGGTGAAGCGGAATTAATGTTTTTGAAACCTCAGGATAAGGATTTTGAATCCGTACCCCTTGATAATGAAACCGTGTTCTTACGTGAGAACTCCAATATCAGTACGGGTGGTGATAGTATTGACTTTACGGACGAAATACCCGAATCGTATAAAAGAATTGCTGTAAGGGCGGCACAAGCTCTTCATGTGAAAATTACCGGGCTTGATATGATTATTCCCGACTATACACAAGAGGCAACGAATGAAAATTATGCCATTATCGAATTAAATTTCAACCCGGCCATTCATATTCATTGTCATCCTTTCAAAGGTAAGAATCGCCGACTAAATGAGAAGTTGTTAGATTTGCTTGGATTCCCATTATTAACCGAGCAACAGATAATCACTCACGAAGGAAGACACTGCTTAAGGTCAGTGTGCTGTGAATTAATAAAAGACTAGAGAATTCCTTGTTCTTTCTGCCAATCTATACTGAATTTTTAAACCAAGAGTATGAATAAACGATTAAAATTTTTGGACCGTTATCTCACGTTGTGGATATTTCTGGCAATGTTTATTGGTGTATTTGCCGGTTGGCTGAGTCCTTCGGTTGCCCGGTTCTGGAATAGTATGTCATCGGGTACCACCAACATTCCTATTGCCATCGGATTGATTGTGATGATGTATCCCCCGCTTGCGAAGGTGAAGTATGAAGAGCTTGGCGAAGTATTCAGGAACTGGAAGATTCTGGGCTTATCGTTGGTACAAAACTGGGTTATCGGGCCTGTGCTGATGTTTACGCTTGCCATTATTCTTTTTAAGGTTGCACCCGGTGAGAATAACTCAAATCTGCCCTATGTCTATGGCATCATTATGATTGGACTTGCACGCTGTATTGCCATGGTCATTGTCTGGAATGACCTTGCTAAAGGAGATACGCAGTATGCTGCCGGTTTAGTTGCCTTTAACAGCATATTTCAGGTTTTGTTTTTCTCAGTTTATGCCTATTTCTTTATTGCCGTAGCCCCTGCATGGTTTGGCATTCCGACCAGCGATGCTGTTGCCGGGATTACTATTGGAGAGATAGCCAAAAGCGTTTTCATTTACCTCGGAATTCCATTTATTACAGGTTTCCTGACCCGTTTTATCCTGATTCGTGTGAAGAGTAAGCAATGGTATCAATCCAAATTTATTCCTAAAATAAGTCCGTTAACCTTGATTGCGTTGCTTTTCACGATTATAGTCATGTTCTCACTGAAGGGCGAATATATTGTGAAAATACCATTCGATGTGGTACTGATCGCTGTTCCGTTGCTTATTTATTTTGTGATTATGTTTGTGGGTTCGTTCTTTATGAGCAAGCGGGCAGGAGCAACCTATGAACAGGCAACTACTTTATCTTTTACAGCTGCCAGTAACAATTTTGAACTGGCCATAGCGGTAGCCATTGCTGTTTTTGGAATTAATTCAGGTGAGGCCTTTGCCGCAGTTATCGGCCCGTTGGTGGAAGTGCCCGTAATGATCGGGTTGGTGAATGTTGCGTTTTTGTTTAAATCGAAGTTGTTTAAACAAAATAAAGATACCATCCGCTCATCCGGAAAAAGTGCTTAACGTATTATACACTTAGATTATAAAGATCCGGAATGTCTTATTCCTGTATCCGTTGTACGGAATTGATCTCTTTAATCTTGATAATATTGCGGCATAGGTTGTTGATGTCTTCGGTGTCGTGGACATAAATATAAAATTGTCCGACAAAGATACCATCCTTTGTCTCGATATTCATTTTGTTGATATTAACGCCATACCCTTCGGAAACGACCTTGAGGATTTGAATCAATACACCTTTACGATCAATCCCCTTAATCTCAAGGACCTCAATAAACGATTGCACTTTATGAGTAGCCCAGTCCGCCGAAACAATCCGCTCGCCAAAGCTGCTCTTCAACTTAGCGGCTACCGGACATTGACGTTTGTGGATCATGACCATTTCCAATTCATCAACATAACCCAATACATCGTCGCCCGGGATCGGGTGGCAACATTCGGCCAGCTTATAAGTCTTTCCTACGTTCTCTTCGGTTAGTTTAATCGGTTTTTTCCGGTCGATCTTATTCTCTGTTACCGCCGGGTGTTTATTGCTGTCGGACGATCCGATAAAAGGTATTTTGAGGTATTTTGCAAATACACTCTGGCTTTTAGGCTTAAATACAATTTTACTAATATCTTCCAGATTCAGCAATCCTTTGCCTGCCTGTAAAAAGAGTTCGTTACGTTGTGTGAGGTTGTAATAGTTGAGGATGCGGACGATATTTTCATTGTCGGGCAATAAATTGACAGAGGTCAACGCCTGTTCTATCTGCTTTTGTCCTTCGGTAATAAATACCTTTTCTTCTTTTTTAAATAAGTTCCGGAGTCTGGTCTTGGCTTTGGCGGTCGTGATATAGTCCAGCCATTCGGGTTGTGGTGATTGCTTTTTAGAGGTCAGGATTTCTATTTGGTCACCGCTGTTAAGTTTGTAGCTGAGTGGTACCAGCTTGTGATTTACTTTAGCGCCGATACAATGGTTCCCCAGATCGGAGTGTACGGAATATGCAAAATCGAGTGCTGTGGCTCCCTGTGCGATGGTTTTGATTTCTCCTTTGGGGGTAAAGACGAATATCTCGGAAGCAAACAGGTTCAGTTTGAACGTATCCATGAAGTCGATTGCATTTGGCTCGGGATGTTCCAGCAAGTCTTTAATCGTTTTCAGCCACTTGTCCAGTTCCGACTCATCGGCTTCGCCCGATTTGTATTTCCAGTGTGCTGCCAGGCCCTGTTCGGCAATGTCATTCATTCGTTCGCTTCGAATCTGCACTTCCACCCATCGTCCTCCCGGACCCATCACGGTGACATGCAGGGCTTCATATCCATTGGCCTTCGGTGTACTTACCCAGTCGCGGATTCGTTCCGGATGCGGTTTGTATAAGGCTGTAATGGCAGAGTAGAGCATCCAACACTGTTCTTTTTCATTCAATTCCCCATGGGGTTTGAAGACAATACGTTCGGCCAGAATATCGTATACCTCTTCGAATGGTATATTGCGTGTGGACATTTTGTGCCAAATGGAATAGACCGATTTGATACGTTCGCGGAGGGTAAAATCATAACCTAATGCGGTCAGCTTCTTGTCGATCGGGTCGGAGAATTCTTTATAAAACAGGTCCCGGGCATTTTTGTCTACTTCCAGTTTCGCCTCTATTTCTTTGTACGAATCGGGGTGTTCGAATTTGAAACTCAGGTCTTCGAGTTCGGTCTTTATTTTGAAAAGTCCCAGCCTGTGAGCCAGCGGAGCATAGATATACTGTGTTTCGCCGGCAATTTTATATTGCTTTGGCAATGGCATCGAACCCAGGGTTCGCATGTTATGTAGCCGGTCGGAAATTTTTATAAGGATAACGCGAATGTCTTCCGACATGGTGATCAGCAGCTTCCGGAAGTTCTCGGCTTGTTCCGAGGCTTTCTCTCCAAATACACCACCCGATATTTTGGTTAGCCCGTCTACTATCTGCGCAATCTTAGCGCCAAAGAGGTTTTCAATATCCTCTACCGTAAAGTCGGTATCTTCCACCACATCATGAAGCAAAGCAGAGCATATGGACGTTGAACCGAGGCCGATTTCCCGGACTACGATTCGTGCCACAGCCAGGGGATGCATGATATAGGGTTCACCGGACCTGCGTTTTATACCTTTATGGGCTGCCTTTGCAAAGTTGAACGCTTTGGTGATGATTTCAATTTTCTGCCGATGACTCGTTTTACTGTAATCATCGAGCAACGCCTCAAACTCTTGCTGAATCAGCTCATCTTCGGTTAATGGTTCAAGTTGTGGTGGCAGCATACATTATCAGTTATCTGTGAATAGTCGTCAGTTATCCGTTCCGGGATGTTATTTGCAGTAATCCTGAAATGGAAACTATTGGTTAGTCATGCAAAGATATAAAAAATCACGTACTTTGCAATTAGCAAGTCGTTGTTAAGTAAGTGAAACCAACGATTATCGTATTATTTATTGAAAAACAAAATAAGACTTGAGGACGAATAAAGGCTGATTTAGTCAATCATACCGGAACTTTAATTTCAGCAGACCGGAATGATATAAATAGTCTAACTATTTATATTTCAAATTTATATAAATAAAATACGTGTTTTAAACCTTCGGCAGGACATGAACCTGTTTTTCGCTGTAATAGTGGTAAGTCCGGCAGATAGTCGTTTAATACCTTGGCAGCAGCAGCCCGATATCATTCGATGCAATCCCATAATAATCGCCAATAAGATGATTCACCAGGATACCTCCAAAAATATACGCACCGTGCCTGAATCCTGAACTTTCGTTGATGGCCGAATCCACACCGCCTGAGTTCCCGATCTTTAATAAGATAGGTGCAAAGATATTACTCAATGCCATTGACGAGGTGCGGGCTACGCGGGCCGATATGTTCGGTACGCAATAATGAATAATGCCATGCTTCTCGTAAGCGGGATTTTGCAACGTGCGGCATTCCGAAGTTTCAAAACATCCGCCCTGATCCATGCTCAGGTCAATGATAATGGCTCCCGGCTTCATGGTTTTTACCAGTTCCTCCGAAATCATAAACCGTTCCGAACCGTTTATATAGCGCAGGTTTCCAATGACGGCATCGGCACTCGACAGTGCTTTGAAGAGCACGATCGGATGAATGACGGACGTGAAAATCTGTTGTCCCAGGTAGTGTTGTATTTTACGGAGTTTATTCAGATCATGATCAAAGACTTTAACCGACGCGCCCAATGCCAGTGCGGTGCGTGCAGCTACGGAGCCCGTAATGCTGGCTCCCAGGATAAGCACTTCGGGGGGTGTTATTCCGGCCACGCCTCCCAGCAACAATCCTTTGCCACCCCGCTCATTACTCATCAACTCGGCAGCAACGGCGATGGCCGTATTTCCATCTATCTCGGAAATAGAACTCACTACCGGAAATGCTTTTTGCTCGTCTTTAATCAACTCATAGGCGATGGCGTTCATCTTTTTATTCATCATTAGCTTAATGCAATCTGCCGACAGATTGGTAAGCTGTAGCATGGACATGATGGTGGATCTGTCGTGCATCATGTTTAATTCTTCGAGGGTAGGCGGAGCTATTTTCAGTACCAGATCGGCACTAAACGCTTCGGCCGCATTCTCCACGATAAATGCACCGGCCTCGCTGTACTGGAAGTCGGAATACTGCATGGGGACGCCCGCACCGCGTTGAACATAAACACTGTGCCCTTCTTCCGTGACGATAGCAACCCCTTCGGGAGTAAGTGCCAGACGGGTTTCTATATTCGAATTCTCTTTGGGAATTCCGATCGACAGACGGGGCTGTTTCGCTATCTCGCGTAACAGACACTCTTCCGGAAAGAGTGAACGTTGTTCTTTTGGTGCTGACTTCATGAGATAAAATTTTCTTGTTGAATACAAAACTAAACACTATTCTCGGAATAAGCAAATTACAGCCGATAAATGTTTACGCGCTTTTCGGTAAAAACACCGCTTCCACGCATTATAAAGCATTTTTTTTTCCGCATGTTGCATCCTGTCCGGATACTCCTTTCTCCTGAATTCAGGGTGATGTTTTGAATTTAGTCATTTGAATTTCCGGTATCGTTCTGCTGTTTGCATTCCGGTATCCCGATGCGGTGTAGTCATCCCCCGTGCGATTCCGACCCGTTGTATTCGGTTTCGGGGTATGCTCCAGCCGCGATTGACTCTTCGTTTCCTTGTCGATGTAACAGGTATATAACTTAGATGTAACTTAGATGTAACTTAGATATTACTTAGATGTTACTTAGCATATATGGGTTGTGATATGTATGTAATATATAAAAGTGAATTAAGAGTGACTGATCGTTATAGGTTCTTTCGACCTACTCCGGAATACGGATGAAAAGACTGCGTAAGGAGGTAGTTGGATCTTTTTGTAACATCAATGACATAAGATAAACCCATCGGCACCCGGTGTCTGAATGGGACGTAAAGAAGCTACAAGGGGATGGATAAAAGAATGTTTTTTTATAAAACGTATTTTGTCGTTGCAATATAGGGTACAGGTTATTATGTCACTTATCCGACCGTCAGCGGGGAACGACAGATAGCCTGCAAGCGTGATGGAGACGCGCATTGAATAATATTGATTAGAAATAAAATAAATTTTGTTTTATTTTAGGAATTGAAAGAAAGATTTACTAGTTTTGTCATTCTTAAAAGCAGATAGGTACGAACCGATGGGGAGAGAGAAATGATTCCTTTGTCGTCCGTATTTATTGAAGAAACGCAAAAGATGGATAGCGTATTCTAAGGATATATTATAGTTTTACTGTTACTAATACGGCTTCGATTCCTTCCACTTTATACATTACTAAATAATTAAATGTCTAATTTGTGAAAAAAATATTTTTTATATTAAGTCTAATATTACTTTTTTGTTCTTGTAATAGGAATAAAACAAAACAAAGTGGTTTTCATGTCAAGCTTACTATCTCAGATAAAGTTCCTATTCCCGATTTTTATAGAAGCAAAGGGGAGTTTTATCCGATTAGAATTAATTTGATTAACAATACAGATTCTACAATGCAGTTTTGGACAACTTCTCATTCTTGGTACAGAAACTTTATTTTTAATTCGGATGCAATAACAATTTTCGGAACAGGAAATGATAAAAACTCACTTTTGCTAATGACGCTGGAACCTGGTAAAACATTAACTTATAATGGCTATTTGGTGGTTCGTAATATATCAAGTTTAAGAAAGAAGACAGATTTAAGGTTGGGTTTTGTTCTAATTACTGAGAATGTTTCAAATTCCTATCGAATTTTTAGTGAGCTATTATTTGACAAGAAAACAAAAAAAGATGTAATTTGGTGTGATACACCATTAAAATTTGACTGGTAATATGGGTAATTCACTGTATTAAATTACAGACATAGCAATCCTGTTGAAGAAGGATTCGTATTTAAAGCAGAACAATATGGATATCGTACTGCAATTGATTATACGTGAGAAAAAGGGTTGCTTTGGATAGCTCAAGTTTAGCGAAGCGTAACTTGTGCTTTAAACAAGAGTAGTTTGTAACTTTATAAAAGAAAGTAACAGAGAATCGTAACAATGGATTCAGGAATAAGGAAGCAGTCTGTTTTATATGCTTAGCTACAATAACAGGACAGATGCTTTTTGACGAATAATATATAGATACAATTGATTTTGCAGGTAAAAATGGATTAGTGTCTGTAGAGGCAAAATGCACAGTTATAAACTGTACCGGTTACCAGCACAAGTTACGCTTCGCTAAACTTGCGCTATTTCAGTCTACATGGCATTTTTCAAAAGTCCAAAAACAGGTATTTGTGTACCTTCTAAGCCATTATTATCTGAATTAAAAAGAAATGGAATTAAAGTTGTAATACACTAATAATTACTTTTAATAAAAAATATGTATAAAATAATCAATAACCTTCCAATTGACTTTCAATTTGCCAGCAAAACGAATGAACAACTTAAATTATATGGTAAATGGTTTGAAGAGAATAGAGAAATTAGGCTTAATTATCTGATTGAATATGTGAAATCTACTACAAATTATGAAAAATGGAATTCTGATTATTCTCCTGAATCTCTAATAATGTTGGGTAAATGGCTAAGTGATAAAATTGAAACAGAGAAAATTCAAGAAGCTGATTTAATTGTAAAAAGATCATTAATACCAAATTACATTCCTATTAATGATTGGGATTTAACAATAAAGATGCGTTCAATATTGGTTGATATAGGAATTTATTTTGGAACCGTTTTTATTCAATCACATAAAGAATTAAAATGGCAACAGTTTTTTTCTAGAAGTTATAAGGATGTAGATAATGGTCATTTAATAATTAAATTGAACAAAATAAATCTAAATCCTATACGAATTATGATTAATGTTGGTTTAGGTTTGGCAGATAAAACAAAAGATGAGAATGTATTATTTAAACTTTATAATACATGGAAATTATATTGTAATTGATAAATATCAATAGATCGTTTACAAATTTGTATCATAAGTTCGTTTACATTTAATTATATATATAACAATGTCGTTTAAGTTAAGCATTCTGTTCAATATATTGGTTACGCTTCGCTAAACTTGCGCTATTTTAGCTATTTTAGCAATGTATAATTCGACTGGTGGTGGTTCGATTAGTTCATACTTTAATAAAAACAACATCAATTTAAAATCAGTTTTAGGAGGTAGAGGACTTTCTTCATTTTTATTGAATTTTAGTGTTAACAAATAATTTAAAGTGTTTATGAAAATAACAAAGTTCATTTTCTTTTTAGCTTTGATAGTGATTATTCAATCTAGTTGCGAAAATAATGTAAAGAAAAATATGCCATTAAGTCATGAAATTGACAGTGAGGTTTTTAATGATTTATTTATTTTAGAGATTGACAGCTTTATCAAAACTAACAAAATAAAAAATTGTGATATTTGCGTCGATATTTACTCTAAATATAGTGATATTTTTTTCTATATCAAATGTATGTCTCCAAAATATAATGATCGAAATAAACCACTAAATTACATTATTCGTAGAGGATTAAAAGTTTATTTGTATACATCTTTAGATGAACTTGCTTGTAATTATAATGATTCTGCTCGTTTTGATAGAAATGAATATCAAAGACCATTACGTTGTTGGTATGTAGAGATGAGAAACGAAGTAAAAGGAATTTACGAGTCTAAAGAATTAGTTCCTAAAAACTATAAAATTCAGGTCGTTGATACGACAGGTCAAAGTATATTTGGAATTCAAAAAGTTGAACCAGTTATCAATATTAAGAAAATACCCAAATAAAAACATCCAATTTCTATAAACCTAACTGCCCCGAAATGGTTAGACATTCCTGGGTGGTGATGCCTCAGATGTACAGGTATACGGAGTACTTTGTGGAGAAATAACCGGTACAACCAACTTTACGGCGTATATCAGTCCTTATTTAGTGCTGAATAACGGAGGTTATTACACCAAGCATATTTACATGGGAAGTCAGCGGATAGTAAGCAAACTGGGGAGTTCGGATATATTTACCATACGAAACCCGTTGACAGATACTACTGCAAATAAACAGAATTTCGTACCGAAGCTAACTGATTTGACAGGTAAAATCAAAGTAAGATATGATTCGTTGGGTGTTGTGTATAAAGGTACGTCGCAAGGCAGTGTGGGAATGATAACTTCAACAGCCGGCAAAATACCTACTCCACTGAAGTATTATTTTCACTCAGATCATTTGGGAAGTTCTTCCCTGATAACGGATGCTACAGGTGGTATTGTACAACATTTGGAATATGTACCTTTTGGAGAAGTATTTATTGACGAACGCGCGGCTACAAGTACCTGGAGTACCCCGTATAAATTCAATGCCAAAGAACTGGACGAAGAAACCGGTCTGTATTATTATGGGGCACGGTATTATGACCCGAGAACGAGTGTGTGGATAAGTGTAGATCCCCTGGCAGAGAAGAATCCTGATGTTGGGAGTTATGTTTATTGTGAAGATAATCCAGTAGTATTTGTTGATCCGGATGGACGAGTTGTGAAATCTCATGTTACAGTCTTTTGGAATAAGCCATTTCCAATTAAAATGAGTGATCTTGGAGAAACGAATCCTGATAGATTTTGGTTATCAGTTAAATATAATAAAAGTTCTAAATCTTATGATGCTATTTTTAATGTTACAGAAAGGTTTTCTAAAGGGTTCCAAAAATTATATGAATATAATGGTCAAAAATATACGTTGGATACGGAAAATCCGGGTCTTTTAAAACAAACTAAAGGGCATGAAGATGGACATGTTGATCAATTTGTTGAAAAAATAAAGAATGCAAAGATAGAAATTGAATATGGTGGGAAAAAATATTCAGGCAGAGCTGACAAAATAGTTACTAACATCTACAATGAATACCTGAAAAAAGGAACTATAAAAGATGTTAAGGAGTTTGAGTCAGACTATCTTCCTAAAATACAAAGCGAAATCGAAGAAAAACTCTTTCCAGTTTTAAATAAAATTGTGCAAGGTGATCCAAATCTAGAACAAGATGCAAATAACAGAGCTGAAATAAAAACTGGTGTGAAGAATAAGTATGGTGCTGTTAATAATAATGGCCATTCAGAAAGTAATGTACAATACAAAGGGAAAAAATTAAAATTAGAATGATGAAAACAAGAAAAATAATATTATTATTTATGTTACCAAGTTTATTGTTTGCAACTAATAACGCCCATAGACATAAATCTTTCTATAGTGATATAGATAAATTCGTAAAATTAAGAGTGGATAGTTTAAATATTATAACCAAATCTCCTCAAGTCATTCCACAATTTATTTTTGATAAAAATCTTGATTTACAAATAACTTACTGGTCTTCTTTGCATGAACCAAACTCATTGAGATATTTAATCTTGAGAAAGATAAACAATTTGGAAATTTTATATTTTTTAAGAGATGATGTTAGTGATAAGAGAATGAAAGAAAAACCAATAATTGATAGTCCACTACCATTTAGAGATTATTCTTTTTATGACTTAGTCGTATATAGAATAAATGAAGTTTTAGCACAACAATATTATAAAAATTTTAAGAGAAAAAATATGTGGTAATGTATCAGATTTGGCTTTTTGGAAATAAAAGCTTGTGAATCAATAATAATTTGCAGAAGAAGAAGACGAAGAATCGTAGATGGTGGGTGTAAATTGCTCACCATTTTTTAAGTATCAATTATTCAGGATTTTTAAAATATGAACGTTTCTCTACGTATAATTCGCAACAAATTAGTAATATTGCAGACTCAAGTTACCGGTATGCAGCAGGAGAGAGCCAGGCACCCAAAATCAAGACACAGGATTATGGATACGATGCTAACGGAAACCTGGTATATGTAAATCCCGGACAAAAAAATGCAAATAAAACATTCACTAAAAGCAATGAACGCAAACTGTTGTGGGATGAGGAGAACAGGCTTCTGGCATTAAGTGATAACGGATTTGTTTCGAACTATTATATGATGCTGCCGGAGAACGCACGGTGAAAGAAAGCGGTGTAGGACAAGGGGTATCTGTAAACGGATTACTTAGCGGAGGAATAACCGGTACAATCAACTTTACGGCGTATATCAGTCCATATTTAGTGTTGAATAACGGAGGTTATTACACCAAGCATATTTACATGGGAAGTCAGCGGATAGTAAGCAAACTGGGGAGTTCGGATATATTTACCATCCGAAACCCGTTGACAGATACTACTGCAAATAAACAAAATTTCGTACCGAAGCTAACTGATTTGACAGGTAAAATCAAAGTCAGGTATGATTCGTTGGGTGTTGTGTATAAAGGAACATCGCAAGGCAACGTGGGAATGATAACTTCAACAGCCGGCAAAATACCTACTCCACTGAAGTACTATTTTCATAGTGATCATTTGGGGAGTTCGTCACTGATAACGGATGCAACAGGTGGTATTGTGCAACATTTGGAATATATTCCGTTTGGAGAAGTATTTATTGACGAACGCGCGGCTACAAGTACCTGGAGTACCCCGTATAAATTCAATGCCAAGGAACTGGACGAAGAAACTGGGCTGTATTATTATGGGGCACGGTATTATGACCCGAAAACGAGTGTGTGGATATCAACAGATCCTTTAAAAGAGAAATATCCAAATATGAGTTCTTATGTCTATTGTGCGGATAATCCTTTAAAATTTATAGATCCAGATGGTCGAGTATTGTTTCTTGTGAATGGCTGGGATGGTCTTTCCAAACAAACAAAATATTTGTCTAATCCTAGAGATTTTGCTGCAATGAAGTCATATTGGACAAATCATAACCCTCAATTTATTAATCAGGTTGCAATACGTTTTAACGAAAATAAAGCTAATTTAGTTGATGGTAGTCAAGGCGGAGCATCTCATGGTAGTGTTGATGTAAGGCATGATAATGGCTACGCTTATGCACAACAACTTATACAAAATGGGGTCGTAGATTTCTCTGAACCTATTAATATCGTATCTCATAGTATGGGAGGTGCATTTAGTAGTGGTATGGTCGATGCATTTTTAAAAGCAAATCCAAAAGCAACAATTAATCTATTGCTATTAGCTCCAGATGGAGCTGAAAAGTTTAGTGTAGATAAAAGAGCTAATTCAGCACAATTTACCTTTGGTGATGACGCAATTGTTACTAACAATAGAGCAACGGTTGGCAATGTTGATGTCAATTTAAATCCAAGTAATTCTGAATATAATTCATTTGGGTCAGGGTTTTTAAATGGGTTGAAAGCTCATGGAGCCGAGATTGATGATGCAAGTTGGTCATATAAGATTCTTAATAACGGAAAGTTGAAAAGTTTATTTGTTGTAACACCAAAAGATGTAAAACCAGCACAGAACAATGGAAAAAATAACTAAAAGAATTAATATACTCTCTACCATTTTAATGTATCTTCATCAATTTTTTTTATTTATAATTTGTTCAATGTGTTTTTGGGGAGATCTATATTTTGGATATGAATTAGGGTCTTTATTTATAATCGCTGCAATTTTAGCGTTTACTTTATTGTCGTTAATATTGTTAATTATCAAAACTAAATTAAAAGGTATCATCATAGTAATACTTTTTATTGAGATTATTCTGGATTTTTTAATTATAAAATCTGTAGTACATTGGTAACTACTGGGCGAAGTATTATGATCCATGTACAAGTGTGAATCACAGACATCACTAGGACAAAAGGCACCGATACGAATGAGAACATAAAAGATATCGTGGTATTGACAATGCGGATGCAGGTTTATTAACCTCCCTTTCGGGGAGGATTTGGTGGGGCTCTTTTATATTTCTTTCACAGCGACCATTTGGGCAGTTCATCATTAATTACCGATATACTCGGAAACACGGTATAACATTTGGAATATATCCCGTTTGGAGAAGTATTTATTGACGAACGTGCGGCTACAAGTACCTGGAGTACCCCGTATAAATTCAATGCCAAGGAACTGGATGAAGAAACCGGGCTGTATTATTATGGGGCACGGTATTATGACCCGAGAACAAGTGTGTGGATAAGTAAGGATCCGTTGGCTGAGAAATATCCGAATGTAGGTTCTTATGTTTATTGTGTGAATAATCCTGTGAAATTTATTGATCCGGATGGCAGACAGCTAAGATCATCTCAAGGTGTAATTAATCAATTGAATGCAATATCAAAATTATCTATGTTTGAGATAGCTTGGAAGAATTCTAGACATGGCGATTATACTACTGAGGAATGGCAATTTTCTGTTTCATTATCAAACGATAGAAAATCAATAATTGGAAGGAACTTATATACTGATCACTTAGATGGAGGTATTGACAAAATACAAGATAATGTGCCATTAACTGAACAACTTGTAGGTTATGTACACACTCATCAATATAGTATATTTCAAGGGTCAGAATTCGGTGTTACTTTCTCAGCTGAGGATATTTCTTTATTAAGAGATTATTCAAATCCAGATATTTCTATATTGAGAGGCTATTCTGCAAGTGAAAACTTTTTTATGATTGTTGAAGCCGGGACTAAAAGATATGCTCTTGTAATTACTGATTCAGAAAAAGCAAGACTTTTTTTTAAACAAAATAGTAAAGACAAAATTATTGAAAAATACAATGCAATATATAAAAATAAAAATTCAAAATTGTCTATGCAGCAAAGAGCTGAAGCAGCAGTTAAAGCAACAATTGGAGATAGCAATAAATCTGGTATTTCATTATACGTGACTAAAGACAAGAACAAAGAAAAGTTTGAAAAATTATGAAAATAAAAATTATTATTCTATTTTGTGTTTTGATAAATATTTGTAGCTGTAATTTAGATTCTAAGAAATTTGAAACAAAAAGTTCAAACAATAGTGATAAATTAAGCGACAGTATTTCTAGTTTAAATATTAATAAATATGTTGGTAAAAATGTTTCAGAATTTCTTAAAGACGAAAAATTTTCAAATTATAGAAAAATTTATATTGTTGGTGATAAACCTTCAGTAGCTTCGTCTTTAGATGTGTTTTATAATGGTGGAATATATATAAAACTAATACCTAAAAAGTTTAAATATATGAATACATTTAGTGAATATGGAGAATGGAATATTGAAGATTTTAAAAAAGAGAGAATTGATGTAATAAATATTTACAAAAACGATGTTCTTATAAAATCATTCAAGTAATAAACAGTACTATTTCATTTTTTCATTTTTAATAAATTTAAGTTTGTAATTAAATCTTTAAGATCTAAAATTATAGTTGTGATGAAATTAGTATTATGTATATGTAATTACCAGACAGAAAAATGCCGATAAAACATTCACAAAAAGCAATGAACGCAAACTGTTGTGGGATGAGGAGAACAGGCTTCTGGCATTAAGTGATAACGGTTTTGTAAGTAATTATTGGTATGATGCTGCCGGAGAACGCACCGTGAAAGAAAGTGGCGGTGGACAAGGGGTATCTGTAAACGGGTTACTTAGCGGAGGAATAACCCGAACAACCAACTTTACGGCATATGTGAGCCCATATATGGTGGTTAGTCCGGGAGGAAACTATAGCAAACACATTTACATGGGAAGTCAGCGGATAGTAAGCAAGCTGGGGAGTTCGGATATATTTACCGTACGAAACCCGTTGACAGATACTACTGCAAATAAACAAAATTTCTTACCAAAGCTGAATGATTTGACAGGTAAAATCAAAGTAAGATATGATTCGTTGGGTGTTGTGTATAAAGGTACATCGCAAGGCAGTGTGGGAATGATAACTTCAACAGCCGGCAAGATACCTACTCCTCTGAAGTATTATTTTCATAGTGATCATTTGGGAAGTTCTTCCCTGATAACGGATGCAACAGGTGGTATTGTACAACATTTAGAGTATATCCCGTTTGGAGAAGTATTTATCGACGAACGCGCGGCTTCAAGTACCTGGAGTACCCCGTATAAATTCAATGCCAAAGAACTGGACGAAGAAACAGGATTATACTATTATGGGGCACGGTATTATGACCCGAGGACGAGTGTATGGATAAGTGTGGATCCAATGGCGGAGAAATATCCGAATGTGAGTTCGTATGTGTATTGTCTGGATAAACCTGTAAAATTGGTTGATCCTAATGGTAAAGAGCCAAGAGAAGGAAATAATGTTTTGAAAATTGACTTCAATAATAATAATATAACAAAAATTTATGACCGGAATCCAAAATTTCATCGATATGATTCTCATTTATA
>Ga0302173_10000727_pt1 | contig 17358 bp, 14 predicted proteins | sample I_Fen_N3_1_FD_198785 | JGI IMG/M metagenome (GOLD analysis project Ga0302173, IMG submission 198785) | Peat permafrost microbial communities from Stordalen Mire near Abisko, Sweden - I_Fen_N3_1 | ecosystem: Environmental > Terrestrial > Soil > Wetlands > Permafrost | place: Sweden: Abisko... | reverse complement strand
GGTGATATCCTGTAAGTGCATTCATTTTCCCTCTAATTTCTATTGGTTTTGTCACTTATAGAATACAGGAATTTGGATGCTTTTTTAATGGTAATTTTATGTCAAGCACAGTTTTTGGTGTTGAGCCCCATATTTTAAAAAAAATTTTCATAATATTTTTTTTGTAATGTAGAAATGGCTATTATATAAAATCTTATAATAAATTTGTTTATAGCATTAAGGTATGTTCAAAAAAATAACAAGTCAGTATATTAATCTATTTTGCGTATTTTAACTGTTATTTTCTTTCATATCCCTAATTTAGAAATATCATCTCTAGAGTCAGCAGTGGTGTCAATAACGACACCTAATTTAGTTGAAATAATAATATTTAGTTTATTTATGGAAGAGGAAAGCTGATTGAGCTGTTTTTCTAAACGGAAGAGTAAATAAGCACAAAGAGCTATTGGAAAGCCATTGTTAGTAATTAAATTTATTAAATCATTAATTGCCATAAATCATTACCTCCATCAATATTACTTTTTAATTTGTTTAAAACTTTTTTCTTTCGCTTACTAGCTGCAACATAGGAAATCTTTTTACAATTAGCATAACTAGTTAGAGTATTTTCATTAAAGAATAGAAATACAATAAGCTGTTTTTCTTCAGCATTTAATTTGTTATTAATAACAAAAGAAAGCTCATCAAAATCATTTATAAGGCATAAATTTTCTTCTAAATTATTTTCATGGGAAGCCAGAAAGTCTATAGCATCATCATATAAAGATAAAGTTAAAAATTTATTTAGCCCATTTTGCTTTACAGTTTTTTTTATTAAATCATTAATATTATTTTTTATTGCATTTGTAGCATAAGCAATAAAACGATGAGCTTCTAACCTATATTTACATATACAGTAAAAGAGTGTACTAAAACATTCATTTCTTATATCAGAACGTTCATAGCCATAAATGAAAGTTCTTCTGCATATAGAATTTATTAATGGGGTAAATTCCAAAGCTAAATCTTCTTTAGCTTTTTTACTACCAGACTTGGAATCACTAACTAAATTTTCAATGTATTCATAATCCACATATAATTCCTCCTAAATTTTTTTTTGATTTTACAAGGAATATATGATTAATTAAGATTTTTATAAACCATTTTGGGAATAATTTTTTAAAAAGATATAATGAAATTTTTTAGGTGTGTATGTATATGGATTTATGAAATGTTCGCCATAGTTTAAAATTAACGTCATTAAATAAAGACGTTAATTTTTTTGTTATATCTTATTAGTCTTTGGCGAACAGGTAATATGTTGTTGTATTTTAAAGCTGCTGAAAAAAGTATAATTATATGTTATTTACTTTATTTACTAGGATTGTGGTGCTTTCTTGATTTCATAAGTTGAATAAAATCTTTTATAAGTAAAAGATCCTTATTTGTAAGTTCGTCATCTTCAATTAAATTATTAATAGACTCAATGATACTGCGTTTTTTAGGATTACGTAAGCCTTTTTTATTGACTACAGTATTTTCAAAATTAGTAATAATAACATTTTCCTGTTGTTCAAAGCCTAAAAGATAATCTGTAGTAACACCATAATATAAGGCTAAACGTTTTAAATGATCATATACTGGTCTTGATTTTCCTGTCTCCCATTTTGAAAGCATGCTTCTGGTTAGGTTTACATTAAATTGTTCATTAATTTCTATTGCTAGTTGCTCTAATGTAATATTCTTCTTGATTCTTAATTCTTTAAGAAATGTACTTGTAATATCCATATTATTCCTCCAATGTTTAGGCATAGGAAAAAATAGCAGCTCAAAATACTAATAGATTTTTTTTAATTATGCCTTATCTAATTACCTAAAATTAAGTATACAATCAGAAAATATAAAAAGCAAGACGAAAATTAGAAAAAATTTCCAATAAAGTTGTTGACAGAGGAACATAATAGATTATAATTTAATTAACGACAGTGACACATGACGTAAAATTTTATATAAGAAAGAAGGGCACTTATGAAATGTATTAAGAGAAAAAGAGAACCATATGATAAATTTAAAGGACTTTTATTTGATAAGAATACTAATCAAAAAGAATTATCAAAGCTGCTTTCTAAATCTTATTCATGTGTAAATTGTATCTTAAATGGGAGAGGAGGACAATTTACCTTTGAAGAGTTTCAGCTGATTAAAGATTTATTTGAAATTAAAATTCATGAGTACTTCTAAAAACAATGCTTTTTGCAAACGATAACATTTGTGCATTTCCAAATTATTTCTTTATAAAATTTGGAAATTAGAAGAAAGTAGTTGGTCTTAATAATTGTAATATACATGGATTTAAAATGGGAACAATAGGTGAAATATGATTAATAAAAAGATAAGTGTGTGTATGGGAATTAAATAAAGTAAATTTTAGGTGTGAATGAAAAAAATAATTATGAACTATATATGTTGCAATAATGAACTTACATTACAGTGATTTAAATGAATTTAAACACCCAATAGGCAATGTAAACTCTTTAATGCAACTTATATAGAAACTTGTTTAGATATTATATTATTTGTTTTAAGAAAAAATTAATAACTGTTAACTGAATAAAGGTGGGGTTTTATGAAGGGCATAGAGTGGATTAAGCTTGCAACATGTATGTGTGAAGATGAAAAAATGAGATTAATTAATGCTATGGGTAGTATAAGAGATGTGGCTTTTTATGTATGGATAAGATTACTTTTGCAGGCAGGGAAAGTAAATGACAATGGACTAATATATTTAAAAGAAGATGTACCTTACACTAATGAAATGCTTTCTATAATATTTGATAGACCGTTATCTATTATTGAGAAAGTTTTAAAAATACTAGAAGATTTTAAGATGATTGAGATTTATGAAAATAACATAATTAAAATAACTAATTGGGAAAAACATCAAAATATTGAAGGTATGAAAAGAGTAAGAGAAAAGACAAGAGGAAGAGTTAATAATTTTAGAGAAAAAAAGAAAATAGAAAGCAAGGTAGGGGAAAACAAAGATATAAAAGGCAGTAAAAAAACTAGTAATAATGGGGAGACAAATAGAGCGAAGCAAGGGGAATTTCAAGAAGATATTAGTGACGCAAAAAAGTGTAACGCTGATGTAACGCTACAGAGAGAGAAGAGAGAAAGAGATATTAAGAAAAAGAATAAGAACTTAGATAAAGAAGAGAGAGAAATAAAAGATAAGCTAGATGAAAAAACAAGTGATGCTGAAAGTACAAAAGAAACTGAAATTAAATCTCATAATGAGATTAATATAGATTTAGAAAAAGTATCTAAACCTGAAGAGGATATAAATATTCAAGCTCTAAGGGTTATAAAATATCTAGAAGAAACTAAAGTAAACATAAAAGGATTAACTTTAAATTGGCTGATAGAAGTTTTAGGAATTCATAAAGAAATATATGTAAAAATGGCAATCAATGCAGCACTGAAAAGAAATAAATCTGATATTTGCTATATTGGTGGAATACTTAAAAACTATCTTAGAGAAGGTTATCCTAAAACCTATGAGGAAATGGAATTTGAGAGCTCAAAAGAAAAACAAAATCTTAGATTTAATAATTTTAAAGCTAGGGAGTATGATTATGATGATTTAGAACAGCGATTATTAGGGTGGAAAACTTAAGGGAATACAATACTTTATAATTGGAAGAAATATGCTATATAAATATATTAATATCCAGGATATAATTATTTTACTCAATATAATGTGAGGTGATAAATAGGAGTATCTAAAATAGGTACTCCTTTTTTTATACATTGCTATTTTTAAGATACTCATAATAATAACGAATAGCCTCATCAACAATTGTATTTAAATAAACATTATCATCCTGGTGAATAACTTTAATTTTACTTAAGATTCTAACAGTTGAGCGCCTTAAAGTGTAACACCTAACCATATCATAAGGTTCACCATCAACAGCAGGAGTCCTGCCAGAAGGATTGGTTTTTGAAAATCTATAATCTAAAATATCTTCTTTAGGCTCAGGTGTAGAAGATATTTTTTTATTGCTTAAATTTGAAGCATCATTATTAGTGAGAATATTATTACCATTGTTATTATTAGAGTTATTAATAGTGAGGTTATTATTATTATTATTATCAGAAGTTAAGGGAACTTCAATTGGTTCAGCACTGAAATCGTCAAATACAAAGGAACGTAAAAGAGTTCCTTCTAATATAGGTTCACCTTCAGAAAAATTACAAACCTCTATATCTTCGTCTTCATCAAATTCAAAATTGGTTTTAATCTCAGTCTTTTTTCTTGATTTTTTAATAGGGAGCGCCATTGTTCATACCTCCTTGTATAATCTTAGTAAAGGCTCTGTTTATCTATTATTCCACAATAAAAATTATGCCTTCAATTAATATATATGAAAAAATAAAAATATATAAATAGGAAAATAGAAAAAAATAAAAGTATTTATCTATGTTTATATAAAACTATGTTCATAGAAAAATAGTTTTATAGTTTTCTAGGAATATAGATTCATATGAATATATTTAAATAGATTTATAGGTTCATATTTAAATAGGAAAGTATGAAAATAGGAATATGTTTTTATAGGAAAATATGAAACTATAAAAATAGGTACATATATAAATATTTATAGGAAATATGCGGGTTGAGAGGGATTTAAGATGGCAAGTTTTAAATAAAGAGAATATAGCAAGACATTATTTAAATATACTTCAGGAAAAGGTGAAATAGTAAAGTTAGATAGAGGAATATATGCTAGGCCAGATGTATGGGAAGATGAAATGTATATATTACAAGCTAAATATAAAAAAAGTATATTTTCAAATGAAACAGCATTGTATCTTCATGAATTAACGGACAGAACTCCTATATAGTATAGGATTATAATCCCTAATAATTAGAATCCTAAAAATTTAAAAAATGAAAATGTAAAACTAAATTATGCAGTTAATAGTTTGTTAGAAGTTGGAGTAACTGAAATGAAAACTTCTTTTGGGAATTATGTAAATTGCTATGATAAAGAAAAACTTGAAACATATTATGAACCTTCTAAAGAACCTTATGTAGTAGCTTTTACACATGTGCTTCAAAATTTTTATTCATTTATTAGTAAAAATAATGTTGAATCTGCAAGAATAGTTATTGAGGGAAGAGATGATGCATCAAATCTTAACATACAAAAAGCTTTCTTTGATGTTTTTAATAATGGAACAACTCATTTAAGTGTAGAAAAAGAATTAAGAGATAAAATCAAAGGTTTTATAATATCAAAGAAAAATGACTTAGTTTATCAATCTGGATTAGAAATAGCAGATGTATTATGTAATCCATTAAGTAGAGTTAGGCGAGGAATGATTGAAGCAGATCCAAAGTGTATGAAAAAAGGTGAGTATGGAGATAGTAATAAAATTTTTCAATCAATAAAAGATAAAATTTTTACAGCAACAAACTTAGAAGATTTTAGAAATTGGGGATTTAAGAAAGTCCCTGTACTTAAACATCCACGACAATGGATTGATGATCCACTAAAAAAATAATATTACCAGTAATATATTATAATACTTTTTAAAAATTAGCATATATTAATGGTAAGGATTAGTCCTTAGGAGCTTTTGAGGAGAGGGTTGTTGAACGACCGTCTTCTAAGTTCCTTTAATATTTATTTTGTTGACAGAATAAATACTTAATGATATTATAATAAAGCACATGATTTTTATAGGGGTTGTTGAACGACTGCTATTAATAATATATATTTTTCTGGGGGCTAGTTGAACGGCTGCCAGGTAAACCTATGTCATATAAGACATAGGTTTTTTTATTTAATCTAAAATAGAATATTAAAATAAATATTCTTTATATGCAGGAAAAAATAGAAATGAGATTAGAAAAAATGCTTAAACAAAATCCTACAAGAATGGATTACTATGCAAGATATCATCAGATCATAGAAAACTATAATAATGAAAAGGATAGAATGACTATTGAAAAGACTTTTGAAGAATTACTTAAATTTGTTAATGACTTAAGTAAGGAAGAAAAAAGAGCGGCAAAAGAGGGATTAACTTTATGGGGTGAATTTATGGCAGAGATAAAATTTGAAATTAAAGAAACTACAGGAGTTCTTTCAGAATCTCCAAAAGGTTGGAAGAAAGAATTAAATCTAATCTCTTGGAATGATAAAGAATCTAAATATTATATATAACAATGTAATTTTTGTGGTGCTTCAGTTGGAGAGATTAGTGAAAGAACTAATGAATAGGTAAATGCAATTTATGATTGCCCTAAATGTGGAGTTAATTACTGCGATCAATGTAGTTATGAAAATGAGATTGATGGTGAAGTGGTACAATTATGTTTAAGATGTGATAGTAAGTTAGATAATATAACTGAATAAGGAGGAAGTAGGATGAAAGCTTATGTGTATTGCACTAAATGTGATTATAAAACCAGTGAACATCCAATAATGATGTATGCAATTACAGAAGTCATTAATCAAGGTGGTAAATTCACTACAACTCATAATGCAGATAAATGCCCTAAATGTAAGGCTAAAAACTCATTAAAGAAATCGGATTAAAGAAGTATTGAATAGAATTTAAAACATCAGTTTTAATATCTGGTGTTTTTTGTACAAACAATTGAAATTTAGGAGGAAATCATCATAAGCAAGTTAAACAATTTAAATCGCTTATTTAGAGAAGTAACTATCGGAGAACTATCATTGAAGGTTCTGTATAAAAATAGAAGGACTAATTAATTCTATAAAAGTGATTTTGGATGATAAGGTAAGAGACAAAGTTAAAGAATTTAAAGTTACTAATTTGAGCAGTTATATTTTCAATAATGAAATAGCTTATAACCAATATGAGGAATGTATAGAGCCTTTTTTATAGGAAACAGCATGCACAGCTGGCTGTGGATATTATGCCCCTTGAGGGTAAAAGCTTATTTTAGATTAGTGTAATTTAGGTTATAATAAAACTAAGTAAGACAAAAATGAAATGGAAGTGATTAAATGGAATTCAAACCACTGCCAATAGGTATAGATAATTTTGAAATGCTAATAACAAGAGGACACTATTTTATTGATAAAACCTTGCTTATAAAAGATTTAATAGATAATAAAGTAGCAGTAAATTTATTTACAAGACCAAGAAGATTTGGAAAAACACTAAATATAAGTATGCTTCAATATTTTTTTGAAAACACTGCTAAAGATAATTCCTACCTTTTTGAAGGGTTAAGTATAATGAATGCAGGAGAAAAATATACTTCTCATATGGGTCAGTATCCTGTAATTAATTTATCCTTAAAATCTGCAAAGCAGCCAACTTTTGAGCTTGCGTATATTTCTATTAGAAGAAGAATAGCAGAAGAATACAAAAGACATGAATATATTTTAGAACATAAGGAACTAAATCATGAAAAGGAACGATATTTAAAAATCCTAAAGGAGCAAGGAGAAGAAGGAGATTATATTGATTCTTTATACTTTTTAAGTGAGTGTTTAGAAAAATACCATAATAAAAAAGTAATAATACTAATAGATGAATATGATGTACCTCTTGAAAATGCTTTTTTTGAAGGGTTTTATGATAGGATGATCAAATTAATAAGATCACTTTTTGAGTCAGCCTTAAAGACTAACTCCTCCTTGGAATTTTCGGTGATTACAGGATGCTTGCGTATTTCTAAAGAAAGTATTTTTACAGGGTTAAATAATTTAAATATAATTTCAATATTAAATGATAGATATGCAGAGTATTTTGGTTTCTCTGATGATGAAGTTAAAGAGCTTACTAAATATTATAATATGGAAGAAAAATATCAGTTAATAAAAGAGTGGTACAATGGATATATATTTGGACATATTAATGTCTATAATCCTTGGAGTGTGATAAAATTTATATTTGATTTACTTGCGAATATAAATGTATTTCCATCCTCTTATTGGGCAAATACCAGCTCAAACAGTATAGTGAAAAGTCTTATAGAAAAAGCAGATGATAAAACAAAGGAAGAGATAGAGACATTAATTGAAGAGAAAACAATAGAAAAACCAATTCATGAAGATATAACATATGATGAAGTATATGATAGTATAGATAATTTGTATAATTTTATGTTCTTTACTGGCTATTTTAAGAAAATAGATGAAAGAGTTGATGAAAAGACAAAAGTAAAATATTTAAAACTTAAAATACCAAATGAAGAAATAAAATATATTTTCAGAGAAAAGGTTTTAAAATGGTTTAACGCTAAGATAAAAGCAGAAGATTTATCAAAGGTGTATACATCAGTATTAAAAGGAGATGTTGAGACTTTTCAAAGTGAGATAAACAGACTTTTAAGAAAGACTATAAGTTTCAATGATGCATACGAGAACTTTTACCATGGATTTGTTGTTGGAGTATTATCAGGTATTGATGGATATATAGTAAAATCTAATCGGGAATCTGGTGATGGCAGAAGTGATATTTATATACGCCCCCTTTCAATATTTCAGCGTGCAGTAATTATAGAAATAAAGGTTTGTGACAAGCCAAAAGAGCTGTTTACTAAATGCGACAAAGCCCTTGAGCAGATAGAAAAAATGAAGTATGAAGAAGAGCTGAATGAACAAGGCTATGAAGATATAATAAAATATGGGATGGCTTTTTATAGGAAAGACTGTTTGATAAAAGTTAAAGAGGTATAGTTAACTAGAAATAAAATTAAAGGAATCATAGTAATATTTTTTCTATCTATTTCATTTTATATGATGAAAACAACCACTTATACACGTGCTTTAGGAGATTATGTACTTGAATTTATTGGACTAAAATCTTGGAGTGGTAAGCTTGCGGGGACGCATTTAACTGTTCTAAGAACACAAAAATAAAAGAATAGCAATCAATACAAAGTAAAGTAGGAAATAGAATTTAAAATAAATATTCATAATAACCCCTTAATTTCTAAACTTGTAAAAGCTCAAAATTAAGGGGTTATATTTGGTTCAAACAGCTGTTTATTTTATGGGAATCGTATTACTACATATAGTTGAGAAAACACTATTATTAAGATAAAATAGCCAATGTATTTCTAATGATATGCAAAATGTTATCTAATACTAGGAAGTAGGATTAGAAAGCCTTAAGGAATTATTGATTTTTTTTCATAAAAATGATAACATTTAATATATATTAAATATTTCCAATTTAAACAAAATCAAACAGTTTAAAGCTGTTAAGAATTTTTTTATATGCGTAGTTTGAGAATTTAAAGCTATAAAGCTAGTTTAGAATTGACCAATTTTAATTAATAATTTTTATTATTAGTTTTAATTGGTTTTTTTATTTTACAACAATTTTACTTAAACATAACAATGAAAAGGGGGAGTGATATATAGGAAAATGATATTATATTTAGGGGATATAAATAATTGTAAAATATTTAAATTAATTTATAGATTGTAAAGCTAGCATTTTATAAAAGTTTGATAGGGAAATTGTTTATATATATTTTTTAAATAAATAGGGGGCAAAAGAATGAGGAGCATAAAATTTAAAATATTTCTATCGATTTTAATATGTTCTATTTTAATTTCAATTTTAGTTGGATTTGAGAGCATCTCTAATTCAACTAATGTGGCAGAAGCTGATTCAAGAGAAAAATTAAATTTAATGTGCCAAAATAAAACAAATGAACTTAATTCTAAAATTGGGAAAGTAGAAGCATCAGTAAATACTCTTTCTGAAATAGCTTTAGAAACTTTAGATGATGTAAATAAATTTTCAAGTGATGAGCAATATGTAAAAAATTATCAAGATAAGATTGAACCTATAGCTAAAAAATTTGGAGAAAATACAGATGGGGCAATGACATTCTATATAAGATTTAATCCTAAATTTACTGTACCAACATCAGGAATTTTTTATTCTAAACAAGATGAAAAGAGTTCTTTTGAAAAACTTACACCAACAGATTTTAGTAAGTATGATCCTACTGATATGGCACATGTAGGTTGGTATTACACACCAGTAAATGCAAAAAAGCCAACATGGTTAGATCCATATTTAAATTCTAATATTAATGTGTATATGGTGTCTTATGTAGTACCTTTATTTAAAGATGGGAAGTCTATTGGGATAGTTGGCATGGACATCAATTTTAAAAATATTCAAGACATAGTACAAGATACTAAGGTTTATGATACAGGATATGCTTTTTTGGTTAATGGGCAATATGAGGTCATGTATCATCCGAATCTTAGTGTAAAAGATAATTTATCAACTGTAGAAAATGGGTCATTAAAAGGACTTACAGATGAAATGAGTAAAAATAAAGTTTCAGAAAAGCAATATTCTTATACATATAAGGGGATAAGTAAAAATGTAAGTTATAGCCATCTTTCAAATGGGTGGGTATTTGCATTAGGAGCACCTGTAAATGAGATTTTAAAGCAATCTAATAATATTATTAGAATAATAAGTATGTCTATTATAGTTGGATTAATAATATCCATTATAGTTGCATTTTATGTTGGAAATATTATTTCTAAGCCTATAATTAAAATGACCTCTATAATAAAAAAGACAGGAGATCTTGATTTAACATATGATAATGATTTTGATAGTTTACTAAAACAAAAAGATGAAATAGGAGAACTTTCAAAGGCATTTAATAATATGAGGAATGAATTTGTTATTTTCATAAAACAGACTTTAGAAAATTCAAAGGATATGAAGGTAGGAAGTGAAAAACTTGCTTATACAGTAGAAGAACTTACTATAAAGGCAGAAAATATAGAAACAATAGTAGGGAATATAGCTAATGATGTACAAGAAACAAGTTCATCTTCAGAAGAAATAAGTGCATCTATACAAGAAGTTGATTCTAATATAAACATGTTATCAAATAGAGCTCTAGAAGGTAGTAATATTGCAAGTAAATCTAAGGAAAGAGCAATAGAAGTTAAAAAGAATGGAACAATATCCATTGAAGAAACAAGAAAATTGTATAATGAGAAAAAGGAAAAAGGATTAAAAGCAATAGAAGATGGAAAAATAGTAGATAATATAAAGGTAATGGCAGATACTATCTCAAGTATATCAGAGCAAACAAACCTGCTTGCACTTAATGCAGCTATAGAAGCAGCAAGAGCAGGAGAACAAGGAAAAGGATTTGCAGTAGTAGCAGATGAAGTGAAAAAATTAGCAGAACAATCCTCACAGGCAGTTGCGAGTATTCAAAATACTATTATAAAAGTACAAGAAGCCTTTAAGAATCTTTCTGACAATAGTAAGGATGTATTGAATTTTATATTAGAAAATGTAGATCCTCAATTTGAAGCTATGAAGTCAACTGGGGATAAATACTATGAAGATGCAGAGTTTGTAACAAATATGTCTAATGAAATAGCATCTATGTCAGAGGAACTTACAGCTACAATAAATCAAGTGAGTGAAGCGGTTCAAAGCACAGCAGAAACTGCACAAAAATCTTCCGAAAGCACTGAAACCATAAAAGAAAGAATTTATGAAACAACAAAAGCTATAGAACAAGTTGCAATTACATCACAAAATCAAGCTGACCTTGCTGAAAAACTTAATGAAATGGTAAATAGATTTAAAGTTTAATATTTAATGCGTTGATTGATAGAATTGAAGTTCTTGAATCAACGCATTTTGTTAGTTAATCTTATCAATTTCTATAAGCATTATCCCATGAGCAGGAACAGAATCAGATATAAGTAATTCTTTTTTTACATCTTCTGTACTAACTTTTATTTCAGGAATTTCTTTTGATTTTAAATAATCATAAATATCAGGTTGAATTTGTTCTGGAGCACCCATGCTTTGCCAAGCATCAAAGGTAGAACCAGAATTTCTATTTAAATTCCAACGTTTAACTCTATAATGACCACTTGGTAAAGATAGAATTAAATTTATATCTTTATTTAAATTTGAATTTTTAAATATATTGTATCTATTATGATAGTCTAGTAGAGATTTATCACCACTAATAAATAATTCATCAAAGTAAACAAAATTAAATAAGAGAATTTGATAATTATTGTTTTTTGAAGTTATTATGTAATCATTTCCCTTTTCAATTATCTTATCTCCTAGTTTACTTAAAAGTGAAAATGCATTATAGGAAGGCTTTTTCAATCTATTATAAGTAAGGAGACCAAGACCACCATGATAAAGTTTACTTTCAGTTAAGCCTTCTTCTATAATATCACTTAATGACCAAAATGAAAGAATATCAATATTATCAATATTATTAATTATATTATAAGTAATGTATGAACTTAAGAAGCAGGTATCTCTATTATAGTCATTTGTAAATGGACTTAAATTCCATTCGGTTACAAATATAGGTGCATTTAAAGAATATTTTTTTAGCAAATCTTTTACTTCTGAAATTGAATTCATTAAATAATTTTCTTCATTTAGGGCTAATATATCATCAAATCTATTAAATAATTGAAGAGGAAGACTATTATTTTTAGGATCAGTATATGCATAAATATTGCAAGCAATAAAGTCTAACTCTATAAAATTAGTTTCACAGAATTTTAGAAAATCATTCATCCATTCAAATTTATTAAGAGGTAGAAGACTTGGTGGACCTATTTTAGCATCCTTAAATATATTTTTTATTGAAGTGTAGGTTGCTTTGAAAAAATGAAAGAATTTATCTTTGCTTTCATACCAAAAAACTTCAGGTAAATCAGGTGCATTCCAAATTTGAAAATACCACTGTTTTACTTCTTCTATACCATATCTATCAATACAATGTTTTATAAAAGCGCACACTAAATCAGTCCATTTCTTTAATGATTTAGGATAGCTAATGTTTGCATTCCAAAGAAAAGCATGTTGGCTTTTGGAAGCTAAGGCTTCAGGCATAAATCCTATTTCAACAAAAGGTTTTAAATGTACTCTATAAAAAAAGTCAAAGATTTCATCTACATAAACCCAATTGTAAATAGGATTTCCATTAGCATCTTCTTTATAAACCATCATTTCATCAGAAAAAATTCCATGAAATCTTATAAATTCATATCCTATATCTTCTTGAGCTAATTCTATTTGACGTCTAATTTCATGTCTCAAACACAAAGAAGCTCTGCCTATTGAAGTTATTTTATTCCAATACTTTGTAAATTTATGAGTATAGGATTTATTCAAGTCAATATTAATATTGGTTTGGATTGAAGAAATTAATGTAGTATTAGAAAGATTTTTATCTTTATCAATAAATTCAAATAAATATTTAAAGTAACTTCGTGAATTATCATTAAAATAGTTAGAATTAGAGATTTCATTATTAGAATGTGTAAATTTATATTCTTTCTTATATTCTGTAGCAGTCATATCAAATTCTTTTCTAAAAGCACGATTATAGGCTTTATGATCATTAAATCCATATTCAATTGCAATATCTAAAATACTCTTGTTACTTTCTAATAATTCATGCAAAGATTTAGTTATTCGTAATTTATTAATATAATCAACAAAACCAATTTCTAAATTATCTTTAAAGAATTTTGAGATGTATTGAGGACTAATATGCATTTCATTAGAAAGTGAAGTTAGTGTTAAATCAGAACTATAATTCTTTTCTATAAATTTTAATATGTCAGATAATCGTGTTTGCTTATATAAAGATGAATTGAGTTTTTGTATGTTTTCCTCTTTAAAGTTATTTAATAATATAAGAATTATCTCAATAACACAATTTATAGCTTTTAATTTATAGTCAGACTCTAACTTAATTATGCAAAGCATTAATTTTGCTAAGTTTGAACTTATGGAATCATAAAGATGATTATTTCTATCATTAATAGAGTCATTATATTTATAGTAAAAATTAGAGAAATTTTCATAGTATGTATCAAAAAAAATCTGATCCAAATGAAGGGTTAAGAGTATGCTTTCTTCTGATTCTGAAAAAACTGAATGCATATCTAAGCTGTTTACCCAAAATAAATCATGTTCTGATAATTTGTATTTTTGACCTTTGACAAAATACGATACACTTCCTTTTAATATGAATATTAATTCTATTTCTTTGTGATAATGATACTCCTCGCTTTTAATTGGAATAATAGAGATGTTAAAAGGTAAATCACTGGTGTGTTTTATTAATTTAAAATTCATATTTCCTCCATATTCAATGTGCAATATTTTTCTGAATTTATAATGCGTGAAATTTGTAAGTAATTTCAAAAAATATAAAAGATGCAATTTAGTAAAATGAGATTTTACTATGAATAAAGGTTGTTTATTAGTTTTATATTTACAAAAAAGTAGCCATAAGTTATACAAAAACTATTTTAATAAGTATAAGTCTTATTATATCATAAAAATACTTTCTGATTGTCCTATTTTTTAATCCATAAAAAAGGTATGTAAAAAGCAACAAAAAAATGATACCATTTACATTTATATATAGTCCTATAAGTAAATATATTATTGATATCATTTACAAATAGAACAAACATATAACTTAACTAAATAAAAAAGTAAACCAAGGGGGAAATAAAATATGTTAAAAAGAACTACAAAGGTTACAAGTTTATTAATAGTAGCTGCATCTATTGTATCAATAATTCCAGCTATGGCTGCTGATGTTAAAAAAGTTGCTGCGGAGGAAGGTACTGTTTATGGTGCTAAATCAAATGCAGATGGAACATTCTATATTGATGCAGAACTAAATGGTGCAGATGAAGCTATTTATTCTTATAAAGACGGAAAATATACTAAAGTTAATGGTGCTGACGCAGGTGATACAATAGGTGATGTAGTTTCATATGATGGTAAGAACTACTTACAAATGAATGATGGAAGTTATTATGTAGATTTAAAAACAGGTGAAACAAAAGATGATGATATTATAGCAAATATAGATGATGATGCGGCAACAGCTTTAAGAAAAAATATTAAAGCTGATAATGATGGAAGATTTGATGAAACTTTGGCTAAAGACCTTCATACTGCAGACGACAAAGTAAGAAATATTGGTGATGGTGCTGGTAATATTGTTGCTGGTCAAAAAACTATGTTTGGTATTACAGGCAAGTGGAGACAATACTTCTATGAGTTAAAAACATCTGATTTAGATGGAAAGGCAAAATCTACAGTTTATTCTGATGATAAAGGAAACTATATTGATATAGATTATAACTTAGGAAAAGTTGGTGTAGTTTCAACAACTTATGGTGCTGTTACTATTGAAAATACAAAAGACACTTATGAATCAACAGTTAATGGAACAACTTATGAAATGAAGGCTACAATTGCAAATGATGTAACGTGGGATGAAGGTCCAGTATATATAACTAGAACAGCACATCTTAAAATTTGGGGAAGAGTAAAAACATCGAATGACTCAAAGCCATATGCAGATATAACAAATAAAGTGTCATTTGGTTCAAAGAATAATAAGCATGCAGCACCAACTTTTAATGGTGATGGAAGTGTAACAGTATTACAAAGAATTTCTAAAGCTCAAGCTTCAGATGACGTTGATGGAATTAAATATGCTAAAGATGTTAAAACATACTTTATAACAGATGCAGATGGTAAAGCTCAGCCATTACTTGGACTTGGTGATATTACCAATGCAAGTGGTGCAACACCTCATGCTGGATATGGATTAATAACAGGACAAACTGATGGCTATCTTGTAGGTTGTTATAAAGATATGGCTAAACATCACCAATATACAGAAACTATAAATTTAAAACAAGAAAACGGATATTACTATACAGATGTAGATGATGTAGATGATGTTACAGCAGCTTCAAACGATGCTATGGTTATAGGTTGCGGAGATGTTTATGCTTTATCAGATGATGGATATGTTGAAAAATTTAATGGCAAAGACAGTTCATTTGAAAAGTTATATAAAGTAGATGGAGGAATGGACAAAATAAGCGCTAGCTTACCAATCTTCTCAGTTGTTTGGAGTAAAGATGATGAAAATTATTCAATTATAACTCCAGGTGCTCCAGCAGGAGATAAAAAAGATACAACAGCTGCTACTGATGCAACAAAAACTACTGGTGTAACAACTACAGTTGGTACGACGACAGCTACAAAGGCAGGTTGGGTAAAAGCAACTGATGGAACTTGGTCATTTGTTAAAGCTGATGGAACAAAAGCTACAGCTTGGCTACAAGATGGAGCTACTTGGTACTACTTAAATTCAGCAGGAGTAATGCAAACTGGTTGGATTAATGATAACGGAAATTGGTATTATTGCAATGCATCAGGTGCAATGTTAGCTAATACAACTGTTAATGGATATGTATTAGGAGCTAATGGAGCTTGGGTTAAGTAAGACTCCAAATCTCTGATTTGGTTAGTCGAACTTACTCAGCGAACGAATGTGAGTCGAGTTTCCCTAAAAAATAAAACTCAAGTTCAGAGCAAAAATTTAAAAGTCAAATATTTAAACTTTTATTGTAAGAACTTATGAGCTGCTACCAAACTAACATAGTTAGTTTGGTAGCAGCTCATTTTTAGTAAGAATAAAGTTACTTTTAATATTAGTTTTGATATTCAATATATCTTTTTTAATCCCTCTATTATGTATTAATATAATGTTGTTGATTAAAATATAAGTGTATCTTCAATAAAAAGTATTCCAAATTGTAGAGTGAAACAAGTATTTCTTATATCTTTAGGAATGTGAAAGAAAATAGCAAATTAAAAATTAAAATGTGATTTAAGCTTTCTTAATTCAATATATTCTCGTATCAAAAGGAACACCCTTATTATGTAAAAATTCACATTTTTATATCTCATCTTAATACTTTTGATATTTTTAGATTTATAATCAGTAACAACATTTATTTTATACAGATAGTATGTTTTTTTAATGATACATGTGAAGGGTATATACTTTTATTGTGAAAAGCATTAAATCCATATTTTATTTTAATGAATCACTTATAACCTCAGGGATCACAATGTCTAGTGAGTGCAGTGAGTCGGATTTCCTTTAAAATTATTATAAAGGCATGATATTATTTGATTTATTAATTTTGATGATTTCATTATATAAAAGTTATGATAAATTGTTCTATTTATTAAAATAAAGGTTTTTGAGTTGATTTTTATATAATAAGTGAGTATATAAATAATCAATGACAAATATAAGTCTTGTTATATAAGAAGAATGCGTAAAAATGGTCCTATTTTTTAATGTATAAAAATATGGGAAAGTAAACAACGAAAAATATGATACCTTTTACATTTATATATAGTCCTATAAGTAAACATTTTCTTGATATCATTTACACATAAGATAAACGATATCATAAATTTTTAGGAGGTATTATTATATGG
>Ga0302173_10000725_pt1 | contig 17384 bp, 9 predicted proteins | sample I_Fen_N3_1_FD_198785 | JGI IMG/M metagenome (GOLD analysis project Ga0302173, IMG submission 198785) | Peat permafrost microbial communities from Stordalen Mire near Abisko, Sweden - I_Fen_N3_1 | ecosystem: Environmental > Terrestrial > Soil > Wetlands > Permafrost | place: Sweden: Abisko... | reverse complement strand
AGATGAAAAACCTTCTCTGTCAAATGGCGCCGCTTATGCTGATTTTGATAATGACGGAGATATGGATCTCGTAGTCAGTTGCATAAATGATTATCCGCTTGTTTACCGGAACAATTCAAGTGAAGAGAAATTGAATCATTTCTTAAAGGTTAAGTTCGATGGGACGGCAATGAATAAAGAGGGAATCGGTTCAAGAGTAGAGGTTAAATGTAAGGACAAGACTTATACCCAGGAATTTCAACCTTCACGGGGCTATATGTCATCAATGGATCATGAGCTGATATTTGGTTTGGGTAATGCAACCGCAATTGATGAGATAAGGGTAATCTGGCCTGATCTGTGCGAACAAACATTGACAGGTCTCGGGGTGGACCGGACTATCATACTTCACAACAATGATGCAAAACCTGTTAACCCAAGAACTGCACCTGTTTACCGGCCTCTTTTTGTTCCTCTGAATAATAAGATTATCAAATTCAGGCATACTGAAAACGAATACAACGACTTCAATAAACAAATCCTGCTGCCTCACCTTCTTTCCACACAAGGACCCAGAATTGCAAAGGGCGATGTAAATAATGACGGACTGGAGGATTTATTTATCGGTGGCTCCAAAGGCACTCCCGGGAAACTTTTTCTTCAGAAAAGAGATGGTTCCTTCGAACTTATGGAAGAAGCTTGTTTTGAGGCAGACAAAGGTTGTGAGGATATCGGAGCGTTGTTCTTTGATGCTGATGGGGATGGGGATCCTGACTTGTACGTGGTAAGTGGAGGGAATGAATTTCAGAAAGATTCTCCGGAACTTCAGGACCGCCTTTATCTCAATAACGGCAACGGGAAGTTCACAAAAGCAGTTGATCATCTTCCCGTTATGCTGACGAGTGGTTCCTGCGTCAAAGCTGCAGATATTGATAATGATGGTGATCTTGATCTCTTTATAGGAGGAAGATTGGTACCCGGATCTTACCCGGTTGCACCAAGAAGCTATATCCTGGAGAACAATGGGAAGGGATATTTCAAGGATGTTACTGCGCTTTATAATAAGTCTCTGATGAATCCGGGAATGGTTACCGATGCCATTTGGACCGATTTCAACGGAGATAAAAAGATGGATCTTATTATTGTTGGAGAATGGATGGGTATCAGGGTTTTTCAGAACGACGGGAAAAATCTTAATGAAATAACTGAAGCATGCGGCCTTAAGAATTCGGAAGGATGGTGGAACACAATAGTTGAAGGTGATTTTGACCACGATGGAGACATGGATTATGTTATAGGTAATCTCGGATTGAACTCCCAGATAAAGGTCTCTGTTTCCGAACCGGCTACCATATATGCAAAGGATTTCGACAATAACGGCTCACTTGATGCGGTGATGTGCTATTATATCAAAGGTAAAAGTTATCCTTTTTATTCCAGGGATGATCTGCAGAGTCAGATGCCGTTTATTGAAAAGAAGTTTCCGACCTATGAGTCTTATTCCACTCAGACAATCTCCGATATATTCTCACCAGAAGAGCTTAAGGATGCGCTCATCTTAAAAGCAAATATTTTTGCAAGCTGCTATCTGGAAAATAAGGGAAATAGTAATTTTCTCCTTTCATCCCTTCCGGCTGAAGCCCAATATTCCTCAATTTACGCAATAATAACAGGAGATTATAATCATGACGGCAATCTGGATATGATCCTGGCCGGAAATTTTTTCGGTAACAGAATCAAATTCGGTGAATATGATGCAAACAAAGGTTTATTACTTACGGGCGATGGGAAAGGGAAATTCACTGCAGTCAGTGATACAATAAGTGGATTTCATGTTAAAGGTGAGGTAAGGGATATTGCCGGTATCAGACTTGGTTCAGGAAAAAATATACTGGTATTTGCGCTGAACAATGATTCCCTTAGTATATATATTAATGGTATTAAATAAAGTCATATCACTATGTACAGACTGAAAAATTCAGCTTTTATTCTTCTAATGACCTTGCTTTTTAGCGGATCGTGCAAAAATTCATCAACAAAAGATCTTTCATTAACAACGAAGGAATATCAGAAAATGGGCATGCCTGATCTGCCTGAACTAAACTCAAATCATGACTGTCTGAAAGTTCTGACGACATTAAACGTCCTGAGGGCAAGAAATCCATTAGGCTATCCACGAAAACACAGTATAAAATCAGGAACAGTTTTCAACAGTTTTATCAATAAAGAAAATCTTTCGTTTGCCGAAGATGAAGGGCTCACTCTCAGGGAAAGAGCTCTCCGGATTCAATCATTTTCAACTTTTCAGAATGCATTAATTCAGATCTATACCGATAAGTTAAAATCTGAACAATATTATAACGAGGAGTTAATAGACTTATATATATACCAATTATTTGTCCGCTCAACAATGCTGAAACTGGCTGCTAAAATCATGAATTCAAAAGAAGAGTCTGATATCAGCATGCAATCTGGTCTAACAGTAGTGCTTAACGGCTATAAAAGTCTCATTAACATAATATTAGAGGAGCAGAAAAAAATGAATGTCTATAACCGCGAAGATCTTGAGAGATTAAGTATGGCGGTTTCTCAGTCTCTGATTGAAAACATCGGATGGATTGTTCAATCCGAAAGGGAAGAGATAGCAGCTAAAGTACAAGGGATAATAGAAAATTCTACTTCAGACAATATTAAAAATAATTATTCAACAGTTTTAAAGACCCTTAACGATCATAATAAATAGCAATAAGCAGACCATTAAATGGTATTAACACTACTTCAACATTTCTGAAAATATTCTTTGTTGCTCTAAAATAATCCGTATACTCTTAAAAAATGAATTTAAGATTTGGTTTTTATTGCGCAGAATTCTATATTTACTGCATTAAGTCAATTTTATTTGACTTATTTATACATTTTGTTCATTTTATAAAAGTTATTTAACCCTAATCGTTTTTTTATGAAAATGAAGCCCTTACTAACTTATTTGAAAAGTCAGGTAAAGTTCCTACTTTATGCTGCTTTTCTTACTTTATTCACTTGTGCAAGTTCACTTGCACAAGAACACAAAGTGACCGGTACTGTCAGAAGTGCCGTGGATAACTCTCCCATGCCAGGTGTAAATGTGCTGATACAGGGCACTACAACTGGTAAAACTACAGATGTAGGCGGTAATTACTCTATCTCTGTACCAAATAATAATTCTGTACTGGTATTCTCATTTATCAGTTACACGAGCCAGCAGATCCCGGTTGGGGACAAGACTGTCATTGATGTTATGCTGGTTTCTGCATCTACTCAGCTGGGTGAAATAGTAGTAACCGCATTTGGTATTCAAAAAGAGAAAAAAGCTCTTACGTATGCTGCCCAGAATGTGGCAACGGCCGATGTTGTTCAGGCCAGAGAGCTTAATGTTGCCAACGCACTGTCAGGGAAAGTTGCAGGGATTGATATTATCAAATCAAATAGCGGTGTTGGCTCACCGACCAGGGTAGTACTCAGAGGCAACAGGTCAATCTCGGGAAACAACCAGCCTTTGTACGTCGTTGACGGTTCGCCGATTAATAACGATGCCAGCACGCCAGACACTGAAAATGGTGGAGTTGCAGGGGGAGATGGTATCTCCAATATAAACCCTGAAGACATCGAGAGCATAACAGTTCTTAAAGGCCCTTCAGCAACAGCTCTTTATGGTACAAGGGCAAATAACGGAGCTATCATAATTGTAACCAAGAAAGGTGCTCCAAGAAAAGGACTAGGGGTTGAATACTCCCTTAACTACTCTGTTGAAACACCTGTTATTTTAACCAAAATGCAGAATGTTTACGGACAGGGAAGCGCCGGCACATATTTCAAGGGTAGTGAATTTGACTGGGGTGCAAAAATGGACGGGACACAGGTTGCTCACTGGACACCAAATGTGAATTCTCCAAACTATGGTACTACATATCCTTATGTTGCACATCCAAATAATGAAAAGGACTTCTTCCAGCTTGGAACCAATATGTCCAATTCACTTGGCCTTACAGCAGGTAGTGAAACTTTGCAGGCCTATTTTTCCGCTACCAACACACATTCCACTGGAATCATCCCGGGTAATAACCTTGATCGTAATAATTTCAACCTGCGTGTATCAGGCAAATTAGGTAAAGTTTTGAATTTCGATTCAAAAATCACCTATTTCCATCAGCAGGTTAATAATCCTGTATCAACGGGTGATGATTTCGCTAACCCTATGCGTGCCATCCTGCGTCAACCCAGTAATATTTCAAACGACCAGGCAAAAGATTATCAATACTACGACAACAGCGGAGCACTTTTGCAGAACTACTGGAATCCTCATTCAAACGGAGGAGAAAATCCTTACTGGTTGATTAACAGAATTCCTCGTGCAGATACACGTGACAGGGTATTGTCAGTGAACTCATTGAAATATGATATAGCAACCGGTCTGAGCTTAATGGTAAGAACATCTATTGATTTTATTTATGATAATTCAATTTCAAGAAGATACAACGATACCTACACCATCGCCGACCGTGGGAAGTATTATGTAAGCAACAGCAACAATTCGGAAATGAATAATGATTTCCTTTTGAATTACAACCACAATATTACACCTGACTTTTCTCTGAATGTATCAGGGGGGGGTAACATGCTTATTCAGAAATCTTATTATCTTAATACAGACAATGGCGACTTGCTTAAGCCTGACCTGTTTACAGTAGCAAACGCATCTGCACTGATAGCAAATGAAGGCGGTGCCACCAAAAAATTAAATTCTTTGTATGCTTTTGCCACTCTGGGTTATAAGAACTACCTGTTTCTGGATATTACTGGACGAAATGACTGGTCTTCCACATTGCCGTCAACCAGCTGGTCATATTTCTATCCTTCAGTCGGTCTGACCTGGGTCGCATCGGATATGATAAAATCACTGCCCGGGTGGTTCACATTTGCCAAACTAAGGGCATCAATAGCCCAGGTAGGTAATGATACCGATCCTTATAGGCTTGATCCGATCTATAATTTCGGTACAGGCGGAGCTCTTGGTTTTGCTACCAGGAACGGAACACAACCTGCTGCAAATTTAAAGCCTGAGTTAACGACATCTAAAGAACTCGGTATGGATATCCGGTTCTTCAGGAACAAGGTAGGTCTTGATTTTACCTGGTACAGATCGAACAGTAAGAACCAGTTGCTGACTGTACCTCTGCCGTCTCCGTCCGGTTACGATAATCAATTTATCAATGCCGGTAATATTCAAAACACCGGATGGGAAGGTACTCTGAACCTTAAACCTCTCGACGGTCAGTTGACCTGGGACATTGCTTTTAACTTCTCTCATAACAAAAGTCTGGTAGTATCATTATCCGAAGGACTTACCTCATATGTTATACGTGGAAGATCGTGGATGACAACAGTAAAAGTAGTTGAAGGTCATGAATTCGGTGATATTTATACAAGGGGATTCCTCAGAAATGCTGCAGGAGATGTCCTTGTTAACGGTAGTACAGGCTTACCTTTGCTCACCCCAGGGCAGTCACTTCCGATGGGGAACTATAATCCTAACATGCTTGCCGGTATGAGGAACTCTTTTACTTACAAGGAGTTTGATTTCAGCTTCCTGATCGATGCCCGCTTTGGCGGCGACGTCTTCTCATTTACGGAGGCCAACCTTGCCAGCGATGGATTCTCAGATTATACTCTTCAGGGAAGAGAAGGATTTGTTGTTAAAGGCGTTGTTCAAACCCTGGATGCTAGCGGTAATGTAGTAAGTGAAACTCCAAATACACAAAGTGTTACCTCTGAAGCTTACTGGCAGATTCTGGGAGGCAGAAACACTCCTGTTGGTGAGGTGTTTAAATATGACGGAACCAACGTCAGGGTAAGGGAGGCTTTATTAGGTTATACTAAAGCTCTTCCTAACTTTTTTATTAAGAATGTCAGGATTGGCATATTCGGCCAAAATTTATTCTTCATTGTGAATAAAGCAAAGAGATTGGATCCGAACCTGATGGTAGGTAATACCAACATACAGGGTACTGAAGGATTTGGCCTGCCAGGAACAAGGACAATAGGCATGAACCTTAAACTTACCTTTTAATTAAGAGTCCAAGCAATTAAAAAATTAATTATGAAAACAAAAAAATTAATTAATATCTTATTGTCCGGCCTGCTGGTTGCCTTTTGGTTAAGCGGCTGTACAAATGATTTCAAGGAAATAAATACCAACCAAAGGGTATTGGCGCAAATCGACGCTGCGACTGTTGGTAACGAATATGCTTCTGCCGAATACAACGGCTTATTATATGGAGGCTATAGCTGGCAGATTGCTGAGAATCTGTTTTCTGATCTTTATGTTCAGTATTATTCGGACTGGCAAACTAAGTTTCAAACAGACCGGCATAATCAGAATACCGACTGGTCAGATGCTGCATGGACTACTTTCTATGGTGGTGCAGGAAAAGACCTGGCGGTTGTTCTTCAGAAAACAAAAGGACCTGGATTTGAGAAACAACATGCCCTGGCACAGATCCTGAAAGTATATTTTTATCAGCGTTTTACTGACTACTGGGGGCCTATTCCTTACACTCAGGTTAATAATAACAAGCGTAGCGTTCCTTACGACTCGCAGCAAACTATTTATACTGATTTCTTTGTCCAGCTCGATTCGGTAGCCACTACACTGGCTGCTTATCCTGGAGAAAATGCATATGGCGCAAATGATCAGATCTATGGTGGCGACGTTAATAAATGGATAACCTTTGCCAACACACTGAGATTGCGGGTAGCAATGAGGCTCGCCAAGGTTGATCCTGCTACGGCAAAAGCCCAGGCTGAAAAAGCAGTAGCTGCTGGTGTTATGCTCACCAACGCTGACGTTGCCAAGCTCACAGTAACATCCGCCTCCCCTAATCCCCTTCCTATCATGCTGCCATGGAATGAATTCCGCATGAGCGCTACGATGGAAAGTATCCTGAAAGGTTTTGCTGATCCCAGATTATCTGCCTACTGGAAACCTGCAGTAACTACGGGTTTGTATACAGGTATGAGGAATGGTTTATCAGTTCCCGAAATCTCAGCACCTTCACGTGCTTATGATAATATTTCTACTATGGCTCTGAGATGGAGTGATCCTACAAACCTGGACAAAACCCCATGGGAAGTTATGATGCCAGCTGAGGCCTATTTTTTAAGAGCCGAAGGCGCATTGAGAGGCTGGAACATGGGTATTACTGCCCAGGATGCCTATAACAAGGGAATTGAAATGTCTCTTAAATACTGGGTCACAGGTATTACAGATGCACAGATTGCTGCTTACCAGACAGGCACAACAACTCCGATTGCACTACCTGATTTTAATACTCCTCCACAGAGTGATCTGACTGTTCTGTGGAATCCGGCAAGAGGCATGGAACAGATCATGACCCAAAAATGGCTTGGCTTATTCCCTGACGGATGGGAAGCCTGGGCTGAAAATCGCAGAACCGATTTCCCAACCCTTTATCCGGTCGTTCACTCTGATGATCCTGCCGTACCACCGAATGCCTTAATGCGCAGGATTATTTACGGATCAAGTGAATACAATAATAATGCCACAGCTGTTGCTGATGGTGTATCAAAACTTGGCGGTCCTGATAAGTCTGAAACCAGACTATGGTGGAATCCGGCTAAATAGAAATTTACTTATTGCATTTTATAAGAAGGGCTGTTCTCTATTGAACAGCCCTTTTTTATGGTTAATCTAATATTAATTGCAATTGCAATGTATAGTACTGATTATTTTTTGACTCAAATTCATGGCAGTTAACCTATTGATCCTTCGATCAATACATTTATTGCATTTTGAAAAGTGACCTAAATCCCATACATCGGCAAACACACGGCCTTTGTTCAATCCTATTCCGTATTCAAGGACCTGTTCCAGTGAGAGTATTCCAGGTAAGCTGAAATCTCCTCTTTCTTTTAGCAAGTCCATCGCACCATTACCTTCTCTGACAGGAATTATTGTGCAACATTCAACACCTGCGGCGAATGCAAAATCGATCGACCTTTCTGCCCAGAAAACACCTTCTGATTCAGAGAGAAGGGGAGGCCTGAGCAGAATAAAAGCTCTGGAGTAAATTTCATTTTTTGTAAGAAAGCTTACCGCACCGCTAAAATCCTCAGGTGTCATCTGCTTGTTTAGTTTGCTGAGAATCTCACGATTGACTGTTTCAAGTCCAAGGGCAACATGTAACTGAGGCACAAGAATATTCCTGAATTTCAGGCATTTTTCATTGATTAATTTTGGATGGCTCTCAACGATTACTGTTTCACAGTTTTTTAAAATTGAAGCAATTTCTCTATAATCTTTTTCGGGGATGGCTCGTGAATCGAAAAAACTGCCGCTGTTATATAGCTTAATATGCTTAACAGCCGGCATCCTTTTCAAAGCATATCTGATCTGGGTTGGAATTACACCGGCTATTGCAGATTTGTCAGTGGTATTCTTCCAGAGATCGCACATAAGACAGTGAAAGGGACATTCCCTGTTCGTCAGAAAAATAATTCCTGTATCTTCAATGCTCCCTGACACTGTTCGTTCCTTTTCGACCATCCAGCCATAAGGCTTCAGAGGGTCGACAGGATTTTTATTTCCCCGCGAGGCTACAATCCATTGATCATTTATAAGCAGATCTGTCTTTTCACTCATAACTTGAAAGAAACTCTTTCCTGTAGGCTATCTCCTTTTCAGGGAAATGTTTGTTGAAATTTCTGTCGGAGGCTGCGCCATGCTGAAAACGTCTTTTCTGAAAAACGGGCATTTCTATTCCTGTAATTGCTTTAACGCCTGCGGAAACAACTTTACCTTTAAGTTCATAGAGTTTTTCATGATCCCAATTGGTCATATCTATGTATGGAATACCTTCAGATATTTCTATCACATTCGGTAATGTATAAGGACTGAACCCTTCAAAACCCATGAGATCACCGGTAGCAAATGTCCGCATATATCCCCTGCTTAAGCCTCCGGAATAAGTTAATGAATGTTTAATGGATTCCACTCCCCAGCCTTCATGATAGAGCATTAGATTATTAAGGACACTTTTTATAGTTAATTCCGGATTTTCTTCAATTGGATAATCTTTCAGGTTTTCATCCCCGCCATCGCCGTCGATTAAATATTTCCAATCGGGATAGCATGACCTTATTCCCTGCAAAAGAGCTAAATTCATTGTTGCAGACTGAATATCAAGAGCTTTATAATCCTCAACAACATGTACAGCCTTTTTCCAGTCGAGGGATGAATAATCTACTTCAATAGGTTCAAGGAATAATCCAAGATTGAGAGAGTCGAGGAATTTTCTTGCCTGTAGCAGATCCGCACCATCACCATCGATTGAAAGTGTAAAAGCTTTTAACCGTGACGGGCTTTCTCCAAGTTCCCGGAGTGCATGATATGTAAGCAGAAAAACTGAACCACTGTCAATACCTGCAGAAAATGTAACTCCGACTGGTCCTTCTTGAGCGCGGAATTTTAGCCACTTTTTGATCTCATTATACAATGTGCCTATATATTTTTCGCCTATTGTGTCTGTATCCTCAGTAGTTATACTGTTTCGTTCAGGTTTGAAAAAGCGGCTGTATACAGGATTGGGATCAGGGCAGCCCAGAAGTTCTATTTTAGTTATATAATGAGCCGGAGCCATTCTTGTATACGACGGATGAAACTGATGATCAAGCCCTTCCTTTTTAAGATAATCATAGATTGTATCAATTCGTTCAGCAATTACGAGTTCCGGTCCGCCCGGACGTTTAGCAATAAAATATCTGATTGGACGACCTATTGATCTTGCCATGCGAATGGTCCTACCTTCGACAGAAACAAGGGAAAACTGTCCATCTATCTTCCGGACCGCATCAACATCACCCGACCGTACAATATTAACTGCTTCTTCATGTGTCATATTATAAATGACATTCTTCTCCGGATTTGTAAGATCCTTTACCCTGCTTACATACTGATTGTTCATATAATTGGTTTATAAATTTTTTAAATTATTCTTTTTGAGATGCTGATTGTAGGGACGTTGCATGCAACGTCCCTACAATTCCTGTACCCTCCAGTATAGTTATATAACGGTTTGAATCAATATTATTGTATACTTCTTTTTTACCATCTGACCATCTGATCTCAAGCTCGTCAATCTTCTTCTCCTTGCCCAGCCCAATATGTAGTCTGGGATCATTATTGGCAAGATAACTGGTTGCCCACTGATTTACAAAAACCATTTTTTTACCACCCGATGTAACTGTTACTTTAGCAGCTATTGCAGCTGCCGGCCCATCTTTTCCTTTAAGTGTCAAACCCAGCCAGTTATTGCTGTTACCTCCATTATTTCTCAGGAGAACAGGTGTTCCTCCTTTATCCAGATGGGAGATAATAACATCAAGGTTTCCGTCATTGTCAAAATCCCATACAGCTAAACTCCGGCCTGAGCGTTTCGTTGAAAAATAAGTTCCGTGCTCTTTTCCACCATTTTTAAAATGGCCGGTGCCATCGTTTTCAAGCAACAGCGGATATTGAGGAATCAACTCTTCAGCTGTACCATCAGCAGCTATTATATCAAGATCACCGTCGTTATCATAATCGAATAATTGGGCACCCCAGCTGCTTTTCCCTTCCATTGCTGCTGCAACTCCGCTCTCCTCAGTAATATCGACAAAGAGCCCATTGCCAATATTATGATAAAGAGCGCCATAATCCAGGTCCGATACAAGTATGTCAATTAATCCATCGCCATCGATATCCCCGATTGACGCATGCATGGATCCTGTACCTACGCCATGGCTGTTAGCTGCCACCCCACTCTTCACAGCTACCTCCTTATATGCTCCATTATCATTCCTGAAAAGAAAATTCAGCTGGTGATCGTTAGCCTGGAAAATGTCAAGATCACCATCATCATCATAATCATATATAGTAAGTCCCATACATTTTGAATCGGGATAATAGAGGTTATTTTTCCTCGTGACATCTGCAAATCTTCCATTTGGTTGCTGTTCATACAACATCGATGCCTGTCCCTTGTATTCAGATGGACTTGGCATCATATTCGGCGAAGAAGGTGTGAAATAAGCAGGATCAAAGGCAAGAAAGTTACCTACCATAGCGTCGAGCCGTCCATCCCTGTTATAATCCCAGAAAGAAACACCGATGCTCCACTTTGTAAAACCATTTAGTGTATCTGGTCCGGCCAAATCCAGCGATGTTGTAATGTCACTGAATGTACCGTTTCCGTTGTTATGGTAAAATACATTTGGGCCATAATTAAGAACATAAAGGTCCTGATAGCCATCTTTGTCAATATCTATAGCGCCTGCTGCCATGCTCCACTGATGTCCTCCTACACCTGCAGTTTTCGAAACCTCTGTGAATGTTCCGTTGCCATTGTTTTTATACAGCTCGTTATGTGAATTTTTATATTTTTTACCGGAAGGATCGGAGATGCCTTCCAGGTAAGTGCCATTCATCAGGTAGAGATCCATGAACCCGTCGTTGTTGAAATCAAAAATGGTAATACCTGAGCCACTGCTTTCAATTATATTTTTATAGGAGTCATCTCCAAAATTTAATTTGAAATTAATTCCTGCTTTTTTTGTTATATCTGTGAATGTGATGATTTTCTTCTGGGCTGACAGCTCAAAACTTATTATAAGAAAAAATAGACATGGCAAGAGAAAAGTAAACAGTTTTTGTTTTTTACCCCCTTTCTTATTTCCCCCAAGGGGGAAACGGTTGGATTCCTTCCCCCTTGGGGGAAGGTTAGGAAGGGGGTTGTAATTAAAATTAAATGTCATTTTCAGGGTATTAACAAGTATTTATTCATTAGCTGTGCTGGCGCGGATTTGTAATCCGTGCCATATTATTTCGTCTTGAATTCACAATTTTCAATTATTACCTGGCACGGATTGCAAATCCGCGCCAGTACCAACGCCAGATTCTATTCGCATACGTTGCGGTTAATGGATTTCATTTTTTTAACGCATTTCGAAAATCATCTGATGTCACAACCCTGGTATTATATTCTTCAAGATACTTTTGATGTTCTGCATCTTTAGGATACAAATCACTCCCAGAAGGAGGATAACTTTTCATACCATGGAACGGAAGAGGCATTACAGTGTTCCCCATCGCAGTATTGATATCTCCGTCTTTAACCCATCCTACACTATGTATCAGAAAATCTCTTTTCCATCCCTTTTTTAATTCAGGTAATCCTTTTGTTTCGAAACTGATAGATGTTTCATCTCCGGCGTTTGAAATGACATATTTGTTGTCAGATTCTGTCAGGAGAGGCAGCACATCGCCATAACGTGTATAGTTGCCGGATAAATCGCGCCATTTTTTATTTTTATCTGCATTTGCATAATCAAACCAGTGGGGACCATACCGTCCGCCTTTTCTGTAACTGTGTGAAAATCCCCTGAAATGCAAATCTGCAGAAACGGGTTTTAATACTGAGGAAATAACAGGATTGTCTGTTGTATTTTCAGAAAAGAAAATATAATCCCAATAGATTTCCATGTTTGTCCTGATTCTTATCCTGTGATCGCCCGACAGAAATTTTGAAGAAAGATCGGCAATAACAGTCTTATCTTTCCCCATCGGAAATCCCAGGTTTTCAATAATTGTTTCCCATTGGCCTTTAGCATTAATTACCTGGAGATAGGGACGAACCACTTTCAGATCGCCTGATTGAGAAAGAGCAACGTTAATACTCGCGTCTGTCGGGAATATCCATCCATTAAGAAACAGGAAAATATTCTTTGTATTTCCAATTTTGCCGGGATCGAGAATCAAGTCATGCATTTCTGTGATTCCCTGGTATTTATCAGGGTTGAAATCGGCCAGGTATTTGTCATCTTTTTCAGTAATGAACGAAAGAACGTCATTACCCTGTGAGTCGGTTGCTGCAACAGGTAAATGCTTTTTCCGGACCTGAAATTGCTGATTCCCCGGGAATGGGGGAGGAGAGAATTGTTCGGGGACAAAGATATCGACAGTATCAGGATGATCAACCGAAAGAAGTTGTACCTTGTCGAAGAACATCGTCTCCCATAATTCTGAAGTCAGCTGAATGGAATACAATCCGTTCTTTTGTTTTAATAATTCACCAGGAATTTTAATATAGTCGTCAGACGCATCTGCGAAGGCATAGGCAGTATTTCCGCCCATGATGCCCAGTGGCATGCCAAGAGCGCTTCTCCACATGACATCCTTAACAAATACAAATTCATTTCCATCCCAGGTAAAGAGAAACGGACAAGAACCTTTTAGTGTCTGTGCTTCAATTAACGCCTGATCTGTCCCTGGTGAAAAAATATTCTGCGGTACGCCATTCGTCCAGGTGATTCTGATAACATCTGCTTTTGACCTGTTGCCCAAACCGAAATGTATATTCGGATCAGTTACCACTAATGTCTGGTACAGATCACCTGCTCGCATTTCTACTTTTGCACCGATTCCAAAATGATTATTCTTGGCGCTGCCGGCTCTTAATCCGACCAGCTTCATAGTTACATAATGATTGATGTTTCCGCCATCATTCCGAAGCAGGGTAATACCCCCGTTTAAGCCTGCAATCAGGACATCCAGATCTCCATCATCGTTATAGTCAAAAAGAGTGATCTGTCTGCCCGATTTTGGTTCTTCGGGTAAAAGATTTGATGCGTCGGTGAAATTCCCTTTTCCATCATTGTGAAACAGGAAAATCCCCCGGCCTCCTTTTACTTCAGATTCACCTGCAACGATCAGATCGAGAAATCCATCATTGTCAAAATCAAAGAATGCAGCATCATAGAGTTTAACTTTCTGAATAGCAGAAAACATTGAGGAGTTGTTCTTTTCCGGTTCAAAGCTGCCATTCCCCTTATTCCGCAGCAACTCATGTCTGCCACCGTTAACTGATGTGATAAACAGGTCAGAGAATCCGTCATTATTATAATCTCCAACAGCTACTGCTCCTGATCCTCCGTTACTTTTAAGTCCGCTTTCTTCAGTAATATCCTTAAAGACTCCCTGTCTCTGATTAGAGAATAAAATGTTACTGCCATTCTCATTTGCTACAAACAGGTCAATGTCACCATCGTCGTCAAAATCGCCGAAAACAGCTTCACGACTTTTCATATTTGGAACAGAAATTCCCATTTTCTCGGCCAGTTCTTCGAAGGTGCCATCGCCATTGTTCCTGAACATAAGATTCGAATTTGACCTTGTTTCATACAAGTCAAGATCACCGTCATGATCCATGTCGAAGAACAGGGCTTTATTTCCGCCGGTTTTGCTGCCTATGTTTGCTTTGGTTGTCACATCTTCAAAAACTCCCTTTCCAGCATTTCTGTATAAAACATCTCCTCCTTCCTTAACTATATACAGATCGAGAAAACCATCGTTGTCGTAATCTGCAAATGTTACAGAAGATTCTTTTCCAGAATGTTTTAATCCTGCTTCCGCTGCAACATCTCGAAAACGGCTCATCTCATTATTGAAGAGATAATGTTTATACGATGAAGATGCCTGATCATAGGTGCCGACATAAATATCTATATCTCCATCGCTATCATAATCAGCTGCTTCGACATGCGTGCTATATTTGAAATCAGGATATTTTTCTTCATCAAATACCGGAATGTTTAATCCTGCTGAAGATGTAGCATCAGTGAATTTAATAACGTCAAGAAGTGATTTGTTTTCTCCGGATGTACTCACGGGCTGCTGGTCATAAGTTATAAGCGGGAATCCGATCAATGAACCTCCGGGACCTTTCAGATCCATAATGCCTGCCTGGTATGGTGAAGTCACTTTAAGGTAATTATGGAATATTGTGAATTGAATAATTGCATTTTCCTTATCGGGCTTTTTCAGTAATAAGAGAGTCTTATTATAGTAATCAATTGCCTCTTTAGGAAACTCGGGGAATTGTTTATGAATGATTTCAAGCTGTTCAATTGCTTTGTCACTTTCTCCGTTCCTGATATAGATGTCAGTAAGATTAAGTTTTGGCACAAGATTCCCGGGGGCTTTTTCGACAAGCTGAAGAAGATAATTTTTACGTTCCTGCTGAGATCCAGTATCGGGGCTTGCCGCATATAGTTCTGTCAGATCATATAGAATTTTAATATGGTCAGGTTCAAACGTAAGTGCCTCTTTCAATTCTGAGACAGCTTTTTCACGTTCATCATTCATCTGATAAACTGTTGCCAGCAGCAATCTTATATCAGCGTCTTTCGGGGCTATCTTAATTGCTTCTGACAATTGTTTTTTTGCTTCAGGATATTTCCCCATTCTAAGATATGCAAGACCGAGGTTAGCATAGCCCAGTTTTTCATTGGGCGCCATCTTAATGAATTTCAAAAATGCTTTTTCGGCATCATCAAGTTTGAATTCTTCCAGGTAGGCGAGACCCATTGTCTGGGTTGTCATCAATTCAACTGATTTTTTCTTAGCGTCCTCGGGTGTTTCCTTGCAGCTGAACAGAAAAGAGGAGCACAGGACGAGTAATAATAAGATATTATATTTCTTCATTTAAATTGAATTTTTCCGGAAAGATTCATGGCATCAAAATTAAGAAATAAAAGGAATTTAATGAATATTACGGTGCTCTGCACCTTTTTCTTATATTATGAACATTTACCTACAAATATTGTGGTGGTCTGCACCTTTATCTCATATATTAAATATTACCTGTCGATATTATATTTCTCTACTGAGTTTGGGACAGATTTGAAGCGGCAGAGCCGCGAAACCAGCCTGCCTGCCAGCAGGTATTTGTAGAAACATATTTGAAATAGAAACCACAGGTGCAGAGCACCGTAATATTTAATTCTATCTACGTTAGTTTCCAGTTAGTTTCCAGTAACCTTAACCGGTATCCCGTTTTTTATTCTCATCAGTTCAACTTCACCTATTCGGTTGCCTCTGTCATCAAACTGTATTGTTCCTGTTACCCCGTAATATTTAACCTTTTTAAGATATTTCTGAATCTGTTCCCTGCTGGCACCGGCATTTTTTATTGCCATGATAATCAGATTCATGCCATCATAAGCGTAGGCTGCAACAGGGCCAGGCTTATACCCCCATGTTTTTTGAAATTCTGTGCTGAAGTTCAGTCCATTGGAATTAAACCATTGCCCTGAAGTTATCAGAACTGCATTTTCAAATGTTTTCCATTCAGACTCTTCAAATTCCCTTTCGCCCATGACAGATAATGATCCGAATACCGGTATGTTTATTTTCCTCTGCTGAATTTGTTTCACAATCATCAATGATGATGCAGGATTTCCAAAAAATATAATCCCGTTTATATCAGCTTTAATCAGATGATCAGTAAGAACGTTGAAATCCTGGTTTGTGTCATCGTATAAAAACTGTTTTGGATCAGGGCTGCCTGATATTTTTGATTTCTTCAGGAAACTGTTAAAGGCCAGTTTTGACTCGAAATCATTATCTGAAACTACAGCTATTTTATTTATTTTCTCTTTTATGCAGATCTCCCTGGTCAATGCATCTGCTAGCTGAACGTCATTCGGTACACAGCTAAAATACCATGGGACAAAAGCCTGCGCTAGTGTCGGATCTCCTGACCATGCGGATATAAAAATTACACGGGCTTTGGCTGATACCTGTTCAACCAGGTGGGCATTCCTGCCATCACACGAACCCAGTATCGCAACAACATTTTCATCAAAGATCAGATTTACAGCCTGTTTAGATCCTGTTCCCCACGGACCTTCCATTGAAAGGTCAACCAGTTTAAAGGGAATTCCGTTAAAACCTCCTTCTTCATTTGCTTTTCGGACTGCCATTTCTGCACCATGCCTGGCAGCAGTTGATTTATTATTCTGTACTAATAATCCGATATTTACTGTCTTACTGGGCTCTTGATGTATTTGGATTTCCTTGGCATCACATGCAAGAAATCCCGTATACGTAAAAATAATGCATACAGGAAATAGCAGTTTCAGTAATTTCATTGGATGACTCCTGTTATTTTGAGACAGGAACAGATTTTGGCAATAAAATCTCTCTCCCTATTGCCTTTGCAATCTTTTTCAGATCTGACATTAAAGCGGCAAACTCATCAAGGCTTAAGGATTGATATCCATCGCAAATTGCCTGTTCAGGCTGGTAATGAACCTCCATAATCAGGCCATCGGCTCCGACAGCAACCGCAGCTTTTGCCATTGCAGGAACCATCCATCTCAGACCTGTTCCATGGCTTGGATCAACAATCACCGGGAGATGGCTGAGTCGTTTTAACATAGGCACTGCACTCAAATCGAGTGTGTTTCTTGTGGAAGTTTCAAAAGTCCTGATGCCGCGTTCACACAAGATTACCTGATCGTTACCCTGACTG
>Ga0302173_10000718_pt1 | contig 17469 bp, 12 predicted proteins | sample I_Fen_N3_1_FD_198785 | JGI IMG/M metagenome (GOLD analysis project Ga0302173, IMG submission 198785) | Peat permafrost microbial communities from Stordalen Mire near Abisko, Sweden - I_Fen_N3_1 | ecosystem: Environmental > Terrestrial > Soil > Wetlands > Permafrost | place: Sweden: Abisko... | reverse complement strand
CCATGCATGGGGTAGCGGAAACCGAAAAAATCTCCTCCGGCTTAACACTCAGCTGGTCCGCTACAAGTGTCTTGATCAATACCCCTGTAATCTGCTGAGGTGATTTGACAGTTGATAGTTGCGGAATCAGCGAAGGAATAAATTGTTCGGCATATTTAACCCATGCAGGGCAGGCTGAGATATATAATGGGGTATCTGATTTATTCACAATTTTATCGGAGAGCTGGGATGCTATTTCTGTTATGCAAACATCTGTACCTGTTCCGGTTTTATAAACCTTATCAAAACCTATTTTCCTGAGGATTGTATTGAGGATCTTATCAAATTCCCTGGTATATCTCATTCCAAGTTCTTCAGCTATTCCATAAACAACCATTGAAGAATACTGAATCACTTTTATTATTTCAGGTTTATTAAGGTATTCCTGTACTTCTGTAATATTATGTTTTTCATGAAGAGCGCCTGTAGGACAAACCAAAACGCACTGCCCGCAGTGAATACAACTTGAAAAGTTGAAATCCCTGTCCATTGCAGCTCCAACGTGAGTCTCTCTGCCTTTATTTATAAAATCAAGAGATGTAGCTGTTATCACTTCTTCGCACACTCTTACACATCTTCCGCATAGAATGCATTTTGAAAGTTCCCTTATTATAGCGGGACTCGACTGGTCGAGACGTGGTTTTATTTTCCTGCCGCGTATGCGCCGTTCCCTTATATTAAGTTCTTCCGCAAGCCGCTGAAGTTCACAATTCAGATTCCGGTCGCAATAAAGACAATCATCAGGATGGTTTGAAAGCAGAAGCTCTACAATAGTTTTTCTGGCAGTGATCACTCTTGGTGAATGTGTTTTGATTTTCATCCATTCCTCAACAGGTTGAGAACATGCTGTGACAAGACGGTCACGTCCCTCAACTTCGACTACACACATCCTGCAGGCGCCGGTAGGAGTAAACTCCTTCATCCGGCAGAGGGTAGGTATAATAATTCCGTTGCGATTAAGCGCTGAAAGGATTGTCTCTCCTTTTTCAGCTTTAATTTTTTTATTATTTACCTGTATTGTAAAAAGCATAAAAGCTATTTAACGTTTATTGCACTAAACTTACACACATCAAAACATATTCCACAGCCAATGCATTTTTCCTCTACGATGAAGAAAGGCTGAAGCCTTGTTCCATAAATGGCATTAACAGGACACCTTGCTGCACATGCAGTACATCCTGTACATTTATCAACATCAATTGAAAATGTTCTGAGACCCCTGCAGATATTAGCCCGGCATTTTCTGTCGAATATATGTTCCTCAAACTCATCCCTGAAATTCTTGAGAGCGCTTATGAAAGGGTTTGGAGCTGTTTGCCCTAATCCGCATAAAGAAGTGTCTTTCATAACAGATGCAATTGTTTCAAGCTGCATCACACCTTTGAATCTTTCAAGAGTTGTTCCCGAGTCCTCATTAAGAGGCTTCCTGATCACACTCTCAAGGATCTCGAGCATCCTGCCAGTACCTTCACGGCATGGGATACATTTTCCACAACTTTCGTTCCTGATAAATTCCATGTAATATCTGATAAGATCCACCATGCAGGTGTTCTCATCAATTATTACAAATCCTCCTGCCCCCATGCCAATTCCCTTTTCCTTCAGATCCTCATAATCAATTGGGATGTCAAGGTTTTCAGCAGTAATGAATGAGCCCGATACACCTCCAAGCTGAATGGCCTTAAATTCTTTCCCCTCCTTTATTCCGTCTGCAATATCTTCAAGGATCGTTCTGATAGTAGTCCCCATTTCAATTTCAACTACACCTGACATACGTCCTTTTCCGGCGATGGCAAAAACTTTTGTACCCGGACTGCGTTCGGTACCAAGTGTCCGGAACCACTCCGGCCCATTTTGCATAATGAGAGGAACATTCATCAGGGTTTCGACATTATTAATAACGGTAGGTTTTCCGAAGAGTCCTGCTGTTGTAGGATATGGAGGTTTAAGCTGGGGCATGCCTCTTTTTCCCTCCAGGGTATTAATAAGGGCCGTCTCTTCACCGCATACAAATGCTCCGGGTTCAACGCGGATTGTTATATCAAGGTTATACCCGCTCGAATAAATATTATGTCCGAACAGTCCATATTCCCTGGCCCTGTCGATAGCTTTCTGCAGTCTGTTTTTTGCATGCTCGGATCCTGATCGCATAAAAATAATAGAATTGGAAGCGCCAATGGCATATGCAGCAATTGCAATGCCTTCAATTAACCGGTGAGGATCACTCTCAAGGATAGTTCTGTCGGTAAATGCTCCGGGGTCGCTTTCTTTAGCATTGCAGATAAGATACCTTGCATTTGAAGATGTGTTAAGCGCGTGTTTCCACTTTAATCCTGTAAGGTAACCGCCCCCACTCCTGCCCCTCAGACCGCTTCTTTCAACAATATCACATACCTCTTCAAATGTATAATGTCTTATTGCTTTGATATATGCCCTGTAACCACCACGGGCAATATATTCTTCAATACTCTCCGGATCGTAACAGCCACAGTTGCCCAGTATGACTCGCTTCTGTCTCGCAAAAAACGGCAGTTCATCCATAAATGGAATTCCAGACCATAATTCAAAACCTTTAGTACCTGTTTGTCCGGCCAGGTCATCCTCATTAATATCATTGTGGAAAACACCATTCAGCAGAGGTTCAACCTTTTCTTCAGTTATGTTTCTGAAAAAAAGCTTATTCTTCCCGGGAATCTGAATACAAACCAAAGGTTCATAAGTTGCAGGACCCGTGCATCCGACATGTACCAATTCTGCAGCAGGTTCATTGTCCACTATATATGCGGCTATCGCCGAACAGGTTTTTTCTGACCCTGCAATGACGCTGCTTGTTCCTGAAGAGACAAATATCACCGGTTTATTGGTTTTTTCTCTTCGAACCTGTTGCAATACCTTCTCTGTTTCCGGCAGCAAAGTATCGGATTCAAAGGTAAGAACCTTATCAATCAGGAATGTTTTCAGATCATCCATCTTGAAATAATAACAGAATTAGTCATTTTCGATGATATACTTTAATCTTTTAATCAGTTCAGGTAGCTGCTCGGCTTTCACATGTGTATGATACTGACCATTAACATTTATTACCGGGCCATTGCAGCATCCTCCCATGCATGAAACCACCTCATAGCTGAAATTTCCATCCCTTGTGGTATGTCCGGGTAATACTCCCGTCTCTTCCTTAATCTTATTGATTATTGATTGTGATCCGTTGAGGAAGCAAGATGTGCCGTGACATATACTTATCTGGATTTTCCCTGATGGCAAAAATCTGAATCTGTCATAAAATGTGGCAAGACCATAGATTTTAGTTGTACTCAGCCCCAGGAAGCCGCCAATCTTCACTATTGCTTCTTCAGACAGATAGCCAAGATCATCCTGAATTTCCTGAAGCAGAGGTATAAGATCCTCTCTTTTTCCCTGTTTATATTTTTTTAGAATTATGTCAAGATCCGTACTCATCCGGTCAATATATATTATTAAATTTTGTCACAAATATAATTTATTTTATTGTTAATAAATAAACATTGTTAATTTATTAACAATAAATAAATCAAAACACAACAAATTGAACTTGAATGTATTTTACTGATTTATAGCAGTTTGCATTCTATGCCTATTGAGAGATTCGATTTTGGTCTGTACAATTCCCCGGAATTTGAGAACAAATGGCATACCCATAATGCATTCCTGTTCTACCGGCGAAACGAAAAAAATATTACTTTTGATGTTGTTGTTTACTTTTGAACAGTAAAAAAATGGCGCATAGAATAGAGATGCAGATCTGTCTTGGCAGTTCCTGTTTTTCCAGAGGTAATAAAGATGTTGTAATGTTTATCAGAGAATATCTCAGAAAAAACCATCTTGATGATAAAGTCATTTTTAAGGGAGCACGTTGTATGGGCAGTTGTAGTAACGGGCCTAATTTGAATATAAACGGAGTAACTCTGGAAGGAGTAACTCTTTCAAAAATAGAGGCTATTCTGGAAAAAGAATTTGTCGGATTAGTATAAAGAAGGTTGGAGTGAACACCCACTCCCGCTTGCTTATCCTTCGCTTAACAGCTTGGGCAAAGCAGGAGCGGGATCCCCCGAAAGGGGGATTAATTATCGGGCCCTCCTTTAGGGGGGTTGGGGGGCAAAACCCCAGGCACTTATATAAGCAAAATATGATAAGCAAAAAGCCAGTTGTTTACATAAATGATAAAAAATGCAGGAATTCATATTCCTGCGTAAGGGTCTGCCCGGTCAATGCCATTGAGGTAAAACCACAAAGAGCACACCCATATATTCTACCTGACAGATGCATCGGGTGCGGACTTTGTTATGTCGCTTGCACACCTCATGCTATTGAATTCCGTGATTCAAAAGATGAAGTGAAGATTCTTCTGGCATCTGAAAGAAAGACAGCAGCTCTTATTGAACCAAGTATTGCATCGGAGTTTGATGATATAACTGATTACAGGAAATTTGTTGCAATGATCCGGTCGCTGGGCTTTGACTATGTCCATGAGGATTCATTTGGTGTTGATCTTATTGCCTCAGCATATGCCAAACTTTTTTTAAAAGCTGAGGGCAAATATCTCATTACTGCAAACTGTCCTTCAATAGTAAAACTTATAGAGAAGTTTCACCCCGAGCTGGTTCCCAACCTGGCCCCAATGGTCTCCCCTATTGTTGCTACAGCCATGGTTGTTAAACAGTTATACGGACCTGAGGTTGCAACAGTACAGATTGGTCCGTGTATCGATGCAAAAGATGAATCGCTTATTTATGATTCGGGGCATCTCATTGACGGTGTTCTGACATTCGTGGAGCTCAGGGAACTTTTTGACGAATTCAAGATTCAGGAGAGGATGGTGGAAATGTCAGATTTCGATCCTCCTCACGGCAACTGGGGGGCGCTTTATCCGCTTCCTGCAGGAATTATTCAAGCAGGCGGAATTAAAAGAGATATGGTCTCAAGCAGGGTAATTACAGCATCCGGTAAAGAAGAAATCCTTGAAGCAATAAATGATTTTGATAAATATATCGATACGATTCAACATCATTTCAATCTCTTCTTTTGCCATGGTTGCCTGCTCGGTCCTGGTATGCAGCACCATAATGAACGATTCCGTAGAAGAGCTCTTGTACGCCGGTATGCTGAAAAAAGGGTCGGTCAGCTTGATAAAGCGGTGTGGCAAAAAAACATGGATAAATGGTCAAAACTCGATTTTTCAAGAACATTCACTCCTGATGACAGAAGAATTCCTGATCCTCCGGAAGAAGCTATAGCAGAAGTACTTAAAATAATCGGGAAAAACAGTCCCGATGAGGAAATAAACTGTGGTGCATGCGGTTATCTGTCATGTCGCGAGTTTGCATCAACAGTTGCCAAAGGGCTGGCAGTCCCTGAAATGTGCCATACATTTAATCTCCGTAATAAACAGGAATATATTGAAACGCTCCGGCAGACCAACAGAAAACTTGCCGAGACAAAAACAGCGTTAAAGGAATCGGAGGAACTTGCACGAAGGGAAAAAGAGATTGCACAGAGCGCTTCTGACATGATGAACAACATGCTGGAAAAGCTTCCTACAGGAGTGGTTATTGTTGACAATAACCTCAAGATCCTGCATTCCAATCAAAGCTTTATCAATATTATAGGAGAGGATGCCAAAGCCATTTCTGATGTAATTCCCGGTCTTGCAGGTGCTGACATTAAAACTCTTATACCATTCAATGTGTATAATATGTTCACCTTTGTTATCAAGGAAGATGAACCGGTGGTGAGCAAAGATGTCCATTTTGAAGATAAAATGCTTAATATCTCGATCTTTCCAATCAGGAAGAATAAAATTTGCGGAGCAATAATCCGCGATCTGTATTCTCCCGAAGTACAGGGAGAAGAGGTAACAAACAGGGTCAGTGAAGTCATTGAGAAAAACCTCGAAATGGTTCAAAAGATAGGATTCCTGCTTGGGGAAGGCGCATCAGAAACAGAACAGATGCTAAATTCCATAATTGAGTCGTATAAATCCAAAACAGGCACTAAGAAAAATAATCTGAAGTAATCTTTAATGAACAAGGATTTTTTTATAGAGGTTAACAGCCAGCAGCGGAACCACGACGGAGAGAGAATAAACGGGGATGTTTTCCTGTACAGGTATATTAAGGAAGAAGACAGGGTAATAGCTGTTCTGTCGGATGGCATGGGGCACGGTGTTAAGGCAAATATCCTTGCCACCCTGACTGCAACAATGGCAATAAATTTTACCAGGGAACACAAAGAAGTTGACCGTATCGCTGAAATTATAATGAATACGCTTCCTGTCTGCAGCGAAAGAAAAATCAGCTATTCAACATTTACAATAATTGATATAGAAAGCAGCGGGAAAGCACGAATTCTTGAGTATGATAATCCCTCCTGTGTTATTTTAAGAGGAAATCAGGTATTTGATCCTTCCTGGAAAAAAGTAGTTCTTGAAAAAGGTAAAAATTCAGGTAAAGTTCTGAAGACATGTTCATTTATGCCTGAAAAAGAAGACAGGATCATTTTCTGTTCGGATGGAGTTTCTCAAAGCGGTATGGGCAGTGAATCATTTCCATTTGGATGGGAAAGAGAGAACATATCAACTTATGCAGCATCGCTTGTAACAAATGAGGCTTCAATTTCTGCAATTACTCTGGCAGGCAAGATCGTTACAATGGCTCACAAAAACGACAACTATAAAGCCCGCGACGATATCAGTTGTGCAACAATATATTTCCGGGAACCACGTAAACTCATAATTTCTACCGGTCCTCCGTTCGAAAAGGAAAAGGATAAGGAACTGGCTGCCAAGGTCATGGCTTATAACGGCAAGATAATTCTCTGCGGTGGAACCACAGCAGATATTATTGCCCGGGAATTGCACAGAACAATTATTGATGAGCTGATATTCGAAGATCCGGAACTTCCGCCCGAGAGCTTTCTTGAAGGCATTGATCTGGTTACTGAGGGAATCCTTACTCTTCAGAAGGTCAACGAGATACTAAAAACTTACAATAACAGCGTAAAACTTGGAAAGGGTCCGGCTGATAAAATTGTAAGGCTTATCATGGAGAGCGATGAGATTCACTTTATCATCGGTACAAGGATCAATATTGCACACCAGGACCCAAACCTTCCTGTCGATTTAGAGATCAGGCGAACCGTCGTAAAACGTATTGCACGTCTTCTAGAGGAAAAATGGCTCAAGAAGGTTACGTTCGAATATATCTGAGAATTGTACTGTTTTAATATTACGGTGCGCTGCACCTTTATAATCCATTTTTATTATTTCTTTTCTACAAATATTACGATGCTACTCACCACATAAATTAATAATTGCAACTGAATTGTGAATAGTAGAAAGTCTTGTTATTGACCTGCTCAAATTTTACCAGAAGGCAAACATTTATACATTCCACATTTGAAGTTTTATTGACAAGCAGCAGAGCTGCTCAATATTTATAGAAATGAATTGGAAAAACAGGTTCAAAGGTGCAGAGCACCGGAATATATTATTTTTTTATTTATTTAAAAAATCAATTGTTCTGTTAAACAAATGCGGCTGAATATCGGGATGTGTAAGGTTCTCAGGAAGATGATCCGATAATTTCATCTCAGCAATTTCAGATATATCGGGTATCGATCCGATTTCAAACACTTCAGCAATATAAAGCCTTCCCCATCCCGTTTCGCCATTCATTGTTACTGAATAGGTTGCAATACAATCAAGTTTGAATCTTAATGCTCCCGTTTCTTCCATTAATTCTCTTCCTGCAGCCTCCAGGGAAGTTTCACCTTCCTCAATGTGCCCTCCGGCTATCTCCCAGGTTGAACGCATCTGATGCCGGACAAAGATCCATCTGGATCTGAACCTTGCCGATATTACCGAATAGGTTAGTTTTAATTCCGGAATATAAAGAGGATCATAAAAGTTAACTTCAGTCATAAATTAAAAATAACTATTTACTGATTAAAATCAAAAAATGTCCCCAGGATGTTGCTTGAAGATCCACTGTTAATATTATCAGGAAATTGTAGATCATTCGCCAATAGTAATGCTAATGTAAGAATAATCATGATAATTAATTATTGAGTACTTTTATAAATTAAATCTTTTCCTATGGGACTGTTTCTTATTTTATTAATAACCGAAATCTTTACACCGGTTGTTCTGAAACAACATTTCTACAACAATTCGAAACCAAAATATTTCATTTCTATATTTATCCATGTCATCCTTAGTCTATGGGTCTGGATCATCTTCTTTGAAATGGCCACCTATAAAAGTTTTTACGATAATCCGAAACATGTCTGGTTGATGATGAACATGACAAGTAGTGTAATTACTATAGTTCTGCCAAGGCTCATCTTAGTACTGCTTCATTTTACAGGAAAACTGATAAATCTTAAAAAAAGGAGCCATTTGCGCGGAATGACAAATACAGGGCTGGTTATAATGATTTTTATATTATCTGTCATCGCCGTGAGTTCCTTTTATGGCAGATTCAATTTTAGAACTGAAGAGGTAACAATAAAAGTAAAAGGATTAGGAAAAGATCTTGAAGGTTTGAGAATAGTCCAGCTCTCGGATATGCATCTCTCAGCATTTTATCATCATAAAAAGCAGCTTCAAAATGTCATGGACAGGGTTAATCAATTAGAACCTGATCTTCTGATAAACACTGGCGATTTTATTAGCTTTGGATGGAGGGAGTTCGAAAGAGATGACACAATCCTGATCAAAGCAAAGAGTAAATTTGGCAATTATGCAATTCTGGGTAACCATGATGTGGGAACTTATGATCCGGACTTTACTGAAGCAGACAGGGACAATAATATATTGATTATGAATAACCTGATCAAAGCTTCGGGATACCAGGTTCTGAACGATGAGTTTAAAACACTGAAAATCGGAAAATCGAGAATCGCTTTAATAGGTGTTGTTACAGGAGGTAGACATCCTCATATGACTCACGGAAATCTTAATAAAGCAATAACCGGGATTGACAGTGTTGATCTTAAAATACTTCTCAGTCATGATCCTAATCATTGGGAAGAAGAAGTAGTGGGAAAGACAGACATTGAGCTAACTCTCTCAGGTCATACTCATGGTATGCAAATGGGAATTATCACTAAAAGGTTCAGGTGGAGTCCAGCAAAATACTTCTATCCTCATTGGAATGGACTATATCTTTCGGGTAATCAATACCATTATGTTAACCGCGGACTAGGGGTACTTGCCATACCTTTCAGAATATGGATGCCACCTGAAATAACCGTTATTACGTTAAAAAAGGAGTAATTCAACTGAGAGGAGATCTCATAAGTCAACATCCATTAACCCTGCCTACGTAATAACACTTCACAATTTTGGTAACAAATTCAAGCTTCTCTTATTTTATTTTGAACCCCCTTTCATTTTCCCCCAAGGGGGAAATGTTAAGCCACCCCTTCCCCCGTGGGAGAAGGCCGGGAAGGGGGTTAAATCCTAATCAAATGATTGAGTATAAATAGAAACGGGTGACAGAAAACTGCCACCCGTCAAATTACCCTCACCAATTCTTTTACTAACCTACTAACCTACTAACCTGTTAAGATATGGTCTTATAAAAATTATTTGGAATAATTTACTAACCATCATGGTTCGGGCATTATGAGAACTAATTTTGTCGTTGCTGCATCATTGCCTGTCTTCTCTCATTTTCCTTTGTTTTAAAGAGATCAAAAGTTTTGTCGCCCAGAATAGGTTTTAGTTCCTTATCCCTGGCCGCAGTTATTTCTGTCATCTTGGCTCTTATTGCATCACGGTCGCCGGCAGGCATTAATTTTTGTCTTTCCTCCGAGGATTGTTTTGCATATTTCAACACGACATCATATACTTTTGTCTGAGTTGCATCATCCAGCTTAAGGTCTGTTTTCATCCATTCGACAGTTGATTTTGCTACTTCTTCAGGTGTTCTCTGAACTCTTTGTCCCATTGGTCCCTGTTGGGCAGACATCGAACCCATAAGGGTTGAAAGAATTATCACCGATAAAAATCTGATTCCTGCTTTCATAAAATTTGCTTTTAGTTAATTATTTATGCTGTTAGACAATCTGAAACAAATTAATATTCCTGAATACCTGACTTTTAGAATTATTTAACCTTTTACAACTAACAATTTAACAAATGAAAGGTTCAAAATGATAGGGTGGAATATCACAATGCGAAATTCACTCTATTTTAGTAAATTGCACGCTGCCATATAACATAATTACGTCTATGAATATTCTACTTAAATCATTGATTTTCCTGGCTGCGATCAACCTCATATCATGTAAAAATGCAGAATATGAATGGATCAGGATCAACCAGATAGGCTACAGGAATGAAGATATTAAAGTTGCAGTTTTAATAAGCAAAAAACCTCTGGATCTGAAGTCCTTTAAAATAGTAGATGCCAGATCGGGAGATGCGGTGATGACCATTGATAATCCTGTTATGACAGTAACCTTAAAACCATTTATGAGTTGCTACAGGTTGCCATTTTCAAATCTCAGGAAGAACGGTGTTTATAAAATTATCGCTGGTAAAGCAGTTTCTGCAGCATTCCGCATCGGAGAAGATGTCTATGATGGAACAGCTGATTTTCTGCTGAATTACATGCGTCAGCAAAGGAGTGGATTTAATCCCTATATAAAAGATTCATGCCATACACATGACGGTTATGAGATTTACGGGAAATCACAGGATTCGGTTCACATTAATGTTGCCGGAGGATGGCACGATGCCGCTGATTATCTTCAATATGTAGCCACTTCAGCCAATGCAACTTATCAGATGCTTTTTGCTTATTCTGAGAACCCTTCATCTTTTGAAGATAAATATCTCCCCAATGGATTGGCAGGGAATGACGGAATTGCTGATATTCTGAACGAAAGTAAATGGGGTCTCGACTGGCTTCTGAAGATGAATCCTGCACCCGGAATTATGTATAATCAGCTCGCAGATGACCGTGACCATATAGGATTCAGGTTACCAAACAATGATACCGCAAATTATGGAAAAGGCAAAGAACGGCCGGTTTATCTTTGTACAGGAAAACCACAGGGTTTATTTAAATATAAAAACAGGACGACCGGTATCGCTTCAACTGCTGGCAAATTTTCATCTGCATTCTCAATCGGTGCCGAGGTATATAAAACCAAAGATCCCGGTTACTCCAGACTGCTGTCAGAAAAAGCTATTGCAGCTTTTAATTACGGACTCGAAAATCCAGGAGTTTGCCAGACTGCACCGGGTACCGCCCCTTATTTCTACGAAGAAGACAACTGGGTGGATGATATGGAACTGGCAGCTATAGAATTATACAAACAGACAAACGAGACAAAATATCTTGGGTATGCAAAGGATTTCGGACGAAAAGAGAAAGTAACTCCCTGGATTGGAAGAGATACGGCCAGGCATTATCAGTGGTATCCATTTGTAAATATGGGTCATCCTGCAATTGCCAGGCAACAGGCAATCCAAAATGACGGTGAATTTGCAGGCTATATGAAAAAAGGGCTTCAGCTTACCGAACTTAAAGCCGAAAAAAATCCCTTTCATGTCGGAATTCCGTTTATATGGTGTTCTAATAATCTTGTAGCAGCTATCTTAACACAAGCACATCTGTATTCTGAAATAACTGGAGATAACTCATATGAAGAACTGGAAGCTGCCCACAGAGACTGGCTGTTTGGCTGCAATCCATGGGGTACCAGTATGATTGTTGGACTGCCTGACAAAGGAGATTATCCTGAAAACACACATTCCTCATATGTCGCAAAGGGGGGTCAGGTTCCAGGAGGTCTGGTTGACGGACCGGTCTATCCTACAATATTTAATTCCTTAAAAGGAATTTTCCTTTCGGAAAAAGATGAGTACGCGCAATTCCAGACCAAACTTGCTGTTTATCATGATGACTTTGCTGATTATTCTACCAATGAGTGCACAATGGACGGGACTGCATGCCTGGTATATTATCTATCGGCTCTTCAGGCAAGGAAAGAAAACATATACAAAAATCAAAATATAACTTTGAACAAAGGCGCCATTGTAAGAATGGATACTACAAAAAGGGAAGTTTACCTCTGTTTTACAGCACATGATTTTTCAGATGGATTTGATACAATTGCCAGAACTTTACACCGACATAAAATAAAAGCATCATTCTTCCTGACCGGCGACTTCTGCAAAAATCCGGTCAATAAAAAAATAATATCAGGTTTAAAGACGGATGGCCACTATATTGGGCCTCATTCGGATAAACATCTCCTTTATTGCTCTTGGGAAAAGAGAGATTCGCTTCTTGTTACCAGAAGCAAGTTTCTTACAGATCTGGAAAATAATTATAAGGCACTAGCAAATTCAGGTATTGAGAAAAAAGAAGCATTGGTCTTCCTGCCTCCTTATGAGTGGTTTAATGACTCAATAGCAAAATGGGCACATAAAGCAGGAATTAAACTCGTCGATAATTCTACCGGAACCATAACTAGCCAGGACTGGACCTATCCTGAAAAAGGAAAACCATATTATTCGAGTGATTCGTTAATGAAAAATTTTTTATCATATGAAAAACTGAATGGAATGAATGGGTATATTCTTCTTATTCATCCAGGAACGGATATTAGAAGAAAAGACAAATTTTATCTTCACCTCGACTCGATTTTAAACTATCTCGAAAAAAGAAAATATAGTTTTCATTCATTTTCAGAAATAAATTAATTGTACTAAAATAATTACTGTTGAAATACCAGAGATTTCTCAAAATAGAGGACATAGAATTTAAAGTAATATATTCAAGAAGAAGTACAATCGGAATTAGCGTACTTCCTGATTCCTCAGTTATTGTAAGAGTTCCATATCTCACTACATTAAAAACAATAAACAGGATAGTAAAGGAAAAGTACTTCTGGGTTATAAAACACCGCGACAATTACAGGGAACTGGATAACAGTTCCCGGAATAAATCGTACACTTCAGGTGAAACATATCTTTTCCGCGGAAAAGAGTCTCTTCTGAAAATCGAAAAATCAGCAAAACCTTATGTCATTTTTTTTGATAGTACTATAGAACTTGGAACAGAAAAGACTGATGATCCTGAAACTGTCAGAAGATTACTGTATAAAGGATATAAAAATGAAGCTATAACACATTTTCCGATATTAATGAGAAAAGTTCTCAGTGAACACGAGAACGAAAAGTTCAAACCTGAAGGACTGATTATCAGGACCATGAAAAGAAGATGGGGAAGCTGCTCAAATAAAGGAATTGTAACCTTAAGCACAGAACTCATTAAACTGTCAGATCAGTATATTGAGTATGTAATTACTCATGAACTTTGTCATCTTAAACACCATAATCACGGACCAAATTTCTATAAGCTTCTGACTGAAATATATCCTGAATGGAAAACTGTGAGAAGGGAATTAAGGAAATACATCCAATAGAGAGTTATTACCAGATAACGGAAATCCGTTAACCACAAAGCTCACAAAGTTAAAACACAAAGGTCACAAAGAGGTCCTGGTGTTCAGATATAGTCCCATGATAACAATATCCTGAAGGCTTTTGTCTTTGTGTACTTTGGCCTTCTTAGAGTACTTTGTGGTTAAAAGAATTCATAAGAGGAGACCATTTAAATTTCAAATTCCTGCCCTTTAGCGGGTATTTCAATGTTTTTATATCCTTCGGCTGAAAGTGTCGAGACATATTTTTTCTGCGTCTCGTATTCGCCATGAACGATAAACATCTTCTGAAGGGCACTTTTATCCTGGCAGCCAAGGAAGCTGATCATTTCTTTATAATCTCCATGTCCGCTGAAAGATTCAAGTTTTTTTACTTCAGCTTTTACATCATATCCAGTACCGAATATTGAAACCTGTTTATCTCCTCTTCCTATCCTGGCTCCAAGGGTTGTAGGCGCACAATAACCCACAATCAGTATGGTATTTTTAGGATCTGAAATATTATTGGCAAGATGGTGTTTAACACGTCCTGCTTCCATCATACCTGATGCTGAGATTATTACACATGGGTTTTTGTGATCATTAAGTCTTTTCGAGTCTTCAACCTTGTTAATATAAAAAAGATTGTCAAAGCCGAATGGATCTGGGTCTTTTTCCAGAACATCACTGAAATTTTTATTAAAACATTCAGGATGCATTCTGAAAACAGCTGTCGCATTTACAGCCAGGGGACTATCGACAAAAATATCAATTTTGGGTAACCTTCCCTGGTTGAAGAAATTGTTTAGCGAAAATACAATTTCCTGAGTGCGTCCCACACTAAATGCAGGTATAATTAATTTACCGCCTTTAGTTATACAAGTGTCCACCACTATTTTGAGAAGATCTTCCTCAGCCTCTGTTGAATCCTGATGCAATCTGTCTCCATATGTTGATTCAGTGATCAATATATCAGCCTGAGGAAATGGCAGCGGATTGGCAAGAATCTGGTCAATTGGTCTGCCAATATCTCCTGTATAGGCAATTTTTTTAATCTGACCATTCTCCGTTATTTCAATATTAGCTACCCCGCTGCCAAGCATATGACCGGTATTTGTGAATTTAACCTTTATGTTTTCATCAATTCTGAATTTCATTTCATTTGGGACACCTATAAAAAGGCCCATACATGCTGTGGCATCAGCCTGCGAGTATAAAGGTTCTACCTGTGGCAGCCCTTTCTTTACCCTGCGCTTATTGAAAGTCATTGTATCATGTTCCTGGATAAATGCAGAATCGGCCAACATTATTGCACAAAGATCACGGGTACCGTTGGTGCAGATAACAGATCCCCTGAATCCAAGCTTATAAGCAAATGGGATCAACCCGGCATGATCAATATGCGCATGTGTAAGTATAATATGATCAATCTTCGACGGATCAAACATAAGATCCCTGTTCATACCATCGGTTTCAAGTCCTTTGCCCTGAAACATTCCGCAATCAAGAAGGATTTTCTTACCTGAATTTGTAGTAATGAGGTGTTTACTGCCGGTCACTTCTCTTGCTGCACCTATAAATTTAATTTTCATCCGTTCAAATTATTTTGAATTATTAATATCTGATTTTCAGAATTTAAAGATAGCTATTTATTCAATCGGCATGTAATAGCACCGGAGAGGTGTTACCTTGTTACTTAATGAAAAGACTCAGCGCCAAAACCCCAATTAACCCACTGATACCTATTGATGTTTCCATTACACTCCAGGTTTTCAGGGTATCCTTGATACTCAGATTGAAGTACTCTTTAAAGAGCCAGAATCCTCCGTCGTTTACATGTCCGAACATAAGACTGCCAGACCCTATGGCAAGCACCATAAGTTCCGGGTTTACTGCTCCTCCGGTTACCAGCGGAAGGACGATGCCTGCAGTTGTAATTCCTGCAACTGTTGCCGAGCCGACACAAAAACGCAGAATAGTTGCAATAAGCCAGCCCAGGAAAAGAGGCGAAAGAGTAGAATGACTAAGAAGTTCTCCGATGTATTTGCTTACCCCGCTGTCAACCAGAACCTGTTTCAGGCCTCCGGCACCTGCTATCAGTAACATTATCATCGTAATGGTAGTGACCGAATGAGCCAGGGAATTCATGATATCGGTTATTTTTCTTCCTCTGGCCAAACCAAGAGTATAAATTGAAAAAAAGACAGATATCAACATCGCGATAACCGGGTTTCCGATATATCCAAGAATCTTCCTTGTTCCATTCTCTTCGGAAAGCAGGAATCCTGCTATCGTCGAAACAGTTATAAGGAGTACAGGAAGAAGAGAAGAGAAGAAACTTACCCAGAAGCCAGGCATCTCTTCATCAGTCATAACTTTCTGATTTATAAATTCTTTCAATGGCTTAGCCTCTACTCTGCTTAAAACTTTTGACAGGATTGGTCCGGAAATAATTACTGCAGGGACAGCTGCAATAATACCATAGATTAATGTCTTTCCAAGATCTGCATGAAAAAGCGTGACAATTGCTGTCGGTGCAGGATGCGGAGGAAGAAAACCATGAGTCACAGATAGTGCTGCAAGTATAGGTAAACCCACATAGAGTAATGGAAGTCCTGTTGTTGCTGCTACTGTAAACACTAGAGGAATCATAATAAAGAACCCAACATCAAAGAAAAGTGAAAAACCAACTATGAAACCTGTCAGCATCATGGCCATTTGAATATGTTTAATACCGAAAGCTTCTATCAGTCGCGATGTTATCCTTTGTGCGGCACCGCTCTCAGATACCATTTTGCCAAGCATTGAGCCAAAACCAAGGATCAGGACCAGTGAGCCCATAGTACTGCCAATGCCATTTCCTAACGAAACTACAGCACTATTCAGGTTCATTCCTTCAGCCACTCCAACCACCAGTGAAACGATTATAAACGATAAAAATGAATCGAATTTCAGAACCAGGATAAGGAAAAGAAGAAGGCAGATTCCAAGGATGACGATTACTAATGGCATATTATGGTTATTATAGGTTCAATAAATCTTTTGGTAATGGATGCTGGTTGCTGGTTCAGGAACCAGGAACCAGGAACCAGTACCAGAAACTAAAACTAAAAACTTTTTCTCCCGTCAGAACCAGGTTCAGGTTTTAGGGGAAACTTTACAGGCATATTATCCCTAGTGGAGCGATAAATTGCAGTAAATAGTTCCACTGTTCTCCGGCCATCTTCTCCTGATACAGACGGATTCACTCCCTTGCCGATCGAGTAAAGATAATCTTCAATCTGGTATTGTATGTACTTTACAGTAGGATCACAATTATTAAAAGTATCTGTATCTTCACTTATCCATCCTTTCAAAAGCCCCTCCTCACCGGGAATAGTCCAGAGATCATTAACAGGAGGTTCTGCAACACCTGTCCTTCCGGCTATGAACATCGCACCTCCATCAGTCTGTACTCCAACCGAGGAGCCATTGTTACCATGAATATGGATTTTTCCGTAAAGACCGGGTTTCTGTGAATTGCTTACAAGGATATTTCCAATTGCCCCGCTTTTAAATTTGACTATTGCCACTGCCGTATCATCAACTTCTATATAAGGATGGTTCAGATTCCGCCATATACCATAGACCTCATCAATTTCTCCCATATACCATAGCAGCAAATCGAGCTGATGGGGAGACTGGTTAACCAATACGCCTCCCCCTTCAGTTGTCCATGATCCACGCCAGCTATCTGATTCATAATATTCTCTGTCACGCCATCCCAGCATAGTTACAACACCCAATACCGGTTCTCCGATTTTTCCCATAGAAATGGCTTCTTTAACCCTTTGTACAGGTTCGTACCATCTTCTTTGACTGATTACCCCCAGCCTGACATTGTCCTTTTTACATGCTTCAATTATATCATCACAATCCTGAAGATCAGATGCCAACGGTTTTTCTACAAGT
>Ga0302173_10000712_pt1 | contig 17547 bp, 13 predicted proteins | sample I_Fen_N3_1_FD_198785 | JGI IMG/M metagenome (GOLD analysis project Ga0302173, IMG submission 198785) | Peat permafrost microbial communities from Stordalen Mire near Abisko, Sweden - I_Fen_N3_1 | ecosystem: Environmental > Terrestrial > Soil > Wetlands > Permafrost | place: Sweden: Abisko... | reverse complement strand
ATGCATTGCTTTTGGCACCGGGTGCGCAGGCTTTAAAACCGCCTATTCCCGGGATTGACAGCCCAAAGATTGTTAGTTTGCGAAACATTCCAGACGCGGATACACTCAGGCATTTTGCCGATACGGGTTTGCAAAAAGCTGTTGTAATTGGTGGCGGGTTTATTGGAATTGAGATGGCAGAAAATCTGCACCAACGCGGGATCGACGTTACGCTGGTTGAGGCTGCACCGCATATTTTAGCGCCGTTTGATACGGATATGGTAAAAATTGTAGAAAAAGAACTTCTGGAAAAAGGGGTAAAAATAATTCTGGGTGACGGTGTCAAAAAGTTCCTGGACGATGGAACCTCTGTTGAAATCAGTCTTAGCAGTGGTAAAACAATCCCCGCGGACTTTGTTGTTTTGGCAATCGGTGTTCGGCCGGATACAAAGTTTTTGCAAAACAGCGGCATTGAACTTGGTGGGCGCGGCCATATTTTAGTAAATGAACATCTTCAGACAAACGCTGCAGATGTTTACGCTGTCGGCGATGCCGTTGAGGTTGTCGATTTTGTTAGTGGCGGGAAAACAGCGGTCCCTTTGGCAGGCCCGGCTAATCGGCAGGGCAGGATTGCTGCTGATAATATTGCTGGAATCCCCAGCCAGTACAAAGGAGTACAGGGAACATCAATTCTGAAAGTGTTTGATCTTACTGCCGCATCTACAGGAAGTAATGAACGTACCCTGCAAAAACAGCAGATGCCTTATAAGCTGGTTCGAATCAATCCCGAATCACATGCCGGGTATTATCCTGGTTCCAGGCAGATGACCTTGAAGCTTTTGTTTACTGAAGAAGGTCATATTTTAGGAGCACAAGCTATTGGCTACGAAGGTGTGGATAAACGCATTGATGTGATTGCCACAACTTTGCGTCTCGGTGGAACGGTATATGATCTTACAGAACTTGAACTGGCTTATGCACCGCCGTTTTCTTCTGCTAAAGACCCGGTTAATATGGCAGGGTATGCTGCAGAAAATGTTTTGCGCGGACTGACGAATGTAGTTGCCTATGCTGACTTGCAGGGAGAAATAGAAAAAGGTGCAATGCTGGTCGATGTGGGAACAGATTTTGAGTATGAAAATGGACATTTAACGGGTGCAGTGAATTTCCCGTTGGATGATTTACGCACACGTCTGGTGGAACTGGATAAAAAGACAGCTTTAGTTGTCTATTGCAAGGTTGGACTTCGTGGCTATATTGCTGAACGAATATTAAAGCAACATGGGTTTTCTGTTAAAAATCTCATGGGCGGCTATACCGCCGCACGACAGCAGCAATTCAATATAGATGAGCTTCTGCAAGAATCTGCAGTACTAAATAAAAATGAAATAGTTAAAAAAGAAACAGCAGGTATTTTTGCTTTTGATGAAGAAATAGATCTTACCGGACTGTCCTGTCCAGGTCCGTTGATGAAGCTGAAACTGAAATTTGATACATTGGAAGCGGGAAAAATTGTGAAGGCAATCGCTTCGGATGCGGGATTTTTTAATGATAGTAAAGCCTGGTGTGAGCGTACCAATAACCTTTTGTTGAAACGTGAACAGGATAAAGGTCAGGTAAGTGTATGGATACAAAAGGGTATGGCAGCAAAGACCGCTGTACAAACGGCACAAACAGCTGTCGGTGATTTTCATAGACAATAAGACGATTGTCGTTTTCAGTGGAGATCTTGATAAAGCCATTGCTTCTTTTATTATTGCGAATGGTGCAGCAACAATGGATAAAAAAGTTACGATGTTTTTCACGTTTTGGGGGCTTAATATTTTGCGGAAATCAGAAAACGTGCCAGTTGAAAAGGGCTTCATTGAAAAAATGTTTGGCTGGATGATGCCACAGGGCAGTGAAAACCTAAAACTGTCAAATATGAATATGTTTGGTTTAGGAACAAAAATGATGCGCCAGGTGATGCGAAACAAAAACATCGACTCGCTGGAAAGTCTTATAAAGAGTGCACAGGCTAATGGGATTGAAATGCTCGCTTGCCAGATGTCAATGGACGTTATGGGAATTAAGAAGGAAGAACTTATCGATGGCGTGCAAATCGCTGGTGTTGGTTCTTACCTTAGCGCAGCAGAAGATTCCAATGTAAATTTGTTTATCTAATATATTTTAGGAGGAATAAAAAATGGCAGTGATTACAATTACAAAAGAAAATTTTGATAAAGAAGTACTTCAGGCAGATAAAACCGTATTGCTGGATTTTTGGGCTTCATGGTGTGGACCTTGTAAAATAATTTCGCCGATTATCGATGAAATTGCTGCGGAAAATACGGACAGCCTGAAAGTGGGAAAAGTAAATATTGATGATCAGCCTTTTCTGGCGGATCGTTTCTCCGTAATGAGTATTCCGACGATGCTGGTATTTGAAAACGGAAAGTTGAAGAACAGCACAGTCGGCGCAGTGCCCAAAGAAAATATTCTGGAATTATTGCATAAGCAGAAGAAATGTACTGAAAAAGGTGGTACAATAAAAAATAAATAAACAACTAAAGAAAAGACATAAAAAGTACGATAGTACAGAAAGAGCTATCGTGCTTTTGCTTTATAGTGATCTTGGTATAACTAGTTAGAAAATAGAATAAAAGCAGGCAGAGTTTTGAAGTTTGAGAGGATGATACATATGAGTCATAAATTTAATCCGGAAAATAAACAGAAGCTTGATAATCCGGAGCGCCGTAAACTTCTTCCGCCGGAAGAAACCTTAGGCAGACTGGGAATGGAGGAGGGCACTGTTGTTGCCGATATTGGTTGTGGCATTGGCTATTTTACGTTGTCGGCAGCACGAATCGTTGGCAGACAGGGGAAGGTATTTGCGCTGGACCTTTTGACAGAAATGCTTGAAATTGTAAAAGAGAAAACCGTAGAACAGCACTTAACAAATGTAGAAATGGTTCAGGTAAAAGAGAATGATTTTGTATTGGCGGAAAAGACAATAGAGTATGCATTAGCTTGTCTTGTTGTGCATGAAACAGAAAATCCAACGGATTTTTTCCGGGAAGTGCACCGTGTTTTGCAGCCGGGAGGAAGACTGGCAATTATTGAATGGATTAAACAAGAGAGCAAAATGGGGCCGCCGATTGATCATAGATTAGACGATACAGCTTTAGAAGATGTATTGCATCAATGCGGATATGCGAAAACAGAAAAGATCGCACTTAATAGTGAAATGTATGCAATAATCGCTGTAGTATAATGTGTATGGTGCAGAAAAAATCCTTATAATCAGGAGGGATTTTTGCAAAAGATAAAGTGATAGAGATTGCAGTAGACAAAACTAGAGGAATACGATAAAATATGGAATGAGCAGAGGGAAACCTTTTGTCTTCTCAACGTGGACGATGAAGTACATGTGTATTTCAAAGTCCATTTTTACGTTGCATTGACTATATAATTGGGGGGGAGAACAATGGATCTGAAAAAGAAATTAACGCTTACCTTTTCTTTGTTAATGGCAGTGTTATTGGTGTGTATTTCTTGCGGTGCATATTTCTATACGGAAAATATGTTAAAAACTCAGATAGAAAAAGGGGCAAAATCAGTAGCAGATGCTTCGACAAAAGATCTTGATGGCTGGCTTTCGGGAAAGGCCGCTGTTGTAAGGACAAAAGCGATGACGGTACAGGAGTTAGCTGGTGACGGAGCGGTTACGCTGCCTATGCTTTTAGGATTTGATAAGGCAGATAAGGATATTAGTGATTTGTATTTTGGACAGGAGGCAGATGGTGTTATTATTGACGGAAAACGCTGGATACCGCCAGCTGATTTTGATTCGCGTACGCGATCCTGGTATAAGGATGCAATGGCGGCAAATGCACTTGTTTTTGGAGAACCTTATTTGGATGGCGTCACAAAAAAATTGGCCCTGCCGGTAGGGATGCCGATGAAGACCGCGACGGGAGATATCCGTGGCGTTTTGTCAGCAGATGTGCTTATGGATACAGTGTTTACTACCATAGCAAAGATTCGTCCTTTTGATGATAGTTTTGCTTTCTTGCTGAATAAATCGGGAACGATTCTCGCTTATCCGGAAGAAGCAGATCAGAACAAAAATATTAAAGATGTTGAAGAACTTAAACCGATTTATGAAGCGCTGAAAGGGACGGAAACTCAGGAAAAAGGGATTTCATCGTATACGATGAGTGGTAAGGACTATTTGCTGGTTTTTGAAAAAGTACCATCAACACAATGGATGCTTGGGATTAATATACCGATGGCTGTGGCATATGCGCCTATGGTTACCTTGCGCTGGATATTTATTTTTGGCACTCTTTTTTCAATTTTTATTATAGTACTGGCAACATGGATTATTGCAAAACGCATGGCAAAGCCATTGGAAATACTGAAGCAGCATGTGGAAAAAGTTGCAGAAGGGGATTTTACGCAGACGGTTGACATTACAGGAGAAGATGAAATTGCAGCACTTGCGTCGGGTTTTAATAAAATGCGGGATGCTTTGCGGGCTTTGATCAGTAAAGTGCAGGATAAATCGGAGCATATGGCAGCGGCCAGCGAAGAACTTACGGCAAGTGCACATCAGACTGCACTTGCCGCCAATCAGGTTGCAGGATCAATTACGAATGTGGCGGAAGGCGCTCATAAGCAGATGAAATCCGTAGAAGAAGCATCTTCTGTAGTAAATGAGATGAAAAACAATGTCGAAGGAATTGCATTGGATAGCGATAAAGCTGTAGTCGGTGCAAGACAGGCAGCGGAATATGCAAATCATGGCAGTCGTGATATAGATGTTATGGTTGATAATATGCAGGCGATTGAGACTTCTGTTCAGTCATCCGCGGCAGTTATCGGCAAATTGGGAGCGCAGTCGAAGAAGATTGGTCAGATTACGGAAACAATTTCCGGTATTGCTGCACAAACCAACTTATTGGCACTCAATGCTGCAATTGAGGCAGCACGGGCAGGAGAACAAGGACGCGGTTTTGCAGTAGTAGCGGAGGAAGTCAGAAAGCTGGCGGAAGAAGTTCAAAAAGCAGCGCAGCTGATTTCGGAAGAAATTCTTACAGTGCAGAAAGATACGGAAGACGCGGTATCTTCAATGGCAGAAGGCAATGAGAAGGTTAAGGCCGGAGTTGAAAGTGTGCATATGGTTGGAGGTAATCTCAAATCAATTGTGCAGCTTGTGAGCCAAAGCAGCGATGGGATGGAAACGATTCAGACTGCCCTGCAGAAAATTGTTGAGGGCAGTCAGCATATTGATGCTTCAGTAAAAGATATTGATGCAATCAGTAAGGTCTCTACAGATGAGTCACAGATGGTATCGGCTGCAGCTGAGGAACAATTGGCTTCTATGGACGAGATTTCTTCGGCAAGTCAGAGTCTTGCACAGATGGCACAGGAATTGCAAACAGCAATTTCAGTTTTTAAAATTTAAAGTGTCCGCCAGGTGTACGGGATAACATAATATAGAAAAATCAAATGGTTTTGCGGCTCGCAGTATTCTGCGAGCCGCTATTTATTATATAAATCCCCGAAAAATAAGTTAAAATGAATGCAATAAGTGCGAAAAACACGTTATAGCAGCGAAATCTTTTTAAAAGGAGATTATATGATGTTGTCGAAAAGATATTCAATAATACAATGTAGACAGGATTCTGTTCCGTTTGAATTTCTGCGGGGCGGTTATTAGGAAAAAGAACGCTTTAAAAGAGGGTGAAAAGAGTGAAAATAGAAAGTCTGGTAAAGTATTGTACGGAATTAACACCTGCTGAAAACCAAGTTGCTTTATACATTTTGCAGCATAAGGAAGCGGTGCAGCACTATACCATTCAACAACTTGCAGTAGAGACGTTTGTTTCAAAATCAGTTATTCATCGATTTTGCAAAAAAATAAATTTTGATGGATTTAATGAGTTGAAAATTCAGCTGGCAAAGGAAGTGAGCATAGAAAAAAAATCCGAAGAAAAAATAGATGTCAATTTTCCTTTTAGTCCAAGCGACAGTCAGCGGGTCATTGCGCAAAAATTATTGTGGCTGTACGAAGAAACGATACTGGATACACATAATTTTATTCGATTGGATGAATTGCGTAAAGTCGTATCCATCTTACATCAGGCAAAAATCATTGATGTTTATACACATGCACACAACATTAATATAGCAGAAAACTTTCAGGATAAAATGCTTTCAATCGGACGTACGGTTAATTGTGAGGATTCATTTTATAATCAAAGGTGTCGGGCGATTGCCTCTGATCAAAATCATGTTGCGATTATCCTGTCATATTCAGGTCAGGCTACATTTATTCCTCAGATAACAAAAGCTTTATATAAAAATGAGATTACGACCATACTAATTGGCAGGGCGGGTAATCATGCGCAGTTGGATTATATAAAATACCGCTTGTACATTAGTGATAAAGAAAATTTACGCAAAAGAATATCACAGTTTTCTTCACATATTGCAATGCAGTATATACTGGATCTTATTTTTAGCTGCATTTTTAAAATAGACTATGAAAAGAATTTAGAATTTATCCAAAAGGGGATAGAAATCGTAGATGATCGTGTCATAGAAAACGAAAAGTGAATAAAGCGTGCAAAAGTCGCACTAAGTTCTTAGTATTATACTACCGTCAGGCAGCTTGCAGATCGATTTTATTTATGGTATAACCAGAGTTATCATTGGAATACAAAATGCAATTCAGTACAATTATAATAATGGTTTAGTAAAAGAACGTGTGAATAAAGTAAAAGCTGTTAAACAACGTAGGTATAGATATTGTACTTTTGAAGTGTCGTGCAAGAAAAGCCTGTGATATGAAAAACCTATATTCAACTCAGTACAGATGATTTCTGGGAAGTATGGAGGACTGACTTTATGGAGAAAAAAAGTTTAGAGGAAAAAATATTTGAATTTTTAGAGATAAAAAGTGTAAACAATAAAAGCGAAAAAGGATATACAACGAATGAGATTACACGATATGTAGGAGCAATTCGAAGTAATGTTAGTGCTATATTAAATAAGCTTTGGCGAAAAGGACGACTAAAAAAAATAGAGGGCCGTCCAGTTAGGTATGTTATTTCCGATGAAATAGAAAAAACAATCTATAGGAGTAACGAGGCGGTTAGTTTTTCTACATTGATTGGAAGTAATGGCAGCTTAAAAAAAATAATTCGGCAGGCGAAGGCAGCGGTGTTGTATCCTCCAAAGGGAATTCATACGTTGCTTTTAGGACCTACCGGTGTCGGAAAAACCATGTTTGCCAGCTTAATGCATAAGTTTGCTAGTGAAAATGGTGTTATGTCGCTAAATTCTCCATTTATAGAATTTAATTGTGCAGATTATTCAAATAATCCACAATTACTCATAGGACAATTATTTGGATATAAAAAAGGTGCGTATACTGGTGCAGATCGAGAACATCATGGTATAGTTGAAAAAGCTGATGGAGGCGTACTGTTTTTGGATGAAATTCATCGTTTGCCGGCGGAAGGGCAGGAACTTTTGTTTTATTTAATAGATAAGGGCGAATTTTGTTCATTGGGAGATACCGTAAAAAAGAAAGTCAATATTCTTCTGGTATGTGCGACGACAGAACAAGTAGATACATCCTTATTGCAAACATTTAAACGCAGAATTCCTATGACGATTTATATTCCACCGCTAAAAGAGCGGACATTGGAAGAACGATTTTTGTTAATCAGTGATTTTTTTCAAAAAGAGTCACGACAGGTAAATAGGCGAATCATTGTAACTGATGAAGTAATAAAAAGTTTATTATTATATCCGTGCATAGGCAATATAGGACAATTAAAAAGTGATATTAAATTAACTTGTGCAAATGCTTTTTTAGATTGTATTGGTGAGATGCAGAAAAAGTTTACAATTGAATTATATCATCTTCCTGATTATGTTAAGCAGGGAATGTTGTATCTGAAAGATCATTCTGAAAAAATAGAAGAAATTCTTCAGAATAAGCAATGGTTTTCTTTTGCTGAGAAAGAGCGGGGATTTTTTAATAAAATAGATATAAAAAAATATAAAAATAACTTTTATGGGCAGATTGAAAAAAGATTGGAAGAGTTACATACTCATGAATATAGTGAAGAAGATATTCAGCTTATAATGACTACAGAAATTGAAGGTTATTTTAATAAATATATCAGGAATTTTGATGATTATACAATTGAAATTTCTAAAATTGTTAATGCACGTACGATTAAGTTTGTTGATGGGTTATTAGGTTATGCTGGAAAAGAACTGCATAAAGTTTTTCCTGCTAAAGTTTTTCATGGTTTATGTTTACATATGCAGGCTAGTTTAGAAAGAACGCGAATGGGAAAACCAATCATTAACTATAAATTTGAAGAAGTTTTAGAAAAGTACCCAGAAGAATTTAAAGTCGTACATGATTATTGCCGTAAACTGGAACACGAATATGATGTGAAAATACCTGTGGAGGAAATTTCTTTTATTACGATGTTCTTGAGTATTGATAAAATAGAGGGCGAATATAAAAAAAATCATCCATTGCTGGTTATAGCTATGCATGGCAGAAGCACAGCAAGTTCAATGGCTGAAGTGGTTAATTGTTTGTTGGGAATTCAGTCTGTGTTAGCCTATGATATGAATCTTGATAAAAGTTCGAAAATTTGTTATGAGGAACTTAAACAATTAATAAAAGTTAATAATCCTAGCAGTGTGATTTTACTTGTCGATATGGGATCTCTTGGAACCTTTGGCGAATTAATTAGTGAAGAATTAGGCATTGATTTGCGAGTAATTGATTTGGTTACTACGGTCATGGCATTAGAGGTTGCACGAAAAGTAGCGATAGAAAATAATATTGATAGTATATGTCAGTCAATTCGTGATACAGTTCCAATGTCATTAAGTTATGGCACAGAATTATTTAAAGATTTTAAAGTAAACAGTGAATTTGTCATTATTACTCTTTGTGTAACTGGTGAAGGCAGTGCTGTGAAAATCAAAAATTTAATTGAAGATAATGTAGATGTTAAGGCTGAACACGTAGAGATTTTACCTATGGCTATTAGTGATAATCATGAGCTGGAAAATAGATTACAAAAAATTGCAAAGGATCGTACGATTATTGCAATTGTAGGTACAATAAATCCACATTTTTATAGGATACCATTTATTTCCTTATCAGATTTAATTATGTTTAATCGTTATGATAAAATTCGGGATTTAGTAAAAAGTGTACAAGGTATTACAGCGGTTGGTGCAGCGGATATGATTGAAATTAAAAATCAAGTTTTTAATGCGATTAAAGACAAAGTAAAACATATTAAGGTTGATGAATTTAAGCAATATTTCGAGTTGTTTATAAAAAATTTGGAAAATGTTTTGCATATTAGTATAGATAAAGACACTATGGTAGGATTGATTTTTCATGTAACTTGTGCGATTGATACTTTGTTGGATGGTAAAAAAAATCGTGAGTGTAAAAATAAAAAAAATATGCTGCAAGAATATATGGCAGAGATTGATAAAATAAAACAGGCGCTGGCTGTTATTGAACAAGCATATTCGCTTGATATTAATACCGATGAGATATGTTTTATTTTACAAATTATAAAACAGTCATAGTGTATAAATAGTGTATATTTATCGATGAAGAAAGCAATAGTGTATGAATAGTGTATGAATAGTGTATGATTAGATGTGAAAAGTGAGGCGTTTTCATTAGGAAAACTCTTGCTTTTTTTTATTTAAAAAGTTGGCATGATATTTGCATAAATAATAAGTGCAGGTGAATTTATATAGAGAAAAGAGGCGTGTAAACATGAAAATACTATTAGTTTGTGCTGCTGGTATGTCTACTAGTTTAGTTGCAGAAAGTATGCAGGATGCTTTAAGTGAAGCGGAAAAAGATTGGGTGATTTCAGCGGAGGCGTCGGAGCAGTTTCAAGATGTAGTAAATGAATATGATGTTGTATTATTAGGGCCGCAAGTTCGATTTAAAAAAGATGAGTTCCAAAAGATTGCAGGGGCAAATATTCCTGTGGCTATAATTAACACCATGGATTATGGACGTTGCCGAGGCGATCAAATTTTGCAGATGGCTAAAGAGCTATATAAAAACAAGACAGTAGGAGAAAAAATATGAAGCAGATGAATATTTTTAAAAATTTTAGTCAGTTTTTAGAAGTGAAAATTGGACCAATGGCTGCTTCTTTTGCTAATCAAAAACATATTTTAGCTGTACGTAATGGTGTTATTGCCGCTGTCCCCCTGACAATTGTGGGGGGGATCAGCTTGATAATGGCTTTTCCACCAATTGATCCTACCCGGGTAAGTGATAATCCTAATATTTTTACTCAAATGCTTTTAATGTGGCATAGCTGGGCAAGTGCAAATATGGCAACGATTTTGGCACCATTTAATATGACGATGGGTATTATGTCTTTGTTTGTTGCTATGGCAGTAGGGTATAATTTATCAATTTCTTACAAGATGAATCCACTTTCTGGTGCGATGACTGCAGCGACGACTTTTTTGCTGGTTGCGGCCCCTTCTCAGAGTGTAGTGGTTCTTTCTAAAATAAATGATAGTATGAGTTATCCCTTAATAAAAAAATTAGGACAAGATGCATTGCCTTTGAAATTCATGGATGCTAAAGGAATGTTTACTGCAATTCTGGTAGGATTGCTGGTTGTTGAAATTGCCCGGTGGTTAAAACAGAGAAATATTGTAATAAAAATGCCAAAAGGTGTGCCACCAGCAGTTGCTTCTTCTTTTGAATTACTTATTCCATTAATTATTTGTGTATTTGGTTTTCACATAATTAGCTTATTATGCGAATCTAATTTTGGAATGCTTATACCGGAAGTTATTATGAAAAGTTTGGCGCCATTTGTTGGTGCTGTGGATAGTGCAGGCGGTACCTTTGTCATAGCGACTATGATGAATTTGTTATGGTTTATAGGATTACATGGACCTGCTATTATCGGGGGCGTGAGCAGACCGTTTTTAGATAGTAATCTTTTGGCAAATGCTTCTGATAAAATTGCAGGGCTGCCTTTAGAACATATTTATACGACACCATTTCAAGATTTCTATATGCAGTTAGGCGGGTCCGGGGCTACGTTAGCGTTAGTCTTTATGTTATTGTGGAGTAAATCGAAACAACTTAAAGGAATAGGACGTATCGGATTGTTGCCTGGCTTATTTAATATTAATGAACCGATTATTTTTGGTCTGCCTTTGATTTTTAATCCTATTTTGTTTTTACCTTTTGTATTTGTTCAGGGTATTAATGGTGTTATTGCTTATACGGTTACTGAGATGGGAATCGTCGGTGGAACTTTTGTTACTGCACCGTGGACAACTCCGGCACCTATAGGTGCATTTCTTTCTACCATGGACTGGCATGCGGCGGCATTGATATTATGTTTGATTGTCATAGATTTTGTACTATATTATCCATTTTTTAAAATTTATGAGAGACAATGTATAAAACAAGAAGCGGAAGGTTCTGATGAGGTCAGCAAATAAGATTTTTATAATTCCCAAAATAATGAGGAGAGAGAAATATCATGAAAAAAATTAAAATTGTTACTATTGGTGGCGGATCAAGTTATACTCCGGAATTGATAGAAGGCTTTATTGTAAGAAAAGATCAATTACCAATAAAGGAAATTTGGTTGGTTGATATTGAAGCTGGAAAAGAAAAATTGGAAATTGTCGGCAATCTGGCAAGACGCATGGTCGAAAAAGCTGGACTGGACTGGGAAATTCATTTATCCTTGGATAGAAAAGAAGCATTGAAAAATGCTGATTTTGTATCGACTCAATTTCGGGTTGGACTTTTAGAGGCTAGAATTAAAGATGAACGCATACCATTAAAACATGGTGTATTAGGGCAGGAAACGAATGGAGCCGGAGGAATTTTTAAAGCCTTGAGGACAATACCTGTAATTTTAGATATTGTTAATGATATGAAAGAATTATGCCCTAATGCATGGCTTGTTAATTTTACGAATCCATCTGGGATAATAACAGAGGCAGTTCTTAATTATGGGAATTTCGAAAAAGTGGTTGGCTTGTGTAATGTGCCAATAAATCATAATTTTCGCGAATCCAAGTTAATTGGAAAATCACCGGACGACTTAATATTCCAATATGCAGGATTAAATCATCATCACTGGCACAAAATATATGACAAGTCTGGCGAAGATTTAACCCCCTTAGTCATGGAAAAATTAGCTGAAGTGAAAGAAAGCACGATGGAAAATATTGACTTTGTTCCTTTCTTTGAAGAGCAGATTCGGGATCTGGGAATGCTGCCGTGCAGCTATCATCAGTATTATTATTTAACGGATGATATGTTGCAAAAAGGATTAGCAGAATATGAAACACACACTACACGTGCAGAGGTAGTAAAAAAATTAGAGGCTGAGTTGTTTGAATTATATAAAAACCCCAATCTAAGAGACAAGCCGGAACAGCTAACTAAACGTGGTGGAACGCATTATTCAGATGCTGCTTGTGAACTTATCTGTTCAATCTATAATAATAAAAAAACGGAGATGGTTGTAAGTACACGGAATCATGGAGCATTAACCGACTTACCTTATGACTGTGTCGTAGAAGTAAGTAGTATTATAACCGGGATTGGACCCAGACCACTCACTTTTGGGAAATTTAAACCAGCGATGCGTGGTATTGTGCAATTAATGAAAGCAATGGAAGAAGTAACGATTGAAGCTGCTGTTACTGGCAGTTATGCGAAGGTATTACAAGCATTTATTTTGAATCCGTTGATTCCTTCCGGAAAAATTGCTAAGACAATATTAAATGAAATGTTATTGGCACATAAGGATTATTTACCACAATTTGCCAAAGCAATCAAAGAAATAGAAAAAAAGGGTTAATTATAAAGACAAAATAGAGAATATTAGTAGAAATGATGTAGTTATGTAGATAGAATAACAATCTTCCTTGCTGTAAGGAATAGTAATAAAACTATTTTAAACAAAAGGGAAGATTGTTCGTATTATAATAAAATTTTTAACAGGAGGCTATTATGGACGACCTTACATCAAAAATTTTTCAATTAATTATTAATTCAGGGGATGCAAAAAGCACTGCTTTTGAAGCTTTGATTGCAGCTCAAAAAGGTGATATGGATACAGCGCATAGTTATATATGTACGGCAAAAGAAGGATTAATTGCAGCACATAAAATTCAGACGGAATTAATTCAGAAAGAATCTGGTGGTGAAAAGCAGGAACTTAGTTTATTAATGGTACATGCTCAAGATCATTTGATGACTTCTATTTTGGCAAAAGATATTATTGAAAAAATGATTTGTATGCAAGATGAAATTAATGAATTGAAGAAAAATAAATAGCAACTACAATAGCTATTATTTATTGTCATTCTAAAATATAGATTATGTAGTTTTTAAATTTTAAATTTATTGTAAATAGTAAATGGAGATGACAATAAAGATGGACACTAAAATCAGCGATCGTTATATCGAAATTTTAAAGGAAGAACTTGTTCCGGCATTAGGCTGTACAGAGCCAATTGCTATTGCATATATTGCAGCTAAAGCAAGAGACATATTAGGTGATTTCCCTGAAAAAGTTTTATTGAAATGCAGCGGAAATATTTTTAAAAATGCAAGAAGCGTTACAGTACCTAATACAGAAGGCTTGATTGGTATTAGAGCTGGTATGCTGGCAGGTTTAGTTGGTGGTAAGGCTAATAAAGAAATGGAAGTTTTATCGCAATTGACAAAAGATGATTTGGTTGTAATAAAAAAGTTACTGGATTGTAATTTTGGCGAATTAGAATTATTACAAACCGAAATCAATCTTCATTTAATTATGATAGCAAAAGCTGGACGGGACTCTGTGCTGGTAGAAATTAAACATAACCATACGAATATTTGCAGAATCGAGAAAAATGGTAAGTGTATTTATCAAAATGATGATAATCCTAATAAATACTTAGGCAGCTTTACAGATCGTAGTATACTTAGCGTGAATGGCATTTATGAATTTGCTAATACGGTTCCACTAAAAGCATTAGGTGATCTTATTACAAAACAAATTGATTATAATATCAAAATTGCGGAGGAAGGTTTAAAAGGAAATTACGGTGTAAATATCGGTCAGACATTATTGGATATAGGGGGCAGTGGTGATGCACGCTTACAAACTAAGCTAAAAGCCTATACAGCTGCTGCCTCAGAGGCTAGAATGAGTGGTTGTGCACTGCCAGTTATAACAAATTCAGGTAGTGGGAATCAGGGGATTGCGACATCAATTCCTGTTATCGTTTATGCCAGAGAACAGAAATTATCACAAGAAAAACTATATAGGGGACTAGTGCTATCTAATCTATTGACAATTCACCAGAAAACATTAATTGGCAGATTATCGGCTTTTTGTGGGGGGGTGAGTGCTTCTTGCTCCAGCGGAGCAGCAATAACTTATCTTGCAGGTGGTAGTTTGGAAGCTATTAATTTGACGATTAGTAATACACTGGCCAATGTGTCAGGAATTATTTGCGACGGAGCTAAGCCATCTTGTGCAGCTAAAATTGCCTCTTCTTTAGATGCTGCATATATGTCGCATGTATTAGCCATGAATGGAAGATGTTATCAACCAGGTGATGGTATTTTAAGAAATAATATTGAAGAAACGATTGCTGCCGTTGGCCGAATTGCATGTAAGGGTATGAAAAATACAGATACAGAGATTATTAAAATTATGCTGGAATATTAACTGTCAGGATTAGATAGTTAATAAGTGTGAAAATGGATGGTCTGATCATTCTAACACCGTAATTGGTACAAAGAAAAATTTGTCTATAGAAAATATGGGGCTGTCGCACGAAGTGATTTTCACTTCGGCGGTGCCTTCTTTTTGGAATAAAACAGTTTAAAATCATTTTTTATATGAAGCATAAAAAAGCGCACGAAAAAGGCCCATTTACTACAGGCTTTTTCGTACGTCTTTTCTTTTAGGCTGCATTATTTACAGACAAATTTATATTTGTTAGCAAAAGCCCGAGATGTCTTTTTTATAACAAATTTTTCTGATTGTTTCTAAAACTATCTGAATTTATGCAGATAAAATTAAATTATAGAGAGCATGGTTCCTATATGGTTCTGATTGATTGACAGTCAATTAGCCTGTGCATATACTAACACTATAGAAGCGGTTTTTTGATAAAAGACGAATAAAATTCGTTGTAACTGCTTTATAAATGTTTTAGCAATAATATTGTTTTGATAGAAACGATTGACAGGAGGAAATGAAATGCAGAATTCAATTAAAGTTGTTACGATTGGCGGTGGCAGCAGCTATACACCGGAATTGATGGAAGGGTTTATCAAAAGATATAAGGAATTTCCGGTAAATGAGATTTGGTTGGTTGATATAGAAGAAGGCAAGGAAAAACTGGAAATTGTGGGATCTTTAGCGCAGCGTATGTGGGATGCATCTCCTTATAAAGTTCAGATTCATTTGACGCTGGATCGAAGAGAAGCACTAAAAAATGCAACGTTTGTTACGACACAATTTCGTGTCGGTTTATTAGAGGCTCGAATTAAAGATGAACGAATTCCTCTTTTGCATGGAATGCTGGGACAGGAAACAAATGGCGCAGGTGGTATATTTAAAGCTTTTAGAACAATTCCTGTTATAAAAGAGATTATTAACGATATGAGAGAATTATGCCCGGATGCATGGTTGATTAATTTTACAAATCCAAGCGGAATCATCACAGAAGCAGTTATTAAACATTTTGGCTGGAAAAAATGTATTGGATTATGCAATGTGGCAGAAATAGCTATGATGAATGAGCCCGGAGTCATTGGACTGAAGCGGAAAGACTTGCGTTATCAGTTTGCCGGACTCAATCATTTTCATTGGCATAAGGTTTTTGATAAAAGAGGAAATAATATTACAGAAAAACTAATTGCACATATTAATGAAAAAAATGGAGGAACACCGGCAAACATTTATCGGGCAGAATTTCCTTTGGAACTATTGTATTCGATGAAATTGCTGCCTTGTGGATATCACCGTTACTATTATATGGAAAAAGAAATGCTGCAGCATAGTATCGAAGAGTTTAAACAGGGTGGAACGCGGGCCGAGCAGGTAAAGCAAGTTGAGAAAGACTTGTTTGAACTTTATAAAAATGAAAAATTGACTTCAAAACCAGAACAACTACAAAAACGCGGAGGCGCTTATTATAGCGATGCGGCTTGCGAGTGCATTAGTGCAATCCACAGTGATCGTGGAAAAGTTATGGTTGTAAGTACGACGAACAATGGTTCTATACCTTGTTTGGCAACAGATTCAATTGTAGAAGTTTCGAGTATTATATCAGCGAAAGGTGCAGAACCAATTGCGTGGGGAGAAATGCGCCCGCAGGAAAGAGGCTGGCTGCAGATGATGAAGGCAATGGAAGAATGTGTAATACAGGCTGCAATTACCGGAGACTATGGTATGGCGCTGGAGGCATTTACGTTAAATCCTTTGGTGCAAAATGGAATCGAAGGAAAAAGAGTTTTGGATGAGTTGTTTGTTGCACATGAGAAATATCTGCCACAGTTTGCAGAAAAAATTGATGAATTAAAAAAGCAAGGCGTTGGCACAACAGATCCAATTGTTGTAGATCTAATGAAAAACGGACATTGAAGCAATTCAATGCCCATTTGCTTTCAGCGTAAAATATTTAAAAAACCTACAGTTATTATTATTGGCGAAGTCATATCCGGAAATTTAATGTATGTAGTAAATATGGATAATGGGCAAAATATACAATTTATTCTGAATTTGATAAAACATATATTTTTTTATAATTTTATCTGTTTAGAAAAATTAATGTAAGAGTGCTCTAATATGAAAATTATGTTTCGGATTTTAAAGCTGTTTTGTAGAAAGAAGGGTTTATTTTGAATCAACAAGATATATCTAATTTAATTATTGAAAATGTCGGTGGTGTTGAAAACATTAGTAATCTATATCATTGTATGACGCGACTAAGATTTACCTTAAAAGATAAGAATAAATTTGATGCTGAGGCGTTAAAGAAGATCAAAGGAGTTCTTGACACGGTACAAACCGGAGATGAATCACAAATTATTATTGGTGCAGAAGTTGATAAATATTATACGGATTTAATTTCACATGGAATCGGAGATAATAATGATTATATAGAAACACCAAAACAAAAATTTAATATCTCAGAGATGTTTAAAAAGGGTGTGAATACACTCGCAGGAATAATGGCACCTATTCTGCCTATTTTGATTGCTGGAGGTATGGTAAAAGTTGTTCTTGCTTTACTGGTACTTTCAGGTATGAGTCATGATACTCAAAATTATAAAATACTTTATTTTATTTCGGATGCTCCATTTTATTTCTTGCCATTTTTTATAGCAAACAGCTGTGCAAAAAAATTCAAAACTAATCAATACATGGCAATGGTTATAGCGGGAGTATTACTTCATCCTAGCTTTATGGACATGATTAAAGCGGGAAATGCAAGTTCTTTCTT
>Ga0302173_10000711_pt1 | contig 17549 bp, 10 predicted proteins | sample I_Fen_N3_1_FD_198785 | JGI IMG/M metagenome (GOLD analysis project Ga0302173, IMG submission 198785) | Peat permafrost microbial communities from Stordalen Mire near Abisko, Sweden - I_Fen_N3_1 | ecosystem: Environmental > Terrestrial > Soil > Wetlands > Permafrost | place: Sweden: Abisko... | reverse complement strand
ATCAACCATCAAGGGATTTCTGCGTGCCATATCATGCCGGTGGTGTTGCCTGCTAAAACTGATCGCCTGCACTTCATGGAAAAGATGAAAGAGCAAGGAATACAAACTAGCATTCATTACCCCCCTATCCACAAATTCAGTGCATTCAAAAATAGTTTCGATCGGCCATTGTCACTTCAAGTCACTGAAGAAGTGGCCAACCGGGAAGTAACGCTTCCATTATATCCCACACTGACTAATGATCAGTTGGCTTTGGTTGTTGAGGCTGTTGGTAATTCGTTCAAACCAGATTAAAACAATTAATATAATCAGAGTATCTGTGAAAATGGAAAAAATCTAGAATGAACGGAAGTAAATGAATCAGACGGATTCCATCAAAGAAATAAAATACATTCTAGAGAATTTCCGTACTCCCGAAAAATTGAATGATCACCCATGGGTAAAAAGTGTTGTTGTTCAACATGAAGTTGAAAATGATCCTTCATTAACTCAAAAAAACCCAGGCCAGCAACTCGTTTTTTCACTGGTCAAATTATTCCGCCAATTGATGCCCAAAACTATGCCAAAACATGGCAAACGGCTGGACACCAATTGGGGACAATTTGGTATTCTCGCAGCTCAATATTTTGCTCCAATTGTATATGGAACTGTTTTTCCTCGTTCCTTACGCGATGCTGGAGGCCGCATTGATGTGGCCATCAGCATTTTTGTTTTTAATAAGCCTGTTGATGAACTTTCCGAAGATGAAATGGAGAGATACCAACTGATCGGGGATGAAGTAGAATTTATTTCTGTTAGCACACTCAGTGATTGGCAAAATCAGGGGATTATTAAACTTGCTGAAGCGTTCACGAATTATGAAAATTACCTGATCAATAATAAGGCAACAATTCAAGATTTAAAACTAATGGTAACAACAGAAAGATCACTTAAACCCCAGGATAATAAAAAGAAAATAGCCAACCAATTAAAAAAACAACGGTACTTTTTAAAATGGGGTCAAAAGAAAAAAGGTTGGATAATTGTTATTCTGGTAATACTGGTATTTTTGCTTATTGGAGTTAAAGTTGGTCAAATTATTGCTGACACACAACCAGTACTTACTGATCTACGCCAATTAAAGAGCCTGGTACAAATAAGCACAAGCGATGATAGTCTGATTAGCAGGTTTACTCAGGCAAATGAATTAATTTCCAAATCCAGAATAGATTTAGCGGTTTTACATTTAGAAGTACAACCTTACTTATGGTTGGGGCGGGGGTTATCTTGGGTACCTAAATACGGCGGTGATCTGGCGCAAGCCGATTTATTGTTCGACTTTGCTGATGGAACAATCACATCCATTGACCAGGTTGTGCAATCCATTGCACCAGTTTTTGAATCAATACAAAACGGTAAAACCGTAATTGGTCTTTCTGAAATTACTGATCAACTAGTTGAGACTCAACCCAAATTAGCAGAAGCGCGTATTTCGCTCGATAATGCATTCGTTGCATATAAAAGATTGGATGTTCAAAAATTATCCCCTTCATTGAAAGACGCGTTTACCCAGAACGATAATTTGCTCCAACTATTTGATGAGGGGCTTAATGTAGGCATTGCCTTACCCCGTTTGTTAGGCGCCACTGATGAAGGTCCAAAAACCTATGTCGTATTATTGCAAAATGAAGATGAATTACGGGCCACTGGTGGATTTATCACTGGAGCGGCCACGGTTGTGATTCAAGATGGAAAAATCCTTTCTTACAAGGTAGAAGATTCACTTGAAATTGATAACCCTGATCAATACTACCCACCGGCACCTTGGCAGCTAGAACGTTATATGGATGCCTCTCATTGGGTCTTTCGAGATTCCAATTGGTCGCCAGATTTTCCAACTGCCGCTAAATGGGCGGAAATGTTTATTGTCACAGGCCAGAATTACAGTGCAGATGGATTTATAGGTATTGATCAGGAAGCTGTCAAATTTATTCTTGCTGCCCTTGGCCCTATCAACGTCGATAATGTTTCCTACCCCATTACTTCTGACAATGTGATCAGTTATATGCGCACTGCCAAAACGATTTCTACTATTGACAATCAAGGAGTAGTGCACCGTAAAATTTTTATGGCTGTTTTGACCGAAGCAATTCTTCAAAAACTAGAAGCGAGTAAAGGTGTTCCCTGGTTAAGTTTATTCACCAATCTAAAAAGGGCCTTGGATGAGCGTCAATTACTTCTTCAGCTGGATGATTCAGATACCTCTTTATTTTTAGCCAAGCTAAATTGGGATGGAGGAGTTCGGGCACACACTGGGGATTATCTCCTTGTGGTTGATTCTAATATTGGCTTCAGTAAAGTAAATGCTGTTGTCAATGAAAACCTCAAGTACGAAGTTGATCTCTCAGACCTAAACACTCCCAAAGCGATATTAACCGCTGCCTATAAAAATAACGCCACGGGTCAATCTGAATGCAATTTGAAACGGGATACCAACAGCTCCACCTCACAAGATCTTTATGATATACAAATAAACCGCTGTCTGGTAGATTATTTACGTGTTTATAAATCTGCCGGGGTTGAATTGATAGGATCTACACCCCACGTTGTCCCAGCGGTTGAGATGATTCCCGGAAATGAGGCAATCCCTGCCAAAGTTGATGATCTCAATAATGAAGATCTTAATGGAATCAGGGTTTATGGAACTTTATTACTCGTTCCTCGTAGCGAGTCTTTGGAGACAAGTTTTACATTCAAATTACCCACGTCTATGCTGGAAACAACAAATAACCTGGTCACTTATCACCTACATATACAAAAACAGTCTGGAACAGTGGCTTTACCCATCACTATAAAAATCGATCTTCCCAATGATGCCGAATTTGTTGATGCTTCACCTAAGGGAAATTTGGAAGGGAACAAATGGATGCTCAGTACTGATCTACGCCAGGACATTGAACTTTCCCTCACTTTCAAAAAGCCGTAACTCGGATGAAATCCGGTTAAAAAATCATAAAATGAATTAATCCGCGTGGTAATATTAACCTGTAATTGATGTATTGAAGGGAGAAATATGAAAACTAAAGTGATCAAAATAGCACTTGTATTGTTCCTCGCGTTCGGTTTGGTTTTTGCCACTGCTCCATCCACCGTTTTTGCAGGGACGGTTCCGGCAACTGGACCAGCACCTAGCTGGGTTGTGACGCCAGCAATTAAATGGAAATCAGAAATCCCAATGTATTTAGTCACAACTCCAGCTCCACCTGATCAACAGTTGTCATCAGATGGCTTGGAGATTTCTTCTCGAGCAAAAATATGTTTTCCTTTTAGGGGTGGGCAATTTGGTTGGATAGGGCAAATTCGCATGTTAAATGGTACCAAGTGGTTACCACTTACCACAACCACAGCTTGGGTTCCGACAATCGAAGGATCAATTTGGGCTTGCACTAATGCACCAGCAGCAGGAACCTACGCATTGTTTGCCTATTGGCAACCACTTCAATAATCATCGTCAATAAGTAAGAAATTATTAAAACGGTGGAGAAGATTTTTTCTCCACCGTTTTTGGATTATTTTCAATGAAACTTCTTAATTCAAAAATTATTAGATTACTTCCAAAATGCTTTCTGATTTTTGTTTTGGGTGGTTTTTATTTAAAAACCATTGCTCCTGACCTTACCTGGGTCAATAACGGGGCAGATGGAGGAGATTTAATCACTGCGGCAGCTACCGGGGGAGTAGCTCATCCCACTGGTTATCCGGTTTATTTATTTGTCGCGAGGTTGTTTCAATTCATTCCAATAGGTTCAATTGCATATCGAACAAATTTACTTTCAGCCTTTTGCACAATCCTGGCTGCAATTATCTTATATGATTTGGTTGTCCGTTTTCTAGATTCAACTAACTATAACTGGTTGGTTGGATTAATTGCTGCATTTGCGTTTGGGCTTTCCCAATTGGTTTGGTCACAAGCGGTAATCACCGAAGTATATGCTTTACAATCATTATTTATTGTCTTAATTCTTTATCTCCTACCTTTGGGGGAATACAAATTTCGTCTGGAGGGGGACAAGTTGGACTCAATCCGTGGTTTAGTATTTGGTTTAGCCATGGGAAATCACACTACAGCTATTTTCCTTTTACCTCCCTTATTGCTTGTGGGTGTAGTAAATCGTAATCCCACAAACAAAGTCTCAATATTGGCTGGAAATAAAAACAGGGAATATTTGCAAGGATGGTCAATTAATTATCGGGCATTGCTTATTAGGTGCACTTGGATACTGGTAGGACTTTCGTTTTATCTTACGCTTTTTATTCGAGCAAATTCAGGCTCACCCGTAAATTGGGGTAACCCCTCTAACCTGAAAAACTTTATTTGGTTAGTTACAGGAAAAATTTACGAAAATTTATTATTCAATTTTCCATATGGTTTTTTCCTAATTAAATTTAAGACCTGGGGAAGTATTCTACTTAACCAATTAGGTATCATTGGATTAGCAATTGCAATTTTTGGTTTGATATTCAATTGGAAGAGATCGACAAAATTACTCATCGTCACTGGTTGGATGATAGCCGCTTTTGGCTTATTTTCTTTTATATATAATTCCACCGATTCATTTGTTTATTTGATTTTCGCAGTTATTGCGCTTGTCCTTTGGCTCAGTTTGGGTATAGCAAAAATAATCGAAGTTACAAAATCGTTCAAACCATGGCTAGGGATTGTATTTGGTTTTCTGTTCTTGACTTATTTTATTGGGTATGGATTGCAGACGTTACCCAAGGTCGATGCTTCTTTGGATAACCACGCCGAGCAATTTGGCAATGATGTAATGTTGAAGGCCCCCGATCGATCAATAATATTTACGGATGGAGATAAAGATTCTTTCTCTTTATGGTATTTTCAATATGTTTTAAATAAACGGCCTGATATAGCCATTATTGTCACAAATTTATTACCTTATCCATGGTACAGAGAAACGGTTCGGAAAACATATTTGTACTTGTCAGTTCCTGATGGCAAAACGAATTCATGGCAAAGTGACTTTATTAAAGCAAACCCCAACAGGCCAATTTGTTATACGATTGTAATAAATGAAGGAAGCATCTCTTGCGAGAGATAATTGAGAGTTCTTTTTTTGATGAATGGAGAAACAATGAACAAAAAAACATATTTCGGTTTGGCGTGTCTTTTCTTGTTATTAACACTAAATTCATGCACTTTTTCTTCAGACAAGAAAGAAGAAATCACTAGTACGCCGAGTATTTCTGAGGATCAGACTCAATTATCAACAAATGTGGCTTGCGCATTCGAGACAATTTCTCCTGCAAACGTGGTGGGTGAGGTAGTTAACTTTTCGGGAGATTCCCCTAAAAATCAAAAATTTTCCTTGAAGTCCGGTACTACAATTCGTGTCTACTGGAATCAGATTTCTAAAGGTAATTTCTTATTGTCTGGCACCAATTTGGACCCCAACTTGGTTACCAGCCCGGAAAGAAAAATTATTTTCGAGTCTTATGTTGGACCAAGTTCCGGGTGCGTGGATGCAACCTTGAGCGCTGGCGATTACCAGATTGACGTGGAAAAAGCTGACAGTTCTTGGAAGGTTTGGGTGCAAACGATTAGTTATAAAAAGTAATTTAAATGCTATTCTTTCAATTATTTTCCATGAATTGAGGTTCTTTAAACTCGGTGAAATTGCATTAGGTAAAGAATCTTTAGCCTCACTTTACCATATTCATTATGAATTCAATAACTTTAGAATTTTTTGGGAAATAGGATTTGATCATTACCCATGTGCAAAGGTTGGCTTACAAAGATGCATGATGTAGCCAGTAAAATATAGAATAAATAATCAATCCGATATATTTGCCCACTTAAGGATGAAATAACAGATGTTAGTTAAACGTTGGCTTCCCGCGATAATTGTTATGGTATTGATTTTTTGTTTCTCCAGTCTCCCCGAAAAACGGGTCGGTCAATTAACTCAACCCGGCATCGATTTCTTAAACAAGGTGGTAGAAAAAGTAAATCGTGCCTACCCGGAAGATATTGATTGGTTGAAAATAGGGCATGTGATTGGATATGCACTATTGGCGATTGCTTTCAGACATGCATTAATGCAATACCCCAGGGTAAAAATCCCCAATATTTTGTCTCCACTATTTTCCTTCCTATATTCCATCACAGATGAATTCCACCAAATATTTGTTCCAGGTAGATCAAGTGAATTGAGAGATATATTAATAGATACTTCAGCTGCCAGTCTGGCAATTTTGTTGATCCTCATTATAAATAAGATTACAGGATTAAGAAAATTAGTAAAAACAAACTGACCTACTTCGTTTTTGCTTTTCGACCAAATGAATAATATTCAGTTTTGATTTCAAGTATACTTATATGCAAATAGATAAAGGAATTCCATGTTAATGGAAATATACAAGGTACCTTTTTTTGGTCTATTTCGTGCAACTTTTAGAGTGCAATTCACAATATAATTATTTATAACCGCTATTTAATAGCGGAGTTGAATACCGTGTAGCTTGTTACGCCGTTCATTGTTTTGAGTCGGGTGAAGCTTTTGCCTTTGCATAACACTCCGTCAGCTTGCTGTGAAGATTGCAAAGACAGATTGCAAAGACAAAGCCACCGATTTATTTGAGGGATTTCGCGCTAAAATGAGGGAGTCAGAGAAAAAGCTTTTTAATCGAAAGTATTTACAAAATTCTTTATCGATTGAAAATAATGATGATAATTCTATGTTGACATGAAATTCAGGGCTTCATTAGGTTTTGGAAAGGTAATTGATCAAGATGAATTTGAAACCATTATTTAAAAAGCTATTTTACGGAATAATTGTTTCTGTTTTCCTTCTCAGCTTTAACCCCATTCCTGCTTTTGCACAGAGCTTAAATACTACTCAATCTACAGTGAAGGAATTTACTCTGGAAGATACAGGTTTATCCAGTGACGATGTGATCAAGGGTGCGTTGGTCAGCCGCGATTATGGAGTCTTACTGCCTGTTAACTGGAACCATATAACCGATGCAGAGGTGAGTATTAATTTTTCTCATTCACAGGCGTTAAACCCTAAATCTTCAATGACTGTGGACTGGAATAATGTGCGGCTTGGAAGTATTCAACTCACGAATGAGAATATAGATCATGGCCAAATGACTGTCTCGATTCCGGTAGATAGCATTAAACAAGGTTATAACGCACTCCATATTGAATTTTATATGGGAATATCTGATAACTTCTGTAGTGATTATGACAATCCAGCAGTCTGGGCCACAGTTCAAAAGTCAACCTTTTTTCGTTTTGATACAGATCTAACCCAGGTTCAACCTGATTTAGGTAATCTTCCTTCACCCTTTTTTGACGAGAGTTCTTTAGCCGGAAACCACGTTACTATGGTCATTTCTGATAAACCAGGCATGGGGGAAATTAATTCACTGGCTGTGGTTAATGCCAAGCTAGGGGAGCTATCTGGTGGATGGCGAACTATATCGACTGATTTAATTTCATTAAGTGATGCAAAAAAGGATGGGATTCAAGGAAATATCATTTTCATTGGGACTATAGATACCGTTAATCAACTCGATCCTTCCATTAACATTTCGGATGAACAAGAGAAGGGTGGCCTTTTGGAAGAGTTTCCCTCCCCTTATGATAAAACTGCTCTGATCCTGGCCATCACAGGGAAAACACAAGAGGATGTTGAAAAAGCAGGGCGTGCTTTTGCCAATGGCTCACTTTATTCGCGCCTTTCTGGGGCGAAAGCCGTGATTACTGGAAATGCCACTTCGAGCAATGGCGTGAAGGTTAATCAGCTTTCAACGACTTTAGAAGAATTAGGATATTCCAATGGCACTGCATCAGGTACACGTGAGCAGAAAATTAATTATACTATCCCTTTAACTTCCCTTTGGCAGACTAAAACGGATGCAATTCTGAATTTGCATTTTTTGCATTCAGTTGTGAATTCCAAAGAAGATCCAACTCTGACGATCTCTGTTAATAGTCTTCCGGTGGGAAGCGTTAAATTAACAGAAGCAAATGCAAACGGAGGACAAGAAACATTTCAAATTCCTCTAGACTTTTTTCATGTGGGAAATAATGACTTGGCCATCCAGGCGAATATGCAAGTGTTCAATAGTCGTGATGATGTTGACCTTTACTGTGCAGACAACCAAATAGCAGAAGCCTGGTTAACCATAGATAATGATTCGCAGCTTAAATTCCCATCTTTGCCAGATTCATCGACTGTGGAAATCTCAAATTTCCCATACATTTTTATGGGAAAAAGCGATTTGTCACAGCTAGCATTTGTGATGCCCAAGAGTGCTTCATTCGCAGATTTGAAAGCCCTGTCAATTCTAGCCCTTTCTTTGGGTAGATCGGCAGTCGGTGAACCAATAATGCCGCACGTGGTCAATTCTGACCAGGTTTCGCAAAACGGACAAGATTATCCTAATCGGATATTAATTGGTTTGCCCTTAAATAATCCTGCAATTTTATCGGCTAATGACCAACTCCCACTTTCTTTTAATATTTCGACTGGAGTAGCTAACCCGCTACCAGTATTGGATACCATTGATTCCGGAAAAATCAGCACGGGGTATATCGAAGCTTATTTGTCTGGTGATAAAGTGCCCAATCTTATTGTCAGTGGGAATGATGAAAACGGTCTTCTCTTGGCTGCCAATCAATTGAGTCTTAATACGAATATTGCCAAGTTAAGCGGGGATGTTGCTATCACGACTGGGCAGGATAGAGAAATCAGCTTCTGGGGTAAATCACTGCCAACGACTTCTGCTGGAAGCACTGTCGTTGCAGAAAATGAGCTATCTTTGTCCTTTATGTGGTTTCAGCGAAATGCGGCCCTTTATACAGCAATTGGCTTCTTAACCCTGGCAATTTTGCTATTCCTGATTCGAATTGTGATCGTTCTTCGCACAAAGAAAATGAATGAGGAAGAACATGAATAAAATAATTACAAAATCTCAACTGATTTCAATTTATCCAGCCATCCTGGTTTTTTGGTGTGTATCAGCCTCGGTCGGGTTGATTGCTTTTTATCCTCAAATGGGATTGATGGGCGCCTCGATTCTCATTTTTGTAGCCGTAATCTCTCTTGTAAACTTTTTCCCTTTTTCATCGTGGGTGGCTCTTTTGGTTGGCGTAGCAGCTTATTTCACCATTTTTACAAGTATGTACTCAATCAGCAAAAGTTCTTTAATCCAGATAGGCGTTGTTTTAGCAGTTTATGCAATTACTGCTTTCTTGTCCGATTTATATATTCATCAGATTCGCTCGTTAAATGATGAAGTGAATAAAGAGCAAACCTTAATGAAGGATTTGATCCAGTACGACCAATCGACTGGAATATTACGTTGGAAATTTGCCCGCCAACAATTATTGGTGGAAGTTTTACGCAGCAGACGCTATAAAAAGGATTTATCACTGGTTCTTCTGCAACCCGTTATTTCACCTGACCTGAAAATGAATGCTCAGGAATTGAATGATTTAAATGGACAGATTGTGGAAGTTATTTTAAGTGAGATTCGTAAGGATGTGGATATTCCCTTTATTGGTGAAAAGATGGGAGTTATTCTACCTGAAACAAGTGCTGAAAAAGCGCTAATATTGTGCGGTCGCTTGGCGGAAAATGCATTTCGTAAGATTCGCCTTGATCTCGCTATCGGTATCGCTAGCTTCCCTGATGATGCGGTTGTGGATGATGTATTGATTACCAATACTGAGTTGGCTATGAAATTTGCTGTATCTTCTGGACAATCCATAGTGCCATTTTCACGGTTACGCGAAGGAAGAATTGAAGAAGCTCAACCGGTATCGGAGACGAAGATAAAAGAGATAAGCGTTGCTAAACCAGAAAAGCAAATTGCGCTGACAAATGACGAGTTCATTCTGGAATTTCATAACTTCTTATCTCTTAACCAGTTACCTCAATTGCGACAAGCGATTCAAGATTCAGATGGGTTGACTGATAATCAGATACTTGGTTTAAAAGAAAATATTCTAAAACTTAAAGTGAATCTGGTAAAAGGTGATATTGTCGAATTGCTCCGTTCTTTGCCTGGAATAACTATCACCAATATACAAAGGCACAACAACATTATCCAAATTTACTTAGCATAATATATGAAAAAACCTACAAAATAATGCGTATTGAGAAGTAAAGAAATAAGGAGTTTTTATTGGACAAACAACCAGGAGAGGAACCAAATCCGAATCGTATTAAAACAGTCATCTTAAAATGGTTACGTATTCTCGTGGCACTCATTCTCTGGCTGTTGCTCTTTGTCAGCATTTTTACGGGCTATTTCTCGATATTGTTCCTATTAATCGTGATTGTTATTACTATCCTGATGCTGCGCGACTCATGGCTAACGCGCAGGAAAGACAATAAATAAAATTATGGTTTCGGAACCAAGAGATCGAATCTATAAGATCAAAGGTTTCAAGGTACCGACATATTTGGCGAAATTATTGCCTGAGGATGTTGCTGATAAATATTGTCTGGCTCCAATTTCATTGTATAAGGATCGTTTAGTTGTCGTATCAGCATATCCTTTGCCTCAACATATTCGAATAACAATTGAAAAATTAACTCGTTACCCTCTTGAATTTTTGTTGGCCAGCTTTGAAGATGTTCGGGATATTCAATCTCGACTTTATCAGCGCAAAACCTCTCAGCCAATTCCAATTTCGCCAGAGGTGGTATTACAGAGACTGGGTTTGTTGAACAGTATACAGCTTGAATCTCTCTTGCAAAAGCAGGCTGCTTCAGGTAAATACTTGCCGACAATAGCTCTCGAAGATCATTTAATCACAGAGGCTCAATGGGGAGAAGTTGCAGGGCTGTGCACAAATTCCCCCCATTTTTCGCCTTGGAATGCATCTCCCCTTAAAGGAATTGACAGCTTATTTTCACTGACAGGTGAAAACTCCCAACTTCTGCCAGTATGGTGGGTGGAAAACGATCTTTATCTGGCTTCGTCTAACCCCGAGGAACTTGAATCGTCTTTTGGAGTAAAAAATTCTAGTGATTTTGGCACAATATTTGTATGTGCACCTTCTTTGTTTCAGGTAATGAAACGGAAAGTGTTTTCATATGTGCCTAATCAATCTTCTGAAAGTGAAGAAGAAATTGCCCGCCAGCTTGTCCTAAATGGATTACTTTCAGAAACGAAACTTTCAGTTTCAAAAGAGATCAACAGACGAACACAAATGTCAATACGCTCAATTGTAATGGAGCAATTTGGAATCAGTTCAAAACAATGGCTAGAAGCTTTGGCTGCAAATCAGAATGTTTCCATCGTTCATAAAGATGATTTTCAACAAGAAAAAATCGACAAAATTTCCGGTCTGCTAAAATTACTACCCATCGATATCCTTTTCAAAAAAAATATTTTCCCAATTTCTCTTGAAAATGGTCACTTCTCTTTGGCGGTTTTAGTACCAAATCCACAGTTAATGGAGTTAATCACCGCATTAACTGGCTACCCAGTTGATGAATTTCTGACGGACGAAGAAACGCTTCTTTTTTTATTTGATCAATTTAAGACAGAATTACACGACAACCATAGTTATGAACCAGAAAATAATACGGTCTCATTTGCAGAATTTTTAATTCGTACTGGTTTCCTTCAAGAAAACCAGTATCTTGAATTATCTAAGCAGTTCAGTTGGCGAAGAAACAAGTTCTGTGAGGTTTTAACTGAGACAAAAATTTTCGATGAGAGTAAAATTGCTGAGTTATTAAGTTTTTTCTATTGTATCCCATCAATTTCTCTTGAGTATTTCCAATTCGATGAACAGTTAATTAATCGGATTCCTGCAAAATTAACTTTGGATCATCACATTCTTCCCTTGTTTGAAAACGGTGAGGATATCTGGGTATCAATTATCGACCCAGAAAGAGATATTGAATACATTAATGATATTGAGCAATTTACAAATAAGCGTGTTTGGCCTGTTCTTGCTCCAAAATCCCTTGTTTTACCGGTTCTGACTCGTTTTTATCAGGTTGAGAAAAATAGTTCGGACGAGAAGGCTTCTTTGAAATTGATCGACCAGCTGGTTGGCAGGGGAGTGATCAATCGTTATGAGGCAAATATGGCAATGAGAGGGGTTCTGGATGAGAAAATACCCCTTGACCAAGCACTATTAAGACTGGAAAAACTTGATAAGTACGAGTTGTATATAGCTTTGTCAGCTATTTTAAATTTTAATTATAAAAGCCTTGCCTTGGTAGAAAGACGAGAAACTTTTATCGATCCTTTGGGAAAGAAAGTAGTGCGTCAGCAGTGGCTTGAACCCGTTGACGCCAAAACTGCTCATTTGATTGATTTAAAAACGGCTGAACGATTATGCGTTTTGCCAATTTCTCAAAGTCAAGATCAGGTTGTGGTTGCTTTTGCAGATCCCTTGTTTGAATCTGCCAGAGATGAACTTTCGGTTTTACTCAACCGTAAAATCATCCCGTGCTTGACTCCCAGAGATGAGCTAGAAGCGGCAATTCAACGATCGTTAGGCCAGGTAAATTTGGGGTCTGCTTTGCTCATGGGCGGGTTAATTACCTTAAGTCAACTAAATGATGCGTTAACCCTGGCTCATGACACAAATGTACGTTTAGGGCGGGCGCTTGTCTATAAACGATACATAACTGAAAAACAGCTTTATCAATTCCTGGCAGATCAGACTCACTTGCCGGTTTTTGATTTATCCGAAGTTGAATTGAGCTGCGATGTAGCCCAGTTGATCGATGCAGATATGGAACGCAAGCTGGGTATATTGCCATTGGCGGTCGAAGGGCAAAAGATGACAATGGCAATTACCGATCCAATTAATAAAGAGGCCATTCAGCAGGCGGAGACAAAAACAGGGTTAAAAACCGAACTAATTCTAGTTACTGAAAAAGATTTTGATTCCGCAATGGAGATTTTATACAAGGATGAGTATTTAAGCAGAAGCGTCTCGCAATTGCTGGAGCGGACTCCCGAAGACTCAGCTTATCGGATCTTAAGCCGTGGGCAGATTATTTTTCTAATCCTCTTTTTTGTAGCTTCTGCAGTATGGGTAGTCTTGAATTTTGTTCAATACTTGATCGTGATCAATGCCCTGGCAACACTCTTTTACCTGCTCTTTTCAATCTACAAGTGTTACATTATGTTCATGGCGCTTAATAATGATCTTGAAGTGCCAGTAAGTGACGAAGAGGTAGCTGCTCTGGATGAAAAAGACTTGCCGATTTATACGATTCTGGTGCCAGTCTATAAAGAAGCAGAGGTGTTAGGCAATATTATTGATCGCCTTTCTCAAATGGATTATCCGTTGACCAAACTGGATGTGAAGATTCTTATGGAGGCTGATGATCTTGATACGATCAATGTATTTTATAAGTCCAATCCACCCGCTTTTATCCAGGAAGTCATTGTGCCTGCTGCAAACCCGAAGACCAAGCCGAAAGCTTGTAATTATGGACTGATTCATGCAAAAGGTGAATTTTTGGTCATTTACGACGCCGAAGATTTGCCAGATCGAGACCAGTTAAAGAAAGTCGCTGTTGCCTACCAAAAAGTTCCTGATAATGTGGTTTGCATTCAAACGAAATTGAACTACTATAACCGTAATCAAAACTTGCTGACACAATGGTTTACATCAGAATATTCAATGTGGTTTGATTTACTTCTGCCTGGCTTGGATGCATCTCAAGCTCCTATTCCGCTAGGTGGTACTTCCAACCACTTTAGAACACTGCAATTGATCGAAATTGGCGCCTGGGATCCTTATAACGTGACTGAGGATGCGGATTTGGGAATGCGACTGTATAAACGGGGTTATCGCACCAAGATTGTAGATAGCACAACTCTTGAGGAAGCAAATAGCCAAATTCCCAATTGGGTTCGACAGCGTTCTCGCTGGGTAAAAGGATATATCCAGACTTGGTTAGTCCATATGCGGCACCCGGTACGTCTGTTCAAAGAATTGGGTGTTAAAGCATTTTTTAGCTTCCAGATGCTGATTGGAGGAACCTTTTTCGCGTTGCTTATGAACCCTATTTATTGGGTCATGACAACGGTATGGTATCTCACTCGCTGGAATTTGATACAGACAATTTATCCTGGAATTATCTTTTATATGGGAGCTCTGTGCCTGTACGTTGGTAATTTCATATTTACTTATGCCAACATCGCGGGTGCGATCAGACACAAGTATTATGATCTGGTGAGAAGTGCCTTGTTTAGCCCAATTTACTGGGCCTTAATGAGCATTGGTGCCTGGAAAGGCCTTTTCCAATTATTCTTACGGCCCCATTTCTGGGAAAAGACTCACCATGGGTTGAGTGAACCCCGTCGCATAAATAAACAAGAACAAAACGATCCCGTTATCGAACAGCCAGTTGATTAGGTTACTATGAGATTCTTTAAAAAGCACGCAGAAAATACGATCTTTTTTATATTTTTTTCGATTTTATATTTACTGAGTGCCTACTTTTTTACCATTGTTTTGGATACACATCATAATGATACGGTTTCTCGTAGTGCCCTTGGGTATATGGTGCTGTACGGGCGTTTCCCAAAATTGACTAATGTGGGTTTTGTTTGGACGCCGTTACTCAGCTTGTTGCAATTACCACTTTTTCCAATATTAAAGCTAATTCATCATCAAGATTTTGCTGGCCCAATCGTGACCGCTATTACTGCAGCTGCAACTATCCCGGTGATCAATTCAATTGGCATTAACCTGAATGTCAATAAATGGGTGAGGTGGGCCGCGGTATTTATCTTTGGGTTTAACCCCACAATCGTGGTCTATGCTGGGGTGGGCATGAGTGAGACTTTCTTCTTTTTGCCTTTTGCCTTATGTATCTTTTATTTGATAAAGTGGATGACCGGAAAAATGCAATATACAGCATTGGTCATCTCTGGCAGTGCCTTGGCAATAGCATTTTGGAGCCGTTATGAAGCGATCCCAATATTGATTGCGATCTGTGTTGTTGTGTTCTTATTCATTAAAGAACATAAGATTCCCTCTGTATCGTTTTATCATTTGTTCGAAGCAGGCACCATTGCTTTTTCAGTCCCGAGTATTTATAGTATCTTTTTGTGGGTGTTTTTTAACTGGACGATCATGGGAAACCCCTGGTATTGGTGGACTGGTGAATATTCCAACACTGCTTATACTTCTACCTATCAGTCTCAGGTGAACCCTCTGTTCCATAATCTTCTGGCATCTACGATTTATGCGTTTGGGCGTGTAATCTATATCTCGCCGTTATTAATCTTCTTAACGATTGTGGCAGCAATACTGGCTACGAGAAGAAAATCTTGGATGCCTCTACTGGTCTTGATTCCTTCGCTGATGTTAATTGCTTTTCATATCTATCAGACTTTTTCTGGAGGATCTTACGGCTGGTACAGGTTCTATTCTTATGGAACCATTGGCAGTATATGGTCATTCTTTTGGTTATGGCATTTTCTTTCTGACAAAAAGAATTACCGAATTGCCTTTGAGGTTATTTCAATTGGCATAATGGCCATCACCTGTATCACTACTACCTATGCAATGTTTAATCCGAATATTGGCAAGGAAGAAAGTAGCCTTGTCTCTGCCCTTCTCCCGGGCGGAAAGGTCTCTACCGATGAAACCCGCAGTTATGCAGCAGCTAAGGCAGTTGACCAATTTTTAAAAACCAATGATATTAACAATGATCCGGTATTGGTAGATTCTTTTCAGGGATTTGCTATTATTCTATATGCCGATAACCCCAATATCTTTGTAAAGACCCAGGATAAGGATTTTAAAACAGCCTTGAAAGACCCTATCAAATATGGGATTAAATGGGTCCTGGTTCCAAAACCTGATGAGTCCTTGAGATACAGCGAATGGCTCTATCGAACTTATCCCAGCATTTGGGAAGATCCTCCTCAATGGTTAAAACTGGAACAAGATTTTGGGGCTTGGCGAATCTATAAGGTCGTTCAGACTCAAAGTTAAACCAGTATTTTAGGTTGGGCTTTGTCAAACCAGATCGCTGCTACCCTGGCAGAAGGTGCTTTGCATATGGCTTGGCTTTGTACCTTTTCCAGCCGCACAAAGGTTTAGATCGGGGATGTCAGTATGCAAGCTGCCAAATCCGCAATCTGTTGGATGCCAAACAAATTAAGGTCCGAATTATTTTCAGATTGGTATCACGAAAGGATTCATTTCAATATTGTCGCCCAACCGTTGGTTTAATTTGTAACGGTTGTTTTGACAATGGCTTCCAATCCAGATCTTATAGCTCTTCCCTAAAAAGCCAGTCATGCAATTCTGTGATTTGATTGATGCGCTCGGCAGCAGTTCGTATTTTTAAATCGCCAATAGCCAACCGCCACAAGGTTATCCAATGACGAATGAACATATCTTTGATACGCACGAGATAATACAAGTAGATTTGCCAGGAATTGACTGACGCTGGGTACATAATGGCCATGCTCTCTCTTGAAAGGAAAAGACTATCACAGATTACTGCCACTTTATTGTTCAGTCTTTTTTGCCCCCACAATCGCGCGGTTTGCACATGTTCCCCCATGCCTTCGTTTACGCGGATTCCAAGAACCTGCTGGCGGGCTAGAGTTAGATAATGCTCATCAAATCCGGCAGGCTGGAGTGAAGCAAGCCAATCCGCAGGCACTGTTACATCCAGCAACTCCTGCGCTAACCGCAGGATTACATAAACAGCGTGAGTGATACCCCATTGCTCAGCACGGGTTCCGACCTCTTGCCAATCTATCTCTGCATTAAAGTGTTGGATGACCTCACCAAGATCGCAAAACATCCTGAGCCGCAAGTCATAAATGTGTTTGGCCGTGTGCAGGCAAAGGTGCAACAACAAATCCATCGGGGAGAGTGCCAATGCGGGTACTTCTGCCAGGATCACCGGCTGCGCCCTACTCCATAAACCCTCAGTGACGATCTGGAACGGAAGATTGGATGCAACGAGTGCCCAATGGATTTCTACATTGAGTCCATTTCGAGGGAGTGTATAACGAAAATGAATATTTTCTTGAGTAATCACCCGGTTGCAGTCAACTGGTTCGTAACCCAACGCCAGCATATCTTGTTCCACGCGCAGCAAATTATCCTTTTGGACCAACAGGTCAATATCCCCCATGATCCGGAGACCGATGTTATCGTAAACCGCTTGGGCTAAATAGGCACCTTTGAGCACGATTACCTTAATGTCGTGTCCTTGGAACAGTCGCAGTAGTTTCTCTAATTCTTGATAAAAACGCATATTCCGCGCTGCATTTTCAAGAAATGCTTGTTTTAATTCCATTATGTTGGCAGCAGTCAATCCTTCAGCAAAATTTTCAGCGCTGTGTGCCGACAGAATTGTGCTTCGTTCTTTGGCTATCAGGCCGGCACTCTTGAGACGGTGATAAAGCAGCGGCGCGACCCCGTGCTGTTGCGCCAACTCAACAACCTTGCACCACTGCTCTGCCGTTACGCGCGCGAGTTGTTCTGTTTTTGCTGCCCCGTTTGCATAACCAAGACAGTT
>Ga0302173_10000710_pt1 | contig 17594 bp, 19 predicted proteins | sample I_Fen_N3_1_FD_198785 | JGI IMG/M metagenome (GOLD analysis project Ga0302173, IMG submission 198785) | Peat permafrost microbial communities from Stordalen Mire near Abisko, Sweden - I_Fen_N3_1 | ecosystem: Environmental > Terrestrial > Soil > Wetlands > Permafrost | place: Sweden: Abisko... | reverse complement strand
ATGAAGCATTACTTGACATATCAAACTTACCGCATGCTGTAATTAGAATATCACTAACTGCTTTCATGTGGATTGCTGAACCTGATTGAAGCTTTATAGATCCAGAATCAGCTTTAATATTCACTGATCCACCAGCTTCTAAATTAATGTTGCCATCAGCAAACACGTTAAAGTTTTTTCCTGATCTAAAGCTAATAGACTCAGAACCAAATACATGGATATGTCCATCCTGATCTAATTCAACCCAGCTTTTTCCTTTCGCTGTTGACATGTAAATTCGTTCATTCGTATCATCAAAAATAATCTGGTGACCTTCTGCTGTTTTAAATCTTATTCTTGCTCCTTTAGGATCATCTTGCATTATTATTGCATTATGGCCTGGAGTAACAATACAGTATGTCTGTGGATCAAGATATGATGAATCAACTGGGCTTGTTGAGTATCCTTCTGTACCATCTTTATCATTTTTTGCTTGAGCTACTTGTCTCTCATAAGCACCACGCGATTGAGCTTCAGATGATGATACTTTATTTTGAAATTGTTCTCTCAAATTATCATAAGCAGGTTGCAGTGGTGTAAGATTACCCTTCTCATCTCCATCATCTCCAAATGGACCTAATTTACCGTTGAAGTCAGTATTTCTACCAGCTGGTAATGATCTATTACGGTGAAGTCTTGCAGTGCTAGCAAAATAAAATCTAGCTGTAGGATCAGCATTCAAACAGAAGACCAATACTGTTGCTCCTACTTTAGGAATAGCCCAAAACCCATATGCCGCATGTGCTAGATTATTAGAGGTACCATTTCCTGCTGGATATTCAGATGTGAAGCCCATAAATGGAGAAGCATATTCAGCCCATGGCAATAATTCAGTGTCAAAATTTTCACCGTCTAATGATGGGACCCATAACTTTACACGACCCATTTGATCTGGATCAGCATTTGATATGACCTGCCCTTCCATAATAAATGGAACAGGATCATTAAGTAAATCTGTAGTTTGAGCTGCCATAATTATTCTGTTTTAACCTTAGGTTGTGCAATCATTGTAAATAGATGGGAAAATTCTCCACCACTAAAAGTAGTTTTAACTTTCAGCACCATATATAATCCATCATAAAACATTTTTTCAGTGTAAAGTGGTTCACCTTCAATAAAATTACCAGCATAATCAACATTGGGCGCTTTAATATTAAGCTTGACAAAAACCCCTTGTACAGATAAATCTGGACCACCAGATAGAGGGTCACCAACATTCTTTTTGGATGCAGAATCTAATTTAGGTTTTATGAATGTTGTTATGTATTCTCTTTTTGCAGTTGCAAATCCAGTCTTCACTGAATCTTCAAGTTGACCATTTGCTAACAGTTTAGGAATATCACGACCGTTAATAATTGGTGTATGTGGAGGGACACCACCACGACTTTCAACGTCTGCAAACTTTCTAATGATATTTGGATTTCCTCTAAGCTTCATGTCTAAATTAATAGAACCCAAAAAGTGTAGATTGGCTAATGTTTTTAGATATTCCTGTTTAGCTTTGAATGATTCAATCCCAGAAGCAACGTCTGTATTTTCATTGTAGTGATTTACAGCATTAGAATGCTGAAGAACTGTTTTGGCACCAAAAAATATAGGATCACTATCTCTAATGGTAGATTCTCTTTCGTTAATTTTTTGATTAGACTGTTTCTCGTTAAGTTTAACATCACTCATCTTCTGTCCTGCTTCAGCATTCTGTGCTAAAGCAGTTCGACCTAATCGCATTGCACCATTAATTGCTACAGCTGCAGCTTCTGGTTGGAATTCAATGTTCAAATCCTGAATGTGACTGTTGAAACCTGTATAAATGAAATCATATTCAATCAAGTTTATCTTATCAGATTTAATTTTTTCTGGTGTCAAAATCTTAACAGGAAAAATGTCAAAGTGTAAAATGTATGTTGAATCATCAGATGTAATATTTTTGATGCATTTAAAATATGCAGCAGAATCATTGTTTTTGTTATCTTTACTGAGCAGCTTTAAAAAATCTGTAGAAGATTCTAATATGAGTTTAATAGAATCTGTAATTGATGAAGAAGCAGAAAATGTTATTTGAGAATCGGCAATAATTTTGTTACTTGCTGCTTTAACTTTTCCTCTTGATGGAAATCTTTGTTCTGAATTTTTGTTTGATTGTGCTAAATCCGGTTGAAAGTTCTTCCATTCATCGGGTAACGTAATCATGTACTGGACCAATTTTCCTGGACGTTTACTTGTTGATCCTTTGTTGTATTTGACGTAAAAATTAGTTGATGCAGTATTAAGCTGATCTTCCAATGATTGGATTAATCCACCTATTGTCTTTGATCTACCAACAGTACTGACATTATTAACGTCACAGCGACCATTTACTTGTGCATCAGCTATTGTGTTTTTTGTTAATCCCTCAATCGTTGCAAAGGATATATCATAGATTGATCCCGTTGCTCCAAAATTGAATCCCATTTTTAATATGGTAAATGGGATATGACATGTTGAAATGGTTTCAGTTGTCCCATCATCTTTGTGACCAATGAATAAAATAGAAAGTAAAAAGAATGCAGATGCATGTGTAGACTTTAATTTGTTCTGTGTTAAATCAGCTATATAATTAAAGAATGATAAACCGGTCGTATCTTGTATTTTCATAGACGACAGGCTTGTCATTGCTGATGGATTAGAAACTTTTCCTGTTCCAATCAGATGTTCAAATTCTAAATCAGTAATCGTATATTGAACGAAGCGGCGAGTATCTAAAACTAAATATGCAGTGTTTTGTCCAACTGTAAAAGCTTCTCCAAGTCCAATGTTTTGAACTCTACTATAAAGTGGGGTTTTATTACTGCTACCAATAATATCAGCCATTGCTTCTGTTGAAGATGCAGCAGTCATCAAATAATGATATGAGTATGTCCTAAAGTTGTCCAGAGGATTAGGATAATTATTTGCTATTGTAACTGACATATTAAATTATTACTGGAGAAATTGTGTTAATAGGTTGACGTACTGAAGCTATACCACCTTGCTTAGATGAAAGCATTAATGAGAGTCTATCTTTTGTTGGGATCATTAATACTCGACCCGCAACTATTTCAGTTAGTGGATCCAAGATATTATTAAATTGGGCTATTACCCACCAATAACGATCTTCACCGTAAAAAGCTGTGGCAATTTTATCTATACGACCGGCATAGATATTTTCAACTGCATAATAGATGTCAGTATTGTCTGCTGGGAAAATGTTTCTATCCCACCATTCTATTTTACCGTCAGCTATTTCTGTTGTACCACCACCAACATACCTTGAATATTTGTTGTAGACACTATTTGTATTTTCCATATTACCTCACTGAGCTACTACTTTTTGATCCACCCATTGATGAAGATCCATAAATTTCAGATTTAGTAAGAGTACGAGCTACACTTTCAGCTTTATTAATTTCACTCTGACTTACTGTTGTTGTTTCTTGTCTTACTTCTGCTGAAGTATCAGCAGAAGTTGTTTGATTACCATTAGAAGAGGTGTTAATTGGAATTGCAACTGTAACAGGTTTGTATGCACCTGACATATCTCCATTTTTAAAACTATTGAGATCAAATCCACTTTGTTCTGCTGGAGACCAAGATTCTTTAAGGTCCAATGAAACAGAAACTATAACAGGAAATGGTACTTTAACAAATTTTCCATTTGCATCTCTGGCAATTGCTTGCAAATAATCAACATCGTTTGGCCAATCCCAACTATATGATTCAAGTACACATTGAATAGGACCAATCATCTGTTCACCATAAGCAGACAATGTTAAGATTGGAGGTGGTGCACCAAGATACGCAGAAGATGTATATTTTGTATCAGCAGTTCCACTACCAACAAATGGTTTATTCCATGTCCTTATCATATTTATATAAGCCAAATTGAGAGATGCTTCTTCAACTGTTCTAGCAATTAACTTTCCTGAGATACTCCATGATCGTGCTGTTGTATTCCTAAATTTTAAAATTTCACCACCAGCATGTAATGGAGCAAATGAATCATATGATGCACTGTTTCGTTCTGATATGCTTGGCATAACTTCAAATACCAAAGTATTTAAACCTGAGTCAGTTGCTGGACGTTGTGTGATTGTTACTTTTTGCTCAATGGTTCGGTTGCTAGTATCATCTGAATCAAAAATTGATGCAGGAGTTGAGTCAGATGAACCTGCACCCAAAAATGCTTCAGCTGCCCCAGTGGCAGCATTTTTGACAGTAGCAACACCATTTGCGATGCTCAACGTATCTTTATTAGTTAGACTAGAAAAATTATTTACAAGACCCCTTTTCTGAAGGAAATCACCTAATTCATCTTTAACTTTTGATACAGTTGCTGTTGCATAATTTGAAATAGTACTCAAATTAATTTGATTAGATGAAGTCTTAGGTAGACTTAAGCTGTCTTCTTCACTTAAACCAGATGGCATAATTATTCCTTCATTGATGATTTAATTTTAGAAAACATTTTCTTTGCTAATTCTGGTTTATGAGCTAAACCTACAATTTCTGCAAACTCTTTTTCATAACCTAATTCAACTGCTCTCCTAGCAAGTGAACCAGATATTATATCGGTTGATATATCTCCATCTTTATGGAGGTCATTTAATGCAGCATCTAATGCTTGAGATTTTTCACCCTTCTTAGTCAATACTGCATTTTCATCTCGTGGTAATTCTATCTTGTAATGTTTTATTTCTGTCCCATCTGGTTTCTTGAAATGCTTATTGAGAATGGAAAGGTAATCATCTATTCTATCTGAACCTGCTGCAACAGCAATAGGCTCATAGCCTTGATCTCTTAAAGATGATAGGGCAGTAAAGGCATTCGAGGCAGTTAAAAATACTACCCCATTGGTATTACCAGAAGCCTTCATGAAATTTATTCTATCTGACACAGATAAAGGATTTCGTGAATGGTCATCATCTGACTTGCTTCCACCGATAACAACTACAACTGGACTAAATTCTAGTCCTAGGTTTGGGTTACTTTTGATAAACTTAATGACCTTTTTTATAACTTCATAATGACCAGCTGTGGGAGGTTGAAAACGCCCAAGTACAACTGCCACCCTCTTTTTCCCCATTGGAGAGAGGTCCTCATATAGGGTATTTAACGTTAATTGATAATCTATATCGTACATGGGGTTCTTTCGAGAGATTAATTTGATTATTTATTTATACATCAGACCTCTTTTCAGAAACCACTGAAGTTTACATTCAATAAATAGTAGAATATAATAGAACATCTCCTATTATAAAGGAGAAAATATTTTGACAGTTTCTAAAAAAGTTAAGCCACCGAAGATTAAAAGAGAAAAGTCTACCTCATCAGAGGGACATTACGTTGATAAAGTAGAGTTACTGAATGCAGTCCTCGAAGCGAAGAAGATAGGAAAAGTAACCGATAAACTGATATCAATGATCTGGGCTATTGCTGAGCATTATTCCAGAAAACATAACTTCATTGGTTATTCATTTAGAAGTGATATGGTCTCAGCAGCAGTTGAGAACATGTGTAAAAATGCGCTAAAGTTTGATGCTGAAAAGTATGATAACCCATTTGCATATTACACTCAAAGTGTGTATCACTCATTCCTCCAATATCTTGCTGATGAAAAACGTCATAGGAACATTCGTGATGCCTTATTGATTGACGCAGGTTCTAATCCAAGTTTCAACTTCCTTGAAGGTGAACGTGATGAACAGCATTTTGAAATAAGTGAATCAGATGAATATTTTCTACCTGACGTTGATGTAGAAGTTGAGAATCTAGATAACATAACCGTGAGAGATGAACTTGCAGAACTTCTAGGTGAAAATGAGCCTGTACCTGCTGTAATCAAACGTGAAGAAAAGCACCGTTATGCACATAGACTTCCAGGTGCAGTCAAACGATATGGTCCTAATGATATCGAAATTGATGCTGATGGTAATATCACGATAAAAACCAAACCCGATGCAAAAGTAAAGAAGACAAAAGTATCCACGCCTAACACTTAAGGAGTGGATAATGAAACTTGCACTTTTTACCGATATACACTTCGGTGCGAAAAACAATTCATACCAGCACAATGCTGATTGTTTAGATTATATTTCCTGGTTTAAAGCAAATGTTATTGCTAAGAAGTGTAATGCGATCGTATTCATGGGTGACTGGTTTGAGAACCGAAATGCTATCAATGTCAGTACCCTGAATTATTCAAATGATGCACTTGAGTCTTTAGATGAATTAGGACTCCCAATTTACTTTATTATTGGGAATCATGATCTTTATCACCGTGGTAATCGTGAACAATATTCAACGTATCAATTTAAAAAATTCAAAAATGTCGTCTTAATTAATGAGATGACACAAGTTGATAATATGTTGTTCTTCCCTTACTTATTCTCTAAGGAATATCCAGATGCAGCATCAGCTATTGAAAAGATAAAACCTGAATACGTGTTTGGTCACTTTGAATTTAGAAATTTTATTGTGACTGGATCTGATAGAATGATTGATCATGGACCAGATCACAAGATGTTTAGTATTCCAAAATACTTATTCTCTGGTCATTATCACAAACGACAAGCCCACGACAACGTCATTTACATTGGTAATACCTTCCCAACTAATTATGGTGATGCATGGGATGATGCTAGAGGTATGGCACTACTAGATACTGATAAAGAAGAAGTTGACTTTATTGATTGGAATGAATGTCCAACATACAGAAAAGTGAAACTATCAGATGTTCTAAATGGACAAGTAGAGTATCCAAACAAATGCAGGGTGAGATGTCTAATCGATATTGATATCGGTTATTCTGAGGCTCAATCACTTCGTGAAGAAATGATTTCGTCATTAGGTCTTCGTGAATTTTCTTTAGAAGAAAATGTAGCAGAAAGAAAAGAAGCCATAGCAGGTGAAGAAATGGAAGATTTTGATATTGGATTATTGAATGATGCAGTTATCAAAATGCTACATGCTGGTGTAACAGGAACAACTACAATTAACCCTTCAAAATTAATCGAAATATATGAACGACTATAACTTATCTGACCAATTAAAATCTGATAGTACTATGACAACGTTAGAAGCTGTTAGGTTATGTTTGATGTTGGGATGGCATAAGGTAAATGTACAAATGGGGATAATATTACCATCTCAGGTAACACTTAAAGATTTCCGTAACGTGTTAACTGATGAAGATAAATCTGTTCCAGACTGGATAAAAGCCAAAGCAACTCGATCAAATATTCAGACTATGGAATTTGATTCTGGTTCTAGAATTTCACTTAGGCTGAAATCTAATAATTTTAGAGGCATGTCTTTTAATTTACTGTTGATCCACCGATGTGTAAATATAGAAGATAAAAACATTATTGACCTTCTACCCTGTCTCTATTCAACAAAAGCAACAATAGGATTTTTCAATTGAGTACACCATTCAACTTCAAAGAAGTCATCCTCCGGAACTTTATGAGTTTCGGAAACTCTTTAACATCTGTCGATCTTAGAGATTTCAATAGTACCCTTATTTTAGGAGAGAATGTTGATACGGGTGGAGCGAATGGATGTGGCAAAAGTTCTATCTTAAATGCTATCTGTTATGCACTGTTCAATAAACCATTTGACAACATCTCACTTCAGAAATTAATCAACTCAACCAATGGGTTGAAAAACACCCTTATGGAAGTTAGATTGATTTTCAATAAGGGTGATGATGAATATGAAATTTATAGATGCAGAGGTGAGACTTTTAATATCAAAATTTTCATGAATGGTGATGACATTACACTTGATAGTGTATCTGAAAATGATAAAATGGTTACTGAAATTGTCGGTTTCAGTTATGAACTTTTCACAAAAGTTATTATCTTTTCTGGTTCGTCTACTCCATTCTTGCAAATGCCAGTATCACAACAGCGTTCACAGATTGAAGAACTATTCAATATCACGTTGCTCACAGAAAAAGCTGTTAAGTTAAAAGAAATAATAAAGTCGACAGAAGGTAGTATTGCTATTCAAGATGCTGTCATTAAAGAACAAGAGAGTCAAGTAGTTCTGTATGAACGTCAGTGTAAAGATGCACAAGCTCGGGTGAAAAGGTGGTATGAGGATCGTGATCGTCAGATTGTTACTCTTACAAATGAGTTAGCTCTCATCAACACATTGAATATGAGCGATGAAAAAGAATTACACACTCTAGTTTCATCTCTTAAGAAGTCAGAAGCAGAATTGAACAACCAGCTTCGCATTCATAATAATGACAGAACATCATTGAAGGCTGATATTAAGAAGTTGGGTTCAGAACTTAAACACCTAACAGAAGACAAATGCCCATACTGCTTACAGTCCTATGAGGGTGCAAGCAACAAGCTTATTGAGAAAAATGAATCATTGATTGAAAAACAGAATGCATTGGAAAAATTAGAAGAAGTAATTTCATCTAAGGAAGCTGAAGTTAAAGAATTGACGGATCAACGTTTAGCAGCAAATGAAATAATGCAATTCTCAAGTCTTGAAGCAGCAATTAGAGCAGAAAATTCTGCATTAACTGCACAGACTAAAATAGATGATTGGACAATTGCTATTAACCCACACGTTGAAGCACTTGAAGACCTTAAGAATCAATCTGTCAAAACAGTATCGTATTTTGATTTGGACAATTTAAAGAAAGAACTTGAACACCAACAGTTTCTTCTTAAACTTCTAACTGATAAAAATTCATTCATTCGTAGAAAGATTATCAGTAAGACTATCCCATTCCTTAACAAGCGACTCATTTATTATACCCGTGAAATGGGTCTTCCACATGTTGTTAAATTTGATGATGATATGAGTTGTACAGTTTCTGAGTACAGTAGAGAGTTAGACTTTGGTAATCTTTCTGGTGGTGAAAAGAAACGAGTTAATTTTTCTCTTTCATTGGCTTTTAGAGATGTGCTTCATCACCTACATGCTAAAGTGAACTGTTTATTCGTTGATGAAATTGATGGATCTTTAGATGGTAGTGGTGTTGAGAATATTTTCAAACTTCTCAAGACTAAAGTCAGAGATGAAGGTATTGGCCTTTGGATAATATCTCATAGACCAGAGGCAATTGGCAGATTTGATCGTTCACTTATAGTAAGAAAAGAAAATGGATTTTCTAGACTATATGATGAAGACAATAATGAAATAGGAGTGGTTGAATGAAATTATTTATGCATAAGTCAGTAAATGAAAATGCACATGAAATGTATCCAGAAAATGTTGTATTTGCATTTGGTAAACGAACATATTTACCATTTGGAGGCATAGAAATAAAAACTATTGGTAAATATTTTAGGTTTGAATTTCCATTTATTGTTAAACGTGAAGTTTTTAGTAGTAGAAATTTCCAACTTGAAATGATGAAATGTAGATATGTTATTCACATTTATAGCAGACATTGGATCACAACTAATGAGACACATTGGGAAGGTAAATCAGGATGGAGGGCTATATGAAATTATTTGAAAGACGAGATGCTCTAGAAGGAGCAGCACTTACTAAAGATGTGATTTTTGTTTTTGGTAGAAAATTACGATACGATAGCAATCGTGAGAAGGTTACTAAGAATGGATGGTATTTTAAATTTGAATTTCCATTTGTGTTTGAACGTGAATTAATGGATCATAATACATTTTTAATGAGGAAATTTAAATGTCGATGGGTATTCTATTTCATGAGAAGAACACTTGTTAATTCTTGTAAAAAAGTCAATTTTCAAATCTCAATGATGGTTCCATTAGATGCATCTAATGACCCAGTAGTTGAATCACCTCAGTCATTATCCTGATTTAGTTCATAACTGGTTATGTTAAATAGATTATGCATTCGCATATTCAACTAACATAATCAGGTAACATGACAATCAAATCAAATCCAGGTGCTGAAGCACCTAAAAAAGAAAAGCGTAAACTTAAACCAGGAATGGGCAAAGCAAAAGGTAACGGTTTCGAAGGTGTAATATCCAAGAAACTATCTACTGCTTTAGCGCCATTAACATTTATCCGTAGCCCAGGTTCTGGTGCAAGAGTAGGCGGTAAAAACTTTGCTACATTCGGTAAGATGTTTGGTGAAGAAGCAATGAAGCTCTTTGTTGGTGATGTAGTAGTCACTAATGAAAAGGATGTCGGCTTAACTTTTAAGCACTCAATTGAATGCAAGTCCTATGCTAAGTCAGACAGCTTTGAAACAATGGTTGCTGGTAACTCAAACATTTTCAAATGGTTCCAAGAAAGTGTTGTTGATGCTGAAAAGACACATAAGAATCCTCTATTGATTTTTAAATGGAACCATACACCAATCTACGTGATTGGACTCTATAATGAAATGCCAAAGAACCCAAGATTGATCTTGGCACAAAATGATGTAACACTTAGCGTGTTTTATCTGGATGATTTACTTATTCACCCAGAATTTTGGTATACTGGTAAGAAAGAACAAAATGACTGAGCATGAAGATTTTTACAGATGGAACCTAAAGACTGACGTCTTTAGGCCAACTACTGATTTTAGTGACCTATTGAAAATTGTAGCAACGTACTATGAAATGTATGTTAAAGCTGTAGAATTTCTTGGGCCATTCATATCAAAACAGTTTGGCAACACAATGTTCTTTCCACCATCTAAAGAACAGATTGAAATGGGTATTGGTAAACAACGAACTTCAATAAGTTTTAGAGCACGTTCATCTTTTATTGATTCACTTATATCATTTTTGGTTAGATCAAAAGGCAAAAAAGCATTGATTTATCCAAGCATCAGTTCACATCACTCAGCACAATTCCCATTTGGCACCTTTAATATTGAAGAAGTTATTGGTCCAAAGCCGGTGCTTAGAGAAGAAAAAACTGCTCGTAGAGAATCTAAACAACTGTTTAAGATAGAATTTGCAAATGCATCTGCTCCAGTCTATATTGAGAATTTGCCTATCCCTATTGCTCAGATAAATTTTCTCATTCTGAGACCTAAATTGGGCAAATTGGGTATGCCTAGTACTTCAAAATGGGAAGTACTAGTTTATAAAAAGAACCATGGATATATAATAGATCATGTAGATTCGCATATTAACCCAAAGTTTTCAGGTAAGTTTTGAAAGTTGTTCATTGCAAAAAAGATAAGTTTGATGTGTACATTGGTCGACCTAGTAAGTGGGGTAACCCATTTGAGATAGGTAGAGATGGGACTCGAGGAGAGGTTATTGCAAAATATAAAAATTACATTTTAAATAATCCATCACTTCTATCTTGTTTGCATGAACTTAAGGGTTTAACTTTGGGCTGTTGGTGTTCACCTTTACCATGTCACGGTGAAGTACTTATTGAACTTTACAACGAAATATACGGTGAACACCCAATACTTAAATTTTAGGAGATATCATGAACGGTAAAAAAGCAAAGAGACTTCGACAAGTTGTTAGGTTGATGCAAGAAAAAGGAGTTGTCGAAAAAGAATGGGCTGTTGAAGGTTCTATTAAACATGTCAATAATGGTGTACCAAATATCAGACCAGATAGAGTGTTTGATTTAGATACCACTGTTACCTACCAAAGTATGCTCAAACCAGAATGTGGTAAAGCAGTTTACAAAAGATTGAAAAATAAACAATGATTGAAATTAAACCACCTAATGAATTTACCCATGTAGAAGGTAAAAAAGTTTTTATTGCTGGGGCTATTGATATGGGTTCAGCAGAAGATTGGCAGCATAAGCTTGCTACTGAACTTAAGAATACAAATTTGGTGCTTTTAAATCCACGTAGAACTGATTGGGACTCAACATGGGAACAATCAATTGATAACCCGAAATTTGCTGAGCAAGTTAATTGGGAACTTAATGGGTTAGAAACATCAGATTTTGTAGTGTTTTATTTTTCGCCTACATCCAAATCACCTATAACTATGTTAGAATTAGGATTAATGATTGAACGAAAACCTTTAAGAATTCTCGTTTGTTGTCCAGAAGGTTTTTACAGAAAAGGGAATATTGATATTGTGTGTTCTCGTTATGGTATCCCTATGGTCAATTCACTTGATGAATTGATTAGCGAATTAAGAATTTATGATCTCATTTCATCCAGTTAATGTTCAACAGGATTTAACCCGTGTTAACCCACTATTTATTGGTCATTTCTTTTCACTTAAAGGAATGCACTGGAAAAAGAGAAAACAACGACAAGGGTTAATTCTATCTGTGGCAGTTGCTTGGTGGCATTTATCGAAACACAATCTAAGTTCTCCAGGATTCATAACTGAAGAAATTCTTATCACATCATTGACACGACAAGTTAGTGATGCAAAGGTAATCATTCTTAAATTCTTTGAAATTTTAAGGATCGGTTATAATTTCGGGAATGGTGAACGTAATGCTACGCAAATCAGTCCAAAGAAACTGAATTCTAAAACTGTTTCAGCAATTGTCAATATTGTAGATCAAGTTGTTTTTTGTCCAGGTTTACCACCTAAAGACAAAAAGTTAACAATGTCAGTGGTTACTGTCCAACCGAGAATTCATTCTGAAGTTATTCAGCTACTAAAAACAGAAGATAGAGAAGATTTAATCCCATCGGTCAAATGGATTCTATCACAAGAAAAAATCAACTTTTATTATGAGCCTGCGGGTAATCTTTTAGCTCGTGATAAATCTGTGTGGCCTATTAAATCTATTGAGATGTGGCCGGGTTGGTTGAGAACAAAACTTTTCGGTAGAGTTGTTGATATTGAGAATGCGTATTGTCAATTCATCATTAAGAAATTAGAAGAAAAATATAACAACCCAGTTAAACTGAATATGAAGTATCCAGATTTGCTGAGGATGAATTATGATAAGGACGTCTACAGAAAAGAAATCTGTGAAGAATATCTTCAGTTAGAACTCAATGATGAAAATTTGAAAACTGTTAAACGTTTGATCATGTCATTGGCTAACGGTTCAAATGCGACTCCTGGATTGTTGATAAGTGGTTCATCTAGATCTGAAGCAGTTAGAATTGTTACACAATCTAACCCGTTTATTAACACTGCAAATATGATTGAACTTGGGAACAAGTTATCTTCAATTGCGAAACAGTTTAAAGCAGCAAAAAAAGAACTCTGTATTCACATTCTTAAAGTTAAACCAACATTAGAAAATCAGAAGAAGATTTTCAAAATGTACTTTGAATGGGAAAGAGAAAATAGATACAAGATTTGGGAAGCAGTTAGTAAAACAGGGTTAATGATCCATGATGGATTAGATGGAATAGAAAGTGATCTGAGTGATGATGATCTAATAAGTTTTATTGAACAAGAAACCTCAGTTAGAGTTAGCGTAGATTAAAGAGGAATAAAAAGAATGCGTGAAAAGATAGTATTGATACGGCACGGTGAAAGTTTGGCAAATGTAGATTCTAGATATTATATGTATCCCGAAGAGATGAATATTCTTTCTGAAAAGGGTGCTAAGCAAGCTCTATTGTTGAGCAAACCTCTTAAGAATATAATAACAAGTTTAAGGAACCCTACTGTTATTTCTTCAATGTATATTAGGGCAAAGTTAACAGCATCTATTGCTCTTCATGATCACCCTCATATCAATGTGCTTGCAGATGGTAGGTTAAATGAATGCGAATTTAATGTAAATGGTAAACGTGAACCGTCGATGAGTGTAAAAACGCGGGTAAAAGGTGTAGTAGATGAACATCCTGGTTCATTGATTCTGTTTGTGCACGGTGAATTGATGCGGCATTTAGATCAGCAAAATACCCGAGACCCACAAAATTGTGAATTTAGAATTTATGACAGAAATTCTTTTATAGAAAATCATCTAATGATCGATCATCAGTTAATAATTGTTCCATAAAACAAAAAAGGCTTCCATTGGAAGCCTTTTTTGTACCCTTAAAAGTTTTGAATTGGGGGTTAATAGACAGGATGTGGTGATTTTGCTGCTACCTTCAGTCGTTCATTTATAAACTCTACAGCTAATTCACGCTCACCCTGAGACATATGCAACACTTCACTATAAGACCATGCGCCTCTTGAATAATATGAAATTTCTAAAGCAGATTTAATTATGTGCTTTATTTCAATACCAAGTTTAGCAATTAGTTTTTGAACTGCTTGCATATCTCCTCTACCTATCATTCGGTGAAAAAAGACACTGGGTTGATTGGGATTTCAATATTAAAATCTTCACCACAATCTTTACAATTGCAGGTCCAAGTAAGCTTTGGTCCCCATTTATCGATTTTTTCAATCTGATCTGCAATGCGCTTAACGTGGAAAGGTGGAAGAGCTTTGATCCATTCTTCAATATTTTCCTTGTTTATATTACCATCAACAGAATCAATAATACCAAAAAGCATCATTAAAAGATTTTTCTTTTGAAGTGCTGGTGTAATTTCTTTTACATTTTCATTCTCTTTTACAAGCTCAACAACGTGTTTGTATCTAGCTGGGTGAAGTCTGATAACTTGTCCATTGCTTAATGTAACATTGTATTCTCCAGCTGCAACAGTTGCATCGATATAGTTCATATTCGATATCATTTCTTCAACATCAGCAACATAAGTATGTTCTTTAGCTGATTCACAAATGTGACGTGCTGAAAATTCATAAGCAGGTCCATAAGTAACTGCTCGTAAAAATACCATAAGAGCATCAACATCTTTAGATAAAAGTTCTGAAGGCTTTAAAACTCCATCTACACAGTTTTTAAAGACTGATTCGACTGCTTGACCACTGAACAGTTGATCAGGGTTCTTCATGTCAATTTCATCCATTGCTGACATAGGACGTACGTGAACTTCTCCATCTTTTACGTTAGCAGCTAATTCTCCATTTACATAAAACAGTCCCTTTGAAGGTAACTGAAAAATTCTACCTGGCAGTTTAAGACTTGCCATCAGCGGATTCGTTGTGTTATCCATATCTTCTCCTATTCGATTCTTTATAAGATCATAAATTTTCTATTTCTGAACTTACTATAAATAATAATTCATAGTATATTTACATAATCTCAACTATTTTCAGAATCACAATATGGCAGACTTAAGTTCACGCGAAATAGACTTATTACTAACTCAATTATCTAAGATTTTGGGTGGATCAGGTTCAGCAATAAGAAGCACTCCAAGTTCTGGTACACGTTCTAGTGCATCAACACGCCAAGGTGCTTCAAAAGAATCAAAAGAAGCTTCAAAAGCTGTTGAATTATCTGTAAGATCACTCAAAAAATCTACTCAAGAATTTGAAAATTTAGCCAAATTATATAAGAGGGTAGCGACAACTACTGAAAAAACAGTTGAGGATAATGCTAAAGGTAGAACTCAATTAAAAGCAGCTAATAGAATCAAAGACAAATATGATGCTGCCCTTGAACAACAATCATCTATTCTGAATGCATATTCAAGTGAGCTGAATAAGTTTACACGTAGGGATTTCCTTGAACATATTGTTGCGACTAGAAAATTAGTAGATAATACCACAGCTTTCACTTCAAAATTAGCTAAAGCACAACAAAATTCTTCATTACTTTCTGCATCTTTACTTAATACCTACAATAAATTAGAGTTGGGATCAGTAGAGTATGAGCATTGGTTATCAATTTTGACTGACGGTGCTAAAGGAATGGATAAAGCGTTCCTTAAAAATACAAAAGTTTGGGATGAAAAGACACAAGACTTAAAAGACAGTTTGAATCCAGAAGACTTCCAAGATTTGATAATGAAAGCAGGTCAGGCACAGTCTGTTTTGACTGAAGCCTTTCAAGGATTAGCACACTTAGGAGTTAAAGCTGCTGCAGATTTTACTCCATCTATTATGGGGGGTCTACAATCTGGAGCTGCAGGGTTAAATGGTAATGCTTCATCCAATAGAGATGAAGTAAGTAGTACCATTCTTGAAACATTAAAAAGATTCCATAGTCTAAACATTGCTATAGATGGGTTGGCAATTGATCTTGATAAAGATTTAGATCCACAGCTTGTACATTTTGCAAAGGATATCGAGAATACACTTCCAATACTTGCAAAATTCGAAACATCATTAGCTGCTGGAACAGACAAAATAAACAAAACGGTTGTTGCTTCACATACTGAAGTTGGTGCTGCTATTATCAAGATGAAGGCTAATTTCGGAAGCATAAATGATGCTCTTGCTTTTATGGGTAAGACAGCCACATTTTCTGCTAATTTAGCTAAAGCTAAATCTGGAATAGGTCAATCATATAAAGACATGACATCATTCAATATTGCACAGGTACCAGCAACATTTGCTCAAGTATCATTAGAGTCAATTAAGCTTGGTATGTCATTTGAAGAAACTGTAAAATACTTACAGGAAAATTCTAGAACGCTTGCAATCTATGGTCAAAAGGAATTCTCTACATTATCTGGTAATATAGGAGCAACGTTCAAACAATTCGGATATAATGCTGCTCAGTCAGCTTCTATGATCGGTCCAGCTATTGCTTCAGCAGTAGATTCATCTGCTGTCAATGTATCAAATGGTGATGAACTTAATAAATTCATTAAGGAGTCGATGGATTCCTTCCAGAAGGTATCTGGTATTGTTGGAATGACAGCTGAAAGTTATTTCAAACTTAACTCAGAACTTTACAATTCAGAAGGTATCAATAACATTCTATTGGGATTAGATAAATCTCAATCAAAACTTTATGCTGCGAACCTAAGATCACAACGTGATGAGTTAGTAGTTCGCGGAGTATCTATTGAGCAAGCACAAGAGATAATTAAACAACAAGCAGCAATGAGAGCTGAAAAAGTTGGTGATAGAGTATCAACTGCTGGTAAAATGTTCACTCAGATGCAGGCATTAGGTTTTGATGCTGAAGAGTCAATGAAGGCATACCAAACAGTTATTGCTGGTAATGCTGCTACAAAAGAAGATAAAGATTCTTTAGCAGCATTGATGCCTGAATTTGCAAAACGTAAAGCGCAATACGGTACCCAATTTAATGAATCTGGTAATGTATTAGGACAGTTGTCAAATGAATCAATCATGGAAGGTACGCAATCTTCTTCTATTGACAGTCTAACTAAAGCTTTTGATTCTGTTGTTAATGCTGATAAAACTGGGCAGAAAGTAACTAATGCTGCCGGTGTTGCTGCAGCTGCAAAAGGAAATGAAAGTCTTGCTGGATTCAGTAATGTTATAAATTCTGTATCTTCGTTAATGTCGAACTCATTTGTTGCTGCTACAACAGGAAGCATTTTAGCTTTAGCTGGTCTTGCTGGTCAAGCATTGTTAACTGCCACTTCATTAGGTGCAGTTGGTGGAGGAAGCATCCTCGGAAAAGCAAAAGGCTTAATGGGTAAAGGGGCAGTTGGTAAAGGATTAGCAATTGGTGGTAAAGGATTAGCTGGTGGATTGGGAGGACTTGCTGGTTACGGATTGAGTACAGTAGGTGAAGGTCAGGTAGTTGCCGGTAATACGAAAACTGGAACAGCAATGGATATCGGTGGTAACATGCTTAGTATGGCATCAACTGGCGCGATGATCGGAAGCTTTTTCGGGCCTGGGCTGG
>Ga0302173_10000707_pt1 | contig 17622 bp, 18 predicted proteins | sample I_Fen_N3_1_FD_198785 | JGI IMG/M metagenome (GOLD analysis project Ga0302173, IMG submission 198785) | Peat permafrost microbial communities from Stordalen Mire near Abisko, Sweden - I_Fen_N3_1 | ecosystem: Environmental > Terrestrial > Soil > Wetlands > Permafrost | place: Sweden: Abisko... | reverse complement strand
AGCAGGGTTTTACTTGTTGTCTTAGTTTCGCTTTTTCCACAGCCTGTTAATGAAAACAGTAGGCATAGGACGAGAAGGGATAGAACTAGTCTAAATCTCTTTTTCATATTAATTCTTTTCTCCTTTTCTTTTCTTTTCATTATTCATGAAACAGATATTTTAATTATACATATTTTTCGAATAAAAATCCACTTGAAATATATAAAATCATAGTGTATGCTTTATTTATCGGTTGCAAATAACCTATAACCCAATAAATTAAATATGAAACGATATACCCTTCGAGGAGACGATAAATGAACTTCAAACCATGCATTGACATACACAATGGAAAAGTAAAGCAAATTGTTGGAGGCAGCTTACTAGATACTGGAAACCAAGCCGTAGAAAATTTCGTATCACAACAAGATGCTTCCTTCTATGCAGAGTTATATAAGAACAACAAAATTAAAGGTGGACATATTATTCTTCTTAATTCAGCAGATTCCAAGTATTATGAGTCTGATTTGAAGCAAGCGCAATTAGCCTTACAAAGCTACCCTGGTGGCCTTCAAATTGGCGGTGGAATTACAGCGGATAATGCGAAGTCATTTCTTGATATGGGAGCTTCTCATGTTTTGGTGACTTCATATGTATTCAAGGATGGAAAAATCAATTTTGATAATCTGAATGCAATTGTAAATGCAGTGGGGAAAGATAGACTTGTATTAGACCTTAGTTGCAGGAAAAAAGATGGCGAATACTATATTGTCACTGACAGATGGCAAAAGTTTACTGAAGTAAAACTAAAAGAAAGTACATTAGATCTCTTAGCAAATTACTGTGATGAATTTATGATTCATGCAGTTGATGTGGAAGGCAAGGCGAGTGGTATTGATAAAGAATTAGTAACAATGCTTGGGAATTGGTCGAAAATACCAATTACATATGCTGGAGGAGTAGGCTCATTTGAAGATATTGATCTAATTCAGAAACTTGGACAAAATAAAATAGATGTTACGGTTGGAAGTGCATTAGATCTTTTTGGCGGCAATATGAAGTTTGAAGAAGTGCTTGAAAAATGTGATAATTAGGAAGAAATCCCAAATCAGCAAGAAATCCAAAATCAATAAGCAATCCCCAGTTAGCAAGAAATCCAAAATCAGCAAGCAATCGAAAAGTAGCAGACAAATAGACAATTAGTAAGTAGATTGAGAATTGATCGAAAAATCGAGGATTAGTAAGTAGATAAGGAAAGGAAATACAATGTTTTATCCAGAAAAAGGTTCTGTAAATTTTCAGAAAGAATTGGAAAAGTTAATTTTAAAACTTGAACACCAAGGCAAGATTCCAACATTGCTTCTACATAGCTGTTGTGCGCCTTGCAGTAGTTATGTTATCGAATATTTGTCACAGTATTTTCATCTGGCCGTATTTTACTATAATCCAAATATTTCTGAACGGGAAGAATATGAAAAGCGAGTAGAGGAGCAAAAACGTCTCATTAGGGAGTTCCCAGTAAAATATAAAGTCGATTTTCTGGAAGGTATTTATGATAATGAGAATTATAATAAGATAATTTTGGGTCTTGAAGATTGTAAAGAAGGCGGAGAACGTTGCTTTGTTTGCTATGATATGCGTCTGCGAGAAACGGCTAAAGTTGCAAAAGAAGGCGGATTTGACTATTTTACAACCACACTTTCCATTAGCCCTTTAAAAAATAGTGCTAAATTAAATGAAATTGGCTATCATCTTGGAATAGAATATGGCATAGAGTATCTACTGTCGGACTTTAAGAAGAAAGAAGGATATAAGCGCTCTATTGAATTATCAAAGGAGTATGATTTGTACAGACAGAATTATTGCGGATGTATATTTTCAAAAAATCAAAGTATTGAATCGGAATAATGAAAATCAAAGCAATGAAATAAAAATAATTAAATCAAAATATCTAAAAACGAAATAATAGAAAGAAAAATTATTGATTCAGCAATTAGAAATAGCAAAACAAGGTTTATTGGCGGCGAGGTTGAAAAACCTCGCTTTTTTACGCAATATTCCAACAAAATATTTCAACAAAGATTTTTATGTAAAGTTTAATATATTTGTTACAAATTGTATATTTAATTTGTATTACTATCAGAAAGGGAGGGACGCATATGAACGAACAACTGGCCGGGTTGGATAAAGAAACATTAATTCAGATTATTGAACGACGTCGTGACAATATTTATAAAATTGCATTTGCTTATATGAAAAACAGATATGATGCAGAGGATGTATATCAGACAGTATTTGAGAACTTTTTAAAAAGCAGACCATCTTTTGATAGTGATGAGTATGAAAAAGCATGGTTTATTAGAACAACGATAAATGTATGCAAAAATGTATTCTCCTCAGGATGGAAGAAAAAAGTGACAACAATGGAAGATGAAGAATGGGATAGGATTCCAAATCAAGTACATGATGAAACGGATGAGTTACTAGAAAAGGTCTTGGCTTTGCCACCTAAGTATAGTATGGTGATTCATTTATTTTATTATGAAGGATATTCTGTAAATGAAATTTCGAAGATTCTGAATCTAAGCGTTGGAACGGTAACGACACAGTTAAGTCGTGCGAGAAGAAAATTAAAGAGTAATATTACAGTAAAAAGGGAGGCGGACGTTTATGGAATTAAATTGTTTAAATTATAAAAAAGCGATGGATAAAATAGCTATACCTCAGGAGATAGATGATAAGGTGATTAGAATGTTTGAAGGTGAGAAATCTGAAGTGGCAAAAGAATCTAGTAAACAAAAACATAAAAAAATTAAAAAGTCAGGAAAGATTTTATTGATTGCGGCTGCACTTGTGGTATTGTCATGTGCTAGTGTATTTGCATATAATACAAATTTCATCAGCAATTTGATTAATCCTGCAAGAGGACTCGATCACAGTGATAATGTTGATGTGAATGGGAATTTATATGCTTATACTGGTGGGGAAACGCTTGCACAAGAGGTAAAGGTTGAAAACTTAAGCATTACACTATCGTCAGTTATATCGGATGGAAATTTGACATATATTCGATTTAACGTAACTTCATTGAATGGCGATTCGCTATGTACGAATACTGCAGACAAAAAGAGTGTTTTATCAATGCAACAGTTTGGCGATATAAAAGTTCTTGCTAATAATGAAGAACTAAAAAAAACGGATTTCTTTATGTTTCGGGTAGATTCAGGAGATAAAGCGGATAAGGCTGTACTAGAGCTGACAATACAGAATGCTAATATAATTTTGGCAGGCAAAAAGATCGACATCGTGGGTACGGATTATGCGGACACATATGAAATTACAAACGATGATGGAAGTTTTAAGACAAGAAAGCAGGAAACTTTATATAAAGGAACCTGGAATTTCACTTGTGATATTCCTTCGGATAGCGTAGGTAGTGTTTGCGAATATACTGATTCTTGGGGCATACCATTTTTAGGAACAACACTCAATATTAGTTCTATTAAAATTTCTGATGTTGAAGTATTTCTAGTCGGAACTTTTAATTGTAGTGAAGCAGATAATAGTTATAGTGCCGGTGCCAATTTGAATAATAAATTATATTTGATTTATGCAGATGGTACGAGGATAGCTGCGGGTGTGAAGATGGAGGGTGGACAAAATTTTAAAACTGGGGTATTTGATCGTCACTACATGTTACAAAATCTAATAGATGCAAAAAATGTTGTAGCAATAGAATATTCAGGAAACTTAATTAATTTGAAATAGGAAAGCCAGATATATTAAACGAATAAATGTATTTATTAATCAGTCAGAGAAGCATAGATATGCGCTCTGGCTGATTTGCTATTATGATAAGAGCATATAAAATTATATAATAGATTATATAAATTTTGCATTTATTTGCAAATGTATGGTATAATTATTGTCAAACATGTGAATATAATAGTAGTATTAAATAGGAGGCTTTATAATGGCTAAGAAAAAATCATTTGCAAAAGCATTTGTAGGAGTTACAGCTTTAGCTGTTACTGGTAAAGTAGTTTACGATAAGTACAAAATTCTCAAAACAAAATTTGAAAAAGAAGAAAAAGAAAGTATTTGTGATGAAGTAAAAAAATACAATGCGGTATGTACAAGTAAATCAGTTGAAATTGAAGATGAAGATTTTGAAGGTTGCGAAATCAAAGCGATTGCATCAAAACTTATACTTGATTTAAGTCTTGCAGTATTTGAAAAGGATGCATACATTAATTTTAAAAGTGATGCTAGTATCGTTCAGATTATTCTTCCAGAAGGTGTTAATGTAACCTGTGACATTGAGAATGTCGCAAGTGGTATCAAGAACTTAGTTGTGAATGTAGATGAAGATGATATTCCAACCGTATTTATTATTGGTAAATCAACAATTAGTTCTATAGAAATTATTCCAGCTAATTTTTATTCAGATGAAGATGATGACTTTGAAGACGAAGATGATTTTGAATCAGAAGACATAGCAGGCGAAAAGGCTACGAAGACAGAAGAGAAAGATTCGAAAGCAGACGAAAAAGATTTGAAAGCAGACGAAAAAGCTCCAAAAGCAGACGAAAAAGCTCCAAACGCAGATAAATAAAATTTCAAGAAAAATACAGATAAAATACAGATAAGATACAGATAAGATACAGATATTGATTTTACCAAAAAATCGATAGATAGAGATGAATATTCTAAGAAAAAAGTAAATAGCAAGTGTAGGTCTCGCCTCATTTTTATTCGTTTGAAGCGAGACTTTTTTGGCTAAAACTTGACGCATATATGCTCTAGTTCTATACTTGAATTAGGTTATCCGATTTGGTATGAAGAGGAGAAGTTATAAATGAGCTGCAGAATTAAAATCGAAGAATATGTAGATGGATTAGGGAATGAAGATATTATATTTATTAGTAAATTATATTCAGAAAAATTTTCTGAGTATTCAGAAGGCGCTTTTTTTAAAATCATGGAGCGCATGGTCAAAGAAGGAAAATTAATAAGATTATCAAAAGGCATCTATTTTAAAAACAGCGAGAATTATACTTATAATGTGAACTCTATCTTGAATCATTATTTTGGAGAGAACAATGATAATGGCATGTATATCGGTTATCAATTATACAATAAATACGGCATTTCCAATATGGTAAAAGATTACTCTGAATTATATTCTACGATAGTAGATCAAGATAAAAAAAATATAGGAAATATCATAATTAGTAAAGTACCTATGGAATTGAATTATGATAATACAAGAATTATAGAAGCTTTTGAAATTCTGCAAAATTATGATAGTATTGAAAAATTTAACAAAGAAAAGTTCTCTACATACGCTAGACAGTTTGCACTTGGATATAACGATGAAAGCGCATTAAGAGTATTAGAAAAGATGAAGTATAAAAAAAGTTCTATTGCATTTATGAAGAGTATATTAGATATGTATCATGTGAATAATTCCCTCGGGAAGTACTTGAATTGTGCATCAAAGTATAAGATCCCAAAAGTAACTAGAGTGAAATAAAAAAATATATAAAAATGGGTTGTATGTTTGGAAAATAATGCTACAATAATTTCAGACATCCAATTTTATCCCCAATAAATTGTATGATTAAAAAATTAAAGAGCAGAGTAGAATTTTGTGCGTTAAGTGCCAGATGAACAGGGAGTTGTCATTTGGACGAAAAGGAATCTTGCGGTACAAAATTCGCATCCCGCTGCTACATATAGGGCTTTTTTTTGTACCTCTTATGTAGTGCTAGATCTACTGCAAAGGAGGTATTTTTATGGAAAAATCAGGGAAAATGTTTTCGGATTCATTAAATGAGTTAAAAGAAGTAAGAAATGTTGTCGTTTGTGCATTATTTGCAGCAATAGCGGTAGTATTGGGCTATTTTACAATTGTATTAGGGCCGTTTGTGAAAATCGGCTTTTCTGGGATTCCCAATCAATTGATAGCTGCATTGTTTGGACCCGTAATAGGAGGCTTATTTGGTGGAGCGCTTGATATCTTTAAATTTATCATTGGCCCGACAGGAGTATTCTTTCCAGGATTCACATTTAATGCAATACTTGCAGGTGTGATTTATGGATGTTTTTTTTATAAGAAAAAAATTAGCATCTGGAGAATATTTTTGGCACATTTTGTTGTAATAGTAATTGTTAATTTAGGTCTAACAACCTATTGGCTTTCTATATTATATGGAAAAGGTTTTTTTGCAATATTTCCATTAAGGGTTTTGAAAAATCTAATCATGTGGCCAATTGAGAGTACTATTTTATTTACGGTTATGAAGACGATGGATATAGCAATTAAGCCTTATTTATCAAAAAGTTTTACAAAAGTAAGAACAACTTTGAAATCAAAATAAATTTAATAAAGCTATAATATAAGAAACAGCTACAGCATAAGAAATAGCTACAACATAAGAAAAAAACTTAAGTGCTTTTGATGTGCTCCCCATATAATAGACAGTTGAAATAACAAAAACTGTTTATTATAGGGGGAGTATTTTTTATAGTGGAAAAGAAAAAACCACATTAGGATTAAAAGTACTTGACCTGTCGTAGTAATTGTGATAAATTATATTTACAACGACAGACGTAATACTATTAACGTAGTACTATCATCGTAGTAGATTGAATATACTACAGTACATCTGGTTTTTAAAGGTGTGAATGCGATTGATTAATTTAAAGAGATTGGAGGCATAGAATGTGATAAGTAGTGATGGTATTAGAGGATACAATGATATGATTATATTATTTTTGGTTATGCAGGAAGCTTCATATGGGTATGAGATATCAAAGCAGATTAAAGAGTTGTCAGAAGGTAAATATATCATGAAAGAGACAACATTATATTCTGCATTTACTAGGTTGGAGAAGAATGGAATGATCGAATCATTTTATGGAAATGAGACGAATGGGAAACGAAGGACTTATTATAGAATCACTGAAGCGGGAATAGGGTATTACCATGAGAAGTGCGAAGAATGGAAACTGACAAAAGATGTTGTAGAACGATTTGTTATAGCGAAGTAAGTGGTGAAATAAGAAAGCAAAATAATTAAAAAGAATAATCTAAAATGGATATGCCAAAAAATGCAGGAATGGAGAAATGTATGGATACGATTAAAATGTATATTGAAAATTTATTTCAAAGTTTACCAAAAACAGATGAGGTAGTTAGAGCAAAAGAAGAATTGACTGCAATGATGGAAGATAAGTATAACGAACTTAAGATTCAGGGCAAAAGTGAAAATGAAGCAATCGGTATTGTTATTTCAGAGTTTGGAAATATTGATGAATTAAAGGAAGAATTGGGAATTAATAATAATTCCACTAGATATGAAGAAGCGGAAACTGATAAAAAGCAAACTGTAAGAAGCATATCGTTAGAGGAATCAAAAGAATTTATTCAAAGCACATCAAAATTTGCGCTTAAAATTGCAATTGCAGTAATGCTTTGTATCTTGAGTGTGGTACCATTAATAATATTAACGGGGTTAACAGGAGGAGATAATTCAATTGATGTAGTGAATGGAGTAATGTCTTTTGAAGCGAACGCAGTACCACAGAAAGTGGCATTAGCGATTGGATTGACTACACTATTTATATTTATTGCAATAGCAGTTGCAATTTTCATCATTAGTGGGTTACAATATGAAAAATATAACTATATTAAGAATGAAAAATTCACACTTGATTATTTAGCGTCTAATTATGTAACAGAGTTAAAAGAAAAAGAAGCAACGGCATTTGCAATCAGGATCACTTTGGGAGTAATCCTTTGTATTACTAGTGTAATTCCTATTGTTTTGATGGGTACATTATATGATGATTTAAGCGATGAAGTAGCAACTAAATGTGTTGGATTATTACTTATACTAGTTGCAATAGCTGTCTATTTATTTATTACAGCAGGAATGAAAAGGGATAGCTATAAGCAATTGCTACAGGAAGAGGAATACGCATCAAATAATAAAAACAAGGAAAATGACGACCTTGCAGGAAAAGTTGCTGCTGTATATTGGCCACTTGTTACTGCTGTATATTTGGGATGGAGTTTTATTACTATGGATTGGGGCAGATCATGGATTGTATGGCCGATTGCGGGTGTATTATTTGGAGGAATTGCAGCAGTTTGTAATATCATTTCACCTGGGAAAAAAGAAAGGAATTAACTATGAAATTAATGGTGGCATCAGATATCCACGGTTCTGCATATTATTGCAGAAAATTAATAAAAGCATTCGAGCAGGAAAAACCAGATAAGTTAGTATTACTTGGAGATATTTTGTATCATGGACCACGCAACGATTTGCCGAAAGAGTATGCACCAAAAGAAGTGATTACAATGTTAAATGCAATCAAAACCGACATTATATGTATTAGAGGTAATTGTGATTCAGAAGTGGATCAGATGGTTCTTGAATTTCCAATCATGTCAGAACAGGGCTTGCTATATATTGATGGAAAAACGATTTATATAACACATGGACATAAGCTTGATGATAAGAATACGCTAATGCTAAATGCGGGCGATGTGTTGCTGTGTGGACATACACATATACCAGCATGTGAAAAAAGAGGCAGTTATACTTATATGAATCCCGGCTCCGTGTCCATTCCAAAAGAAGGAAGCGACCATAGTTATATGATAATTGGAGATAAGTTTTACTGGAAAGACCTAGATGGAAACATATATATGCAACACTAAACAAAAGCATAAAAATACTAGTTTATTAAAAAGATTAATCGTTATGATTAATATACACAAATGTTCGTATATAAAAAGTATATACAAAAACGGCATACAATCGACAGAATTGTATGCCGTTTTTGGCATGATCTATATTTACACTATAATAAGAGGTAAGCAGTTTTACGCCTTCATTTTCCATTCTTTTTTAATTTGTCGGACGACAAAGAATGCAATGATTGAAGATAATACAGCTGTAAGAATATTACTTGCAGCCATAACGATACCAACACTTTCACTTCCAAGTGCTGTGAAGTGCTGTAATGACCACAAAATAGGAATCCTGAATAGGAATACGCGGCTGAAGTTGATGATTAACGTTAGTTTCGTTTTCCCAAATCCAAAAAATAGAGCCATAATTGCACAGTTGATGCCAAGAGGTACGCATCCACCAAAAGAATCATAGCGGAACACTTTAATAATAGTTTGCTGAAATTCATAATTAAAACCTTCTGCACTATTTGCGAAAACAAAGCTGATTTGATTAATAAAAACGTTAAGGATAATGTAGCAAATCAAGCCAAGTAAAGCTTCGATAATTAGTAATTTTTTAAATGCATCAAGTGCGCGGTCTGGTCTGCAAGCACCAAGATTCTGACTAATAATAGAGGCACCTCCATCTTGAAAACCAGTCTGAAGCTGAGTAGCTATGCCATTTATATTATTAGAAATTCCTAGAGCTCCAACGGTAACAGGTCCATAATTTTTACTCATAGAGTTAACAACTGTTTTACCCATTGCAAATGATAATCGCTCAACCATAACCGGAAATGAAAGTGTGAGCATTGGTTTTACCACACGTTCCTTAAAAGCAATGCTCTTTAAACTGAAAGTAAATGCATCATTTCCCCTACTTAGATTTCTGATGGCCATTATAAATAGAAAAAGCTGAGCAAATACTGTTGCGACAGCAATCATAGTAATATTAGCATTTAGACCATAGATGAATACACCTGTAATTGAGAGCTTCAACATAATGACAAACATATTGAGACGCAGTATCCTTTTCGAATTACCTCGTGCACGTTCTATTGCGATATATACGTTATTAAAAATACTTAAAACAGTAGCAATAAGTGTTACTACAAAATATTTTGTCCCGATATCAATGAATTCGCTAGGTGTTCCACTGATCCTTAAAAGAAATGGAGTAAATGGTATCATCATGAGCACCAAGATTGAGACCCCGAAGCATATTGCAATCAAAGTACTTAGTCTTTTTTTGACTAAATCATAATCGCCAGCACCATAACATTCACTTATTTTCAATGTACTACCAACTGCAAGACCAGTTCCAACAGCTGCAATCATATTTTGCAATTGAGAAAGATATGCAACAGCTGAAACGGCAGTTGCGCTGATATGTGAGGCCATCATAGTATCTAGTATATTAAAAACGTGATTCACTAACTGGAAAATTGCAAGAGGAATACATACTTGAAGAATAACGTTCCACATATTCCCGTTTAATGCGAATTCTCGAAATTTTCTGTCTTTATCTGATAGAGTAGTACCCATAAAAATCCTTCCTCGTTAATGGATAGCATCTTAATGTAAAATATTCATCATCGTAACCATTTAACTTTCTATATAATACAAAAAGAAATATGTAAATACCTTTGAAATGGTACTTATATTATTAAAAATACAGAAAAATTGTCATCTGAATGTAAACTTATTGTAAAAATCATTCTAAAGATGCTTCTATAGATGATCTTAAAGATATTTCCCAAGATAATTCTAAAAACAAATCTAAAAACAAATCCCATTAATAAATTAAATTACAAAAATTTTATAATAATTTAATGTGATTCCCTTTGGATTTATGATAAAGTATAACTCATATAGTAAGAGTCTTTGTGGCTGAATGGAGTTGAGACAATGAATAGATTTAGAGAAAAAATTGCAGTATTTATGCAGGGCCGTTATGGAATGGATCAATTGGGAAAAGTACTGACATATGGAACAGTAATTGTTTTAGTATTATCTATGATGTTGCAATTGAATATACTGTATATAGTGGGAATTATTGTACTTATATTGAGCTATTTTCGCATATTTTCTAGAAATATTGGTAAGCGATATGAAGAAAATCAGAAGTTTCTTAATTTACGTTACAAGTTGGTCTGTAAAACGAGTAGAATTAAGAACTGTTTAAAAGATAGAAAAACGAATTGTATATTCAACTGTCCCAATTGTCATCAGAAAATTCGTGTGCCTAAGGGAAAGGGTAAGATTAGCATAAAATGTCCCAAATGTAGAATCGAGTTTATTAAGAAAACATGATTTGTCCATTTTGAAAACTTGTGAATTTTAGGAAATATTCCTTAATAACGGCATATTATGGATTATGTAAATAAAAATGTTAATTTTTTTTAGAAAGTTATTGCATTAATAAAAACAGTATGTTATTATTATATAAATTAATACTGAATATTGAAGACGATGAGGTCAAAACTGATTATAGTTTTGGCCCCTTTTTTATGCAAAATCAGTTATCAATATATGATTAATTTAATTATGTAGGCAACCGAACTACATGTAGTGAAAACTTCATATATTTTTATCCGATCAATTTAACGAAGGAGTTAAAGCTAGTAATAGCTTTGGCTCCTTTTTTAATGTATTTAATAAGCAAAGAAATCTAAAAGTGTTTCTAATGATTATTAAAAAAATGTGAAGTATAAAATCATTACAATTCAATGAATCAAAATTATAAGGAGGTGCGAGTATGAAGGGACAGATTGATGTATCAACCAATTTCAAGCAAAAAGCAATTATAATTAGTTTGCTTTATGCAACAACGATTATTATTATGCTGTTGGGTGTTTTCTTTATTGTTTATAGTATAGTAAATAACGTCAGTTTTATGGTTATAAATTCCTCGATTCATGGTGCTATTTTTGGGATAATAGTAGCATATCTAGGGGCTAGGTACTTTTTATCAGTATCAAAGTTAAAAGCTGAATTATACAAAAGTACATCAAGATTTTCTTGGAGCAATTTTAAAAAGGAAAAGAAAAAGTGAATCACAATTTTGTATTAAAGCAGAGAATAAAATAACTGCTTAATTATAAGGAGGGTATAATATGAAAAGATTAGTAAGGATAGTTAGTACAGTAATATTAGTAGGTATTTTGGCATCAATTTTTGCAGTTCCAGCTTTTGCGGGTGCGGATCCAACAGGTGCATCATACGTTATTCCGACAGGAACTGAAACTCTGTCAGATGTTGCAACAACAGCAAACAAGGCTTATTATGGAGCCAACTTTACATGGGTAATGATTACAGGTTTTATGGTATTCTTTTTCCAGTGCGGATTCGCAATGGTTGAAACAGGATTCTGTCGTGGAAAGAATGCAGCACACACAATGACAATGAATTTTATGGTATTCTTGATAGGTGCAATTGGTTATTTTCTCGTTGGATTTGCAATACAATTTGGTGGTTCAGGTGGTGCTGTGGGGTTAGGCAGTGGTGGATCAGCGTTGGATGCAATGCTTAAAATACCAGGACTAGGTGGTATCATGGGTTACAAAGGATTTATGTTAAGCGGGACTTATGATGCAGGAATTTATGCACTATTTTTCTTCCAGATGGTATTTATGGATACAACTGTTACAATTCCAACTGGTGCTATTGCAGAAAGGGTTAAATACTCAGCTGTAGTTATAACATCATTTTTTATTTCAATGTTCTTATATCCATTCTTTGGAAACTGGATGTGGGGCGGTGGATGGCTTTCAACACTTGGTGCAAACTTTGGATTAGGTCATGGTGGTGTTGACTTTGCAGGATCTGCCGTCGTTCATTCAATGGGTGGAATGCTCGCTTTGGCAGGTGCAATTGTAATCGGGCCAAGAATTGGTAAGTTCAAAAAAGATGGTACATCTAGGGCTTTTCCAGGACATAATATACCAATGGCAATCATCGGTACAATTATATTATTCTTCTGTTGGTTCTCATTTAATGCTGGTTCAACTTTAAATGCATCAGATTTTAGACTTGCAATTGTAGCTACAAATACTATGGTAGCTGGAGCAATTGGTGGTGTAGTAGCAATGTTCTTTATGTGGATTAAGTATGGCAAACCAGATCCATCAATGACAGCTAATGGAGCACTCGCTGGACTTGTAGCAATTACAGCTCCTTGTGCTTATGTAAATGCAATTTCAGCATTTATAATAGGAATTGTTGCTGGTTTCTTAGTTTGTATTGCTGTACCATTTTTTGAAAACGTACTCAAGCTTGATGATCCAGTTGGTGCTATTTCAGTCCATGGCGTAAATGGTTTTTGGGGTGTAATCTCTTTAGGGCTTTTTGCAGATGGGAAATATGGTGATGGAGTAAATGGAGTCGCAGGCGGAGTTACAGGATTATTCTTTGGTGATGCTTCACAGTTATACGCACAGCTAATCGTAGTAGCAGTTTTGTTGATATATGGTTTTGGAGTATCATTCATTTTCTTTAAAGTGCTTGATAAGGTATGGGGCTTAAGAGTTTCTCCAGAAGCTGAACTTGCTGGCCTTGATGTTCCAGAAATGGGCGTTTATGCATATCCTGATACTCAGATGACAACTTCTGAATTAGACTATGATTCAGAGGATAATATGGAAATCAAACAATTAGCAAGATTTAAAGTGAAAGCAAAATAATTGAACTCGATAAAATTGGATATAGAAAGGAAGGGAATCTTATGAAAAAATTAGAAATTGTTATTAGACCTGAAAAATTAGAAGATTTAAAAGAAATTTTAGAGGGAAGTAACGCAAATGGTCTTATGATAACCCATATTATGGGCTATGGTAATCAAAAGGGTTACAAACAAATCTACAGAGGTAATGAAACTACTGTGAATTTACTTCCAAAAATAAAGGTAGAATCTGTTGTATCACCTGAAGTTGCAGAAGTCGTTATTGAAAAAGTGTTAAAAGCACTTAATACTGGTAATTATGGAGATGGTAAAATCTTCGTTTATGATGTTGCTGATGTTGTAAGAGTTCGTACAGGAGAACGTGGTATTGATGCGTTATAAAATATAAATATATATGTACATTGCTGAATGTATTGTATAATTTTATATAATAAAGAATAGGCGTCAGGTAGGGATAACTTACTTGATGCCTATTCTTTTGTTTTAGTTAAAAATTAACAATTCTTAGGGGAACAGTTAGACGGAAGGGTTGATATATTGCTTGATTTCTTTCTATAATTAGAATTAGAATAATATAATGTAATAATAATCTGAATCAAGTAGGTAAATATGCCACCAACGCTAGCGGAACAAAAAAAAGAGAATCTTCTTAATATAAGTATGCAGGCAACGCAGGAAGAACGAGAAAAGTCAATTGCTTTAAGTACAGGGTACAATAAAGAAGAAAAGACTTGGGAACTTATCGTAAAGTACAATGGTGCAATTGCAGAATTAGAAACAAAATATAAAGATATAACGGTTGTAAGACTGATCAATGAATATGCAATTCTTACAGTACCTGAGCATTTGGTCGATCTCATCGCTGCTGAAACAATGGTAGAGTATGTGGAAAAGCCTAAAAGACTTTATTTTCAGCTAGCTTTCTCAAAATCAGTTTCTTGTATCAACTCGTTGCAGAGTGGTGAAAATAATCCGAATAGTTTATATGGTACAAATGTAATTGTAGGGATTATTGATACGGGCATTAGTATTGAAAATCCTGAATTTAAAAATCCAGATGGAACAACAAGAATCCTAGAAATTTGGGATCAGACAATTAGCGGAACTCCTCCATATAATTACAAAATTGGAACCTCGTATTCAAGGGAGCAGATTAATCAAGCACTTAAGGCAACTTCAGCACAAGAAAGAAGAAGCCTTGTACCAACATCGGATATTCAGGGACATGGTTCTTCTGTTGCAGAAATAGCCTGTGGAAATAGTGGCGTTGCATCTAAAAGCGATATTATCGTTGTGAAAATGGGACTCTCAGGAGAAACATCATTTCCAAGGACAACACAGCTAATGCAAGCGGTTGATTATGTAATTCGTAAGGCAATTGATTATCAAAAGCCAGTTTCTATCAATCTAAGTTTTGGAAATAATTATGGAAATCATAATGGAAGTTCATTAATAGAAACTTATTTAGATGACATCTCAAATTATTGGAAAACAGTGATATGTGTAGGAAGTGGAAATGAAGCTGGGGGTGCAACGCATACCAGCGGAATCTTAAATGATAATGAAGAGCATATAGTCGAATTTGCGATTGCTGAGTATGAATTATCAATTAGTCTTCAGATATGGAAATCCTATTGGGATGAGGTTGAAATTGAATTGGTTACACCTTCGGGAAAAACACTTGGCCCAATCTTGTCAACGAATCAGATCAATCGATTTTATTCTGAAAAAACACAGATTCTCGCCTACTATGGAGAACCAAGTCCATATAGTGTAATGCAAGAAATCTATTTGGATTTTATTCCTGTAAAAGATTACATAGACTCAGGAATTTGGAAGATTGTCCTTATTCCTAAAAAAATCAAAAACGGTACCTTCAATATGTGGTTGCCAGCGATAGGTGCAATTAATGTGGGAACAGGATTTTTAAATCCCAATCCATCAATGACATTTACAATTCCATCCACTGCATCAAAGGTTATTACTGTCGGCGCATATGATGCTTATAATAGTAGCTATTCTGTCTTTTCTGGAAGAGGTTATGTGGCACAAATTGGTGGCGAAACTGTTGTAAAACCCGATATTGTTGCACCGGGGCAAAATATTTTGCTTACAGGTGGGGGGAGATCGACAAGAGTGACGGGGACTTCCTTTGCAACGCCATTTGTGACTGGATCAGCAGCGTTGTTGATGGAGTGGGGGATTGTAAAGGGGAATGATGCGTTCCTTTATGGAGCAAAAGTGAAGGCTTATTTGATTGACGGGGCGAAAAAACTGCCTGGGTTTAGTGAGTGGCCCAATCCGCAGATGGGGTGGGGGGCGCTATGTGTGAAAGATAGTATACCGGGTAGTTTATAGGGAGGTCTACTTGATTAACGGTGTGAATAAATTGTCTGGGTTTAGTGAGTAACCCAATCCTGAAATGGGGGGGTGGCGCTGTGTGTGAACGATTCAATCTCGTTGTAGTTTATAGAGAAGTACGCCTAAAAATAAAACAAGGGATCAGTTTACGCTTTTTAGAAGGCCGAAAAAGTAGTCCCCTTTTCGATAAGCGTTGAAAATCAAATATTGAAACTTTGAAACCGATATGTTACAATATTTAAAAGTAACGTATCGGTTTCTTACGTGCATGGAGGATTATTATGAATGATTATATTTTGAAAACAGAAAGTGACTTAGAATTACTAATAGAAACAAGACAGAAAGAGGTTCGTGAGAACTTAATTAATCAATATATCAAGTGTCGTAAAGAAAAGAATATGACTCAGGAAGATGTTGCTGAAGTTCTAGGTGTGAAGCGACCCAATATAACGCGGTTTGAGAATGGGACGTATAACCCAACAGTAGATATGCTAGTAAAGATTGCGGAAGGTCTTGGCAAAGAATTAGAAATCAAATTAGTTGATAAGGCGGAAAGAAAAAATGGAGAATGAAATCATCATATTTAGAGATGGAAAACTAGAACTTGATGTACCAATAACACCAGACAAAGAAACGGTTTGGTTAACACAGGAACAGATGTCCATGTTATTTGATACAGCGAGATCTTCTGTCGCATATCATATTGGCAATATATTCAAGGAAGAAGAATTAGATAAAAATACTTCTGTCGAAATTCTCGACAGAAGTACAAACTTGGCATCCAGACCACCATCATATTACAATTTGGATGTGATTATTTCTGTAGGATATCGTGTCAAATCAAAACGTGGAATTGCTTTTCGTAAATGGGCTAACTCAGTGTTAAAAGATTACATATTAAAAGGATATGCCGTCAATAATAATCGTATTAATCAGTTAAATGAGGTAATACGAATTATGAAACGTACAGATAATCAGTTAGATTCAAAGCAAGTGTTAGATGTAATTGAGCGATATACAGTAGCATTAGATTTATTAGATGATTATGATCACCAACGGATTTTAAAACCGAAAGGAAATGCATCAATCTATATTTTGTCTTATGAAGAATGCAAAAATGTTATCTCAACAATGAAATTTAATTCAGATAGTGAATTGTTTGGCAATGAAAAAGATAATTCATTTAAATCAAGTATTGGATCTATTTATCAGACTTTTGCAGGAGAAGATGTATATCCTTCAGTCGAAGAGAAAGCAGCTAATTTATTATATTTTATAACAAAGAATCATTCATTTTCTGATGGAAATAAACGTATAGCAGCGACCATATTTCTGTATTTCCTTGAGAAGAATGGGATGTTGTTTATGGATGGAGAGAAAATTATTGAGGATTATACATTGGTTGCAATTACGATCATGATAGCAGAATCTAAACCAATTGAGAAAGAAACAATGGTTAGACTTGTTATGAATTTTTTGAATAGATTATAAATAAAAAATATAATTACTTTGTTAAACTTAGAGAGAATCAATGCTGGATTTATCAAAAAAGGTATTGAAAGGGTAGATAGATTGGTGATGGAGGATAAGATAGCAAAAGATCAGATAAATTCGCTAATTCAGAATTCTATTAGAGGAATTGAAAAATTAAAATAGAGAAGTCTATACGCCGATATATGTTGACAATAATGTAACGCCCCCAATATAAAAAAACAACCACAAACCACATAAAACCGTTTGAAATAATTGTAAAAATAACTTAATATTTACTTGACGCAAGAGAGGATTGTGAAGGGGAATGATGCGTTTTTGTATGGGGAAAAAGTCAAGGCATATTTGATAAACGGGGCGA
>Ga0302173_10000702_pt1 | contig 17668 bp, 10 predicted proteins | sample I_Fen_N3_1_FD_198785 | JGI IMG/M metagenome (GOLD analysis project Ga0302173, IMG submission 198785) | Peat permafrost microbial communities from Stordalen Mire near Abisko, Sweden - I_Fen_N3_1 | ecosystem: Environmental > Terrestrial > Soil > Wetlands > Permafrost | place: Sweden: Abisko... | reverse complement strand
TCATTGTTGATGATACCCCCGAAGCAATTGTTCTTTCAGCATTTGACCCTGTTCGTCGCGAAATAGCACGTCTGTCACTTCACCAATTGGTAACCGATGGACGTATTCACCCTGCCCGTATTGAAGAGGTGGTAACTAAAGTTCGTAAACAAGTTGAAGAAGAAATAGTAGAAATAGGTAAACGTACCACCATCGATCTTGGAATTCACGGATTACACCCCGAATTGATTCGCTTGGTAGGTAAAATGAAATACCGCTCGTCGTACGGACAAAACTTATTGCAACACTCACGCGAAACAGCTAACCTTTGTGCCACAATGGCAGCAGAGCTGGGATTGAATCCTAAGAAGGCTAAACGCGCAGGTCTGCTTCATGACATTGGCAAAGTGGCAGATGATGAACCGGAATTGCCACACGCAATTCTTGGCATGCGTCTTGCAGAGAAGTACAAAGAGAAACCGGATATTTGTAACGCCATAGGTGCTCACCACGACGAAGTGGAAATGGAAACACTTATTGCACCTATCGTTCAGGTATGTGATGCTATTTCCGGAGCGCGCCCAGGTGCACGTCGCGAAATTGTAGAAGCTTATATTAAAAGATTGAACGATTTAGAAGCATTAGCGTTATCTTATCCAGGTGTATTGAAAACATACGCTATTCAGGCAGGACGTGAATTGCGCGTTATCGTTGGAGCAGACAAGATTGACGACAAAGAAACAGAATTATTGTCGTTTGATATTGCCAAAAAGATACAAGATGAGATGACCTATCCGGGTCAGGTAAAAATTACCGTTATCAGAGAGACGAGAGCGGTAAGCTATGCAAAATAATTGATAAGAGGCAGTTGATATTTATTTCAATTATCAACTGCCAATTACCAACTATAAAAATGGGGCTGTTTGGTTTTGACGTACTATATAGAAATAAAAGGAAAACATAGGAAATCAAGATAGACTAAAACAACCTATATAACAGACATTTAAATACAAAAAGGATAACCAAAAGCATTATATTTGCTTTTGGTTATCCTTTTTTTTATCATTATTTGACTACCTGTTTGACTACTCGAATAGAATCATTATCTTTGCAATATAAATTATTCAAATTTAAGTGCCTTATGAAAAATGAAAAGAGTATTAGTAAGTCAAAGCCTACACCAAAAGCCAAAGAACAGATCAAAATCAAATTCAAAAAACTTACTAATGGAAATCAAAGCATTTTTTTAGAAAAATACGAGGGCTACAAGATTATTGGAACATTAAAAGATGGGACTCCAAAAACTTCGGCTATCAGAAGTTTTGAATTTCTGAATATGTACTTAATTCCGGAAACAACTCCATCTGCTAAAGCAAAAAACAAAGACACTTTAAACCTTGCAAATACAATCAAGTCAATGAGGCTTGTTGATCTGCAAACAAAGAATATTGGCTTCCCTGTAAAGAAGCTCACAAAAGTAAACCTAATAGAATATGTTGAAGGAATTGCCGCAAAAGCTCTTCTAGACACCAAAAACAAAAGAAGTGAATATTACACTTTCAAGTCACTCGCATATCATTTAAAAATATACAAAGGCAAAAATCTATATATAAACGACATTGATAAGAATTATATAAATGAATTCATTGAATACTTAAAAATAGCAAAGAACGGCAACTTTGATGGACAGGAAAATCAACCTTTAATATCTCATAATACAGCTCATAAGTTATTTGCGAAGTTTACAACGGTTTTAAAGAAGGCAATGCAAAATGAGATCATTTCTATCAATCCGATGCTATTTATCGATGACAAATCAAAACCAAAGACTCAACCAAGTAAAAGAGAATACTTGACCTTAGAAGAAATAAAGAAACTAATTGGAACGGACTGCAAAAGAGACGAAATAAAAAAAGCATTTCTATTTTGTTGTCTAGTAGGTATAAGGTTTGAGAACGTCAGAAATATAATATGGAATGATGTCGTAACCGATAAAAACGGAACGGTTTTAAGTTACAAACAAATTAAAACGAACACTTTTGAAAATTTGCAAATCAGTAACGAAGCTTTAAAATTTCTGCCTACCATAACTAACAAAAAAGGTACAGACAAAATATTTGAACTACCCAAAAACGAAACTGTCAATGGAGTGTTAGAAAAATGGGGTGAAGCTGCAAATATCAATAAAAAAATAACATTTCATGTCAGCCGTCATACTGCTGCTACATTACAATTAAGTTTAGGTACCCCTATTGAAACTGTATCTAAGCTTCTTGGACACAGTAAAATTAGCACTACACAAATATATGCTAAAATTATAGATAAAAATAAAATTGAGGCTGTGAATCTACAAAATGGTATTTTTGATTAATAACATTATATGAACGTACGATTAATACATAAATAAATGCATTGAATAAATTTTCCCTTCATCGAAGTTCCTCTCTTTTATTTAAATATTCTTTTTTTTGTCATAATTTCTTTCTTTTCTTTTGATTTACCCTCTTATTCATTAGCTTTGCAAATAAACAATTAAATGCAAAAAATATGGATCGAATTCAAGAAGGACTTAATAAAACTCAAAAACCAATAAACAACATTATCAATGAGGAGTCTGCAGCAAGAATATCCTCATTGGAAGTTATGCTTGAGAATTTCGATAAAGAAGAAATGATCGAGGTATTGAAAAAGCTTAAACATGAGACTATCATGGAGCTATCCGCAATGTCCTTGCAATATTACAAGATATTCAATGAAATAAAGCTTGGGAGATTTTATAAAGATTTTCTTTGGGAAAGTGGGTTCATTGAAGTTATAGAACCAAGTGTGAGAAAACAATATATTGAATTTCAACCGAATGACATCAGCTATAAGCAATATAAACAACAGCCAGATTATTATGATAACCAGTTACCTTACCTATCTTTCATTATCAAAGAAATGGTATTATTTAAATACTTATCAGAAATAAAAAGTTATGCCTTTCTAACAGACTTCAAAAATAGAACATTAAAGACCGCATTTATTGAAAATGAGAATCAACAAATAAGAAAGTCATTTGAATCTAAAATAAATGACAAACAAATTGAAATTTTAGTCAAATGTTTCAATGCGGTAAACGCGTTTAATACACCTATTACCGTTGAAATATTAAATGAACTATTGGCATGTAACTTAAAAGCACCCTTACGTTCTTCTAATAATAGGCTTTTGGCATATATCTTCAATATGCTTGGAGTACGTGAGTACATAATACACGAATGGCAAGCAGTTATTGCCAACAACAAGCTCATTTTAGCTCCCAACAAAAAAGGTTATATAAATAGTAATGATTTATATAACGCTAAAATAGAAGCACTAAGCAACACTTCCTCAAAGCATGAAATCATTGACAATTACATGAAACAAATGAAAGAACATTGAGCATAAGCTAGAGCTCAATCATTCCCAGCCCCATAATCCATTTGGTCACCATATCTTTGCCACCGTTAACAAGATAACGGGGTGCGCACCCCATTTGTATAATTCAAACTATTACTCAAATGGATTCAATTTTAGAAAAAAGACTTATTGCTATAGAACAGCAAATGTTTATGAACAAGAATGTACTTAGCTTCGAGGAAGCCAGCACATTTCTCAACCTTTCAAAAAGTTACTTATACAAACTCACCTCAGGTGGCTTAATTCCTCATTATAAACCACAAGGAAAGATGCTTTACTTTGAAAGAGAGCAGCTAGAAAATTGGTTACGTCAAAACCCGGTTAGAACACAAGCGCAAGTTGAAGACGAAGCTCAGCTATATATCCATAACCACAAAAAGTAGTGGTTATGGAAAATCAGGAAGAAGCAACAACCCCTAAATGTTCCAAAAACGAAAGCATTGAAAATTATCTATTCAAATGCTACGAATTCAGATTTAATACAATTAAGTGCAAACCAGAGTTTCGCAATAGAGGTAGGAATGAGCCCTTTATTCCTGTATCAAAATATGTATTCAATTCGTTTAGACGCGAACTGGATAAAAAAGCTGGCATAGCAACAACAACTGATAATCTGCGTGCAATTCTTGAAAGCGATTTCACACCAAGAATTGATCCACTGAAAGAATACTTTAATGGTTTACAACCCAGACAAAGCGGAGAGATACAAGCTTTAGCTAACACTGTAACTGTAGCTAACTCAAAAATATGGGTAACTTATCTTACGAAGTGGCTAGTGGGTGTAGCTGCAAATGCAATAGATGATAGCCAGTGTTGTAACCACGTTTGTTTGGTATTGACTGGTGAACAAGGCAAGTTTAAAACGACTTTTCTTGATCACCTATGTCCTCAAAGCCTTAAAAGTTATCTTTTTACTGGAAAAATAGATCCTCAAAGTAAAGATATTCAAACATTGATTGCTGAGTATCTATTCATTAACATTGATGATCAATTGAAGGAGCTCAACAAAAAAGATGAGAATGCCCTCAAAAACCTAATTACAATGCCAGCTGTCAAATACCGAAGGCCATATGACATTTACATAGAAGAGTACCCGCATACTGCAAGTTTTATGGCTTCTGTCAATGGTTTTGATTTCCTGACTGATCCAACAGGCTCTAGAAGATTCTTACCTTTTGAAGCTATTGAAATAGATATTGAGGCTAGCAAGAAGATCAATATGGATGGGGTATTTGCTGAAGTTATGTTTTTATTACGTTCCGGCTTCAGATATTGGTTTAATGACTTTGACATTCAAGAACTAAACAAAAACAACAGTCGCTATCTAGTTCATACCTTAGAATACGAGTTGCTAGTCAAGGCTTTTATAGTCCCTAAAGAGACAGACAGTAATATTGAATACCTAACTAACTCCGACATTCTTAATTACCTAAATGCTTATACAGACTTTAAGCTTAACGGAAAGACATTGGGTGCAGCTCTCAAATTTGCAGATTTTAAAAATGTATCTAAAAGATTAAATGGAAATCCGGTTCACTGTTATGAAGTAACAAAAATAACCCCAAATCCTTTCATACAATAAGATTTGATTATTTTGTCTTACTACATTACTACAAAGTAACCCACTCCCCCTGAAATAAAAAAAGAATAGGCGTAGTAAGTTATCAGAATTATGACTGACTACCTATTTACTACACTACTACTAACAATTATGTAGTAGCTACTACACAAACAATCTTACTATAATTTATACAGCTTATATTCTTAATGATACATAACTGTAGTTACGTAGTAAGAAAAACAACCACAAACAAAATAAAATTAGAGATATGACTTTTAAAGAAGCAAATGAAATCAGCATAAAAGCCTATTTAGCAAAACTTGAAATATTCCCTACTAAAGAGATGGGCTATTATGGAATGTACCGTTGTCCGTTCAGAGACGACAATGATCCAAGTATGAAAGTTGATTACAACAAGAACCTCTGGTTTGATTTTGGTAGTACAGCGTGTGGTGGTACACTGATTGATCTTATAATGAAGATTGGACAATGTTCAGAGCACGATGCTATAACAAAACTAGAGAAAGAGGAATATAAATGTGATTCTTTTTCTTTTCATGGGAATACATTAATCCCTTCAACCGGATTTATTATCAATAAAATTCAGTCACTTCAAAACAAAGCTTTATTAGATTATGTATGCGAAGAAAGAAAAATAAACAGTGATATTGCCAAACTGCACTTGCTAGAAATTTACTATTCAGTCAAAAATAAATCTTATTTTTCCATTGCTTTTCAAAACGATGGAAAAGGTTATGAACTTCGCAACGCTTATTTTAAAGGTTGCATCGGACAAAAAACAATGACCACCATTCGAAATCCAAATATTACGAGCAATACTTGTTTAGTCTTTGAAGGGTTTATGAATTACCTATCCTACCTAACGCTAAAAGAACAAAAAGAGCCGATTGAAAGTGACATTGTTGTTCTTAACTCAACCTCTTTAGTGAAACAGATGATAAATAAGCATAGTGTATATGATAAGATTTTTTGCTTTCTAGACAACGACAATGCAGGACGGGAAGCTTTGTGTAATCTACAAAAAGAATATGGCCATCATCTATCAGATCAATCAATACATTATCGAGAATATAACGACTTGAATGACTTTCTATGTGGTAAAAAAATCAAAAAGGAAGAATCTCTAAATAATCCAAAAAAGTTCAATCATCCAGCTAGGTAACGGACATTATAAATAATGCCATAGCTTATTAGGGCTTTTTCTTTACGCTTCGTTGCACTACACTAAAAAAGCCCACTAAGCCAAGTGGTAAACCCCTCTGGACACCCCAAGAGAAAATCTTCGATTTTAGAAACGCAAACAACAAACGCAAACCAATAAGATTACGAACATGGGCTATGCCGTTCTCCATTTAGAAAAAACATCAGGCACTGACGCCGGAATGTCAGCGCATATAGAGCGCTCCATCTCCCCCAAAAATGCAGATCCTTCACGGACTCACTTGAACAAGGAACTTGTTCAGTTTACCGAAGGTGTCAATAATCGTACACTTGCTATCCAACATCGATTAGAGCATGCAGGTATAACTCGAAAAATCGGAAAAAACCAAGTGCGTGCAATTCGAATTTTACTCACCGGAAGTCCTGATGATATGAAAAGGATCGAGGCAGCCCGGCAGCTCGATGACTGGTGTCGGGATAATTTGGAATGGCTAAATAAAACATACGGAAACGATAATATCGTTTCTGCTGTTTTACATCTGGACGAGACAACCCCACACATCCATGCGACTGTAGTGCCCATCACTACCGGAGAGCGAAGAAAAGCCAAGCAAGAGCCATTGGGCACAAAGAAGAAATACAAGAAGAAAAACAGTGATGCTGTTCGCCTTTGTGCTGATGATATAATGTCCCGTGATAAGCTCAAAGAATATCAGAATAGTTATTCCCAGACAATGGCGAAATATGGCTTGCATCGTGGTATTGATGGTTCTGAAGCCAAGCATATATCTACCTCACAATATTATCGGGAGCTACTTTCACAAACAGAAGGGGTGCAGGAGAATATCGGGAGTCTACTGCATCAACAAGAGCAAGTGACGGAGGAGTTATCAAAGATTAAGAGGGAGATTAAAACTGAGAAATTAAAGAGTACAGCGGTAAATGTTGCTACATCCGCTATTGAGGGCATTGGCTCTGTCTTCGATAGTTCGAAATTGAAAAAACAAGAGAAGGAAATTGAGAAACTCAAAGCAGAGAACACAACTCTAAGAGCAGAAAATAAACAATTAAATGAGCGCATTGGTCATCTAAAAAATGAATACGAAAAGACGACAGATAAACTCCGTGAAGAACTTAGAAAGATATATAACCAGTTTCCCGGTATTAGAGATATATTCAACATTGAGAAACTCTGCAAGGCTGTTGGCTTTTCGGATGAATTGACCCAAAAGATACTTACAATGAATCCTGTCGGTTTCAAAGGAAAACTTTTTTCTGCAGAATATCATCGTGAATTTGAAACTAATCACTCTATCGCTAAAATAGAAAAAGACAATGCTGAGCCTAATCGACTTCGATTGTTTGTTGATAACTTAGAAATAACCGAATGGTTCAAAAAAAAATACCAAGATTTTCAGAAAGACTTAGGTATAAACCCAAAACTGAAACAAGGCGAAAATAGAGGTTTTAAAATTTAAGAATACCTATAGTCCTCAACCGCATTATCAGGGATAGCATATTAATTCTAATAACACATTATTCTAGGTAATGAGAAATATATTGACATTTTACCCATAAGACTTCAAAGGTCTTCAATCATTACTACTCTTTAATCATTCTTAAATCTTACATAAGCATATAATTTTCCTGTAGAAAAAGTATCATGGTTTCGTTTTTTATGACTAGTTTAGCGGACAATTATTTCAAGTCTCCCTTTATTTTAATAGAATATAGATTGCTGTGTTTATTGACAATTCAAATTCTTTCTGCTCAAAACACCCTCTTTTCCTACTCTTTATTGCCCTCCTAAATTGCTTGTCCTGATTATTTTCTTTTGTCCAGCGTTAACTATCTAGCAATTAACATATTGTATTTTTGCTTGTCCTAGTTTCTTTCACCCCTTTTTTTGATGGTTTAAAGATAGAATGTTATTTTTAGTGCATGAATTTGTTGAACTCAAATGATTATTCATTGAGTTCATATACTATAATACCTTTTGTATTATAGTAATTCAAAGCCCCTCTTTGCGATAAAAAAACAAACTCTCCCGCAAAGTGGCAATAATATATTAATAAGCCAGATTAATTGAAGCATGAAAAAAATTACGCTTTCCCTATTTACTATTCCCTTAATGGTAATAAGCCTTCAGGCACAGAATCTTCACAAACTAAGCACCGAACGCAATACCTACCGTGCAGCCGATCAACTGGTAAAACAACAAGTAGAGTACAAAGACCCTGGAAGTTCGGGCAAGAACCTAACCTGGGACTTTCGATTCCTACAACCCATTAACGAAGAATACGCCCTCAACTATTTTATCCCTGACAGCACTAATATGTCCCGATTGTGCGGACAGGAACACAATACCCGCTATTATTTTCTCCAGCAAAAGGACAGTCTGCAAGCCGTAGGGTATGAAAATTCTACCACTTATATGGAATATCCCACACCCGAATTGCGGATGCATTTCCCTTTTGCATATGGTGACACACTGTTTAGCTACTTTGTAGGCAAAGGGCAGTATTGCCACCGACTTAACCTAGCGGTAAAAGGCTATACACGAGTTGAAGCCGACGCCGAAGGCGAATTACTCTTGCCCAAAAGCGAAACGGTAAAAAAAGCAATGCGCGTGCGCACCCTCCGTCATTATACCGAAACCGGAAAAGACAGCATGGAAATGACTCTTGATACCTACTCGTGGTATGCTGCGGGTATACGCTATCCTGTGTTTGAAAGTATTAAAACTACTTTAAGCAAAAAGGGAGATAAAAAAGACGAAAAAGGTGAAAGCATGAATGATACTACCGTATTTAGAACTTCCTTTTACTACCCTCCCGAAAAACAGACCTCACAAGTAGAAACAGCTCCTATTCCTGAGGAAGCTAAAACAGCAGACTTCGGAGCAGCCGCCGTATTTACAGAAGCCGAACTAATGCCTAACCCGGTCATCGATAATCTCTATATCAAATATAAACTGGTACGGTCGGCCAAGGTTTGGTTTACCCTACACAACAGCATAGGTATACCTCAGCGTAATACTTCACCACAACAGCTTGGACAAGGTGAGCATAGCTCGACAGTGCCGATGGGCGGTCTTCTTACCGGAGTATATAGTCTGTATGTACATGTGGACGATATGGTAATGAGGCTGAGTGTAGTTAAGAAATAGAATGTCACCAAATTAAAGGTTCTCAATAAAAATAGTCAGTATTAGTCAATAAAAATATGAAAAGGATAAAATTCACTGCAATATTAGCTTTGCTATATATCAATAGCATATATTCACAGAATAGTTTAGTTACATTTCCGACCCCGGAAGCGACAGAGCTTGGAAAATACGGACAAGTTCCTGTATCTTATTCCAATGGATTACCTGAAATATCTATCCCTCTTTATACTATACAGTGTAAGGATATCAGCTTACCAATATCTTTATCGTATTATGCAGCAGGCAATAAACCCGACGAACACCCCACTTGGGTTGGGTTAGGTTGGAATTTAAATTGTGGCGGAATGATAACTAGGATAACGAATACCACACCTGACGAGAGAACTCTCAATGATTTTAACAGGGAAACATCTCAGACTCTTACTAAGAACCCCGGTTATTACTACTCAAATGACGAACTCATGAATGACGATTGGAGTGATAAAACTTGTGATTTATTAGATAAGCTCATAATAGCCAATACCAATACTTCTTATCTATATTATGGTAATCTTGATACTGAACCCGACGAATATTCATTTAATTTTTGTGGGCATAGTGGAAGCTTTTATTTTATATCAGAAAATGGACAAATTAAAGTCAAGACAAAGAGTAAAGATGGAGAAGTGATTAATGTGGGCGTAAGTTTTTTCCCAGAAGAAGGAACTGTATGTAAAATCTTTGAAAAAACACATAAATACGATGAAACAATTGACCAGTTTACGATACATAAAACATTCAATAAATTTACAGTCACTACCCGTGATGGATATAAGTATGAATTTGGGGGAGATATATCAAGTATCGATTTTACATCAGAAACTCAAAAAAAAACACACCCAACAACTTGGCATCTAACAAAAATTACATCTCCTGATGGCAATAATATTACCTTTAACTATGTAGCTGGAGGGAATAATCTAACTCAACGGAAATCCAAATATAAGTATATAGTAGGAAATCCACAGTATTCGCCATATAATACGTTAGCTAGTTATGATAATAGTGATGTTGATGGTTTATCATTAGTTCTCAATCATCCCAAATATTTAGAAAGTATCAATACCTCCACAGGCCAGTCTGTTGTCTTTCATACTTCAAAATCAGTTCAACTAGACTATAACAACTGGGGTACAATACACACACAATATCCCACAATATTTACAAATATTTTAGATTATTTGGTTGATCATAATATTGATTGGAATAATGAAATGTCGAGTTTCAACTATTATCTTCAATTAAATCGAATAGAAATAAAAAATTTAAAAAACATCAATTTATTTTACACTAATTCGTCTTCTCAAAGATTACGTCTAACTGATCTAAGTACTACTCCTAATAATGTAGTACCAACTAATATAGCCGACAAATCAAATCAACAAAAATATTCTTTTTTATACAATACTACTTTTTTACCCGATTACAACTCATGCAAAACTGACAACTGGGGTTATTATAACAATAAAGATTATTCAACTATCCAATTTTCAAATTATTCCACAATGTATGATTCACGCTCTCCAAATTTAACTTATTGCAAAGCAGAGATATTAGAAAGCCTAAAATATCCTACCGGAGGGAATACAACATTTGAATATGAGTTACATGATTATTCTCAGATTGTTTCAGGGCTAGATTTTTCAGCAACCCCTTTTTCATTATCAAACAGTATAGGAAACGCAGGTGGACTACGTATTAAGTGTATTACTGATTATTATGATGCCAATGACAATACAAAAAAGACAACTAGAACCTATGAATATAAGAAGCTTGATGGCAGCAGCTCAAGTGGCATATTATCGGGGAAGCCTATTTATTATTTAAGGAATAACAGCCTGGTACAATTAAAGCATTGTGATTGGAATATGTTGCTTTCATGGAGTACCAACACTACTTCTATTGAATACGCTATATATTCCCAGAGCCAACTAAGTCCATTATCCAACACGAATGGGAATCATATTACATATTCTCGTGTCACAGAAAGCAGATTAGATGGAAGTAAAACCATTTATAGCTACACCAATCATGATGAATTTCCGGATCAAGTTCCGATGGATGTTCAGACAGGAATGAAAGATGTTTTAATGTCAGCTTTTACATCCAGAGAATTGGAAAGAGGGTTATTGAAAAATATTCAAGTTTATAATAAAAGTAATATCGTGAAAAATATTGACTACAATTATAATGACAATGCAGATAGATATAATGACTACGTCAAGACAATAAATCAATATGTATTAGATTTAAATGATTTATTGTTTAGATATTCCGCCAATAAAATTTACACATTTTATCCATATTTGAAATCAAAAGTTGAAACTGACTATTCAGATGATGGATCAACCATATCTAAGACCTACAATTACACTTATAACAACTATAACTTACAATCAAGTGTCACAGAATCAAGAAGTAAATCGAATGCTGATTATAAATATACAACAACATATCCATCCGATATAAATACTTCTCCTTATACGTTAATGGCTAGTAATTTTATGCTAAATTATCCGATAGAGCAAATTAAATATCTGGGAACAAATATCGTTTCAGGTAAACTTACAACTTATAAGGCTATACCAACAACATCCAATACTTTATTCAAACCTGATAATGAATATTCAGTCAAAGCAACACTCCCATTAAGTTCAATCAACTTGTTTGATGGTACAAATAAAGACAGTCACTATGGATTACCTGACATTTCATTCCTGAATTATGATAAAGTGGGCAATCTTTTAGAGATACAAAACAAGGCTGGCTTTCACACAACTTATCTTTGGAGTTATAACTACCAATATCCGATTGCCGAAATAAAAAACGCCACTTACGCACAAGTAACAACTGCATTGCAAGGTATAACGCCCGATCAATTAGCAACGTCAAGTACTCCCGATATTTCTACAATAAACGCGTTACGGCAGACTTTACCCAATACAATGATAACCAACTATAAATACTTACCATTTATAGGAACTTCCGCAATTATCAATCCAAGAGGAGTAACTGCTAAATATATATATGACACCTTTAATCGCCTATATTTAACACAAAATGACGATAAGAATATCCTTGCCAAGAACAGTTATGGATACCAGAATGCTCCGGACAATGGGCAAGGTGGTTATGATATATTGTCTGCCTCAATACAACGTGGAGCTAATACTTATGAAGTAGGTACTACTGGCAGTGCTACTGTCACAGTAACAGGAGGTACAGGTGATTATACGTACAGTTGGTATTTGATTAATAGTTCAGGAACTATCGTATCTAGCAGTCTCAATGGTTCATCGGCAGCTTTTAATTTTACGCCCTCATCTGCTGGGAATTTAACGGTTAGGTGTGTTGTTACGGATAATTCACTTGGAATTTCAGCAACGGTTAATACGACCGTTACTTATATTGTTTCGTGCACTTTTACAATGAAATCCAAATATAGTGATCTGGTCAATAACCTTACTTTGTATGGTAGTTTTGTTACATTCAAACTTTCATTTACTCCTTTTGCTAACATGTCACTCCGTGTTAATTATCTGGTTGCTACTGTATGTCCCTCATGTCGTCCTTCAACCACTCAAACAATCACTTGCACTGCTGATGGAAGGACATGGAAAATTTATATATACTCTACAGGGGAAGTCTATTGGTATTTAAGCAGTGGATCAGTAGCGACAGCAGGCAGCACGGTGACTGTTACAAATCTAAGTTATAATATGTAGATTATAGCATTTAATAAATTTATAAACAAATATTTATGAAACGGTTATTTTTATATATAGTATTAATTGCAAATTTAGGTGAATGTTTATATGCACAAACTTCATCCCAAAACTATATCGTCACCACCGTGCCCACGCAGGCAGTGAGCAATCCTGCTGTGTTGACAGACGATGGATCAAGTTCGGCCAACGCCATTACTACTATCGAATATTTTGACGGACTGGGACGTTCCTCGCAAACAGTCCAGAAAGCCATTACCCCCACTAGTGCAGACTTAGTAAGCGGGATTGAATATTATGATCCATTTGGACAGGTTTACCGCCACTGGCTACCGGGTAAAGTTGCTGCCAACAGTGGAGCCTATGTTACCGATTTTAGTACCCCGTCCGCTAACACAAACGGTGGCGATAGCAAACCTTATGTAACAACAGAGTACGACGGCTCGCCATTGAACCGGGTCACGGGACAGTCCGGACCTGGAGTTGATTGGTACAACAATAATAAAAAGAAAACGATTGCCTATACTACCAACGGCTCAAATGTGAAATACTTTTATGTAGAAGGTACGCAACTGAAGTGTAACAGCACTTACACGAGCGCAACGCTTTATGGACAGAAAACTACAGACGAGGATGGTAAAACAGTGGAAGAATTTACCGACAAACAGGGACGAAAAGTTCTTTCAAGAATGACAGATGCAGTAACTGGGAACCATGATACTTACTATGTGTACGACGATCTGGGCAATCTACGCTATGTGCTACCTCCAATGGCGGCCGATGCACTGGGAACCGATACTGACGGCTTTGGTGAAGGTACAAACACACCTCTCGACCAATATGGATATATCTATCATTACGATGATTTGAAGCGTTGTACGGAAAAGAAACTACCGGGCTGCAAGCCGATTCTTATGGTGTACGATTTAGCGGATCGACTGGTAGCTTTGCAAGATGGCAATCAGAAATTAAATGGTCAATGGACTGTAAATAAATATGATGTATTCAACCGCCCACTTTACTCTTTTATAACTACCAATACTCAGGCACAAATTACTTCTGCTCTGGGTAGCAACCCTATTAACGAAACACTTGGAACAGACAACCTAACAGGAGGATACACATTGACTGGTAACATTCCTGTTACAGCCATGCTCACGGTAAATTATTATGATAGTTATAGTTTTATACCTGTCGGCAATAATCTTAACTACGACAGTAGCCAGGAACAAAACGGATATACAGCACAATATGGCAATGCAAAAGGTTTGCTAACCGGAACACGGGTATATCATCTGGATAATCCTAGCTTGTTTGAAACTACCGCCTTGTATTACGACAAATACGGACGCGTGGTACAAACCCGAGCAACCAATCATTTGTTTGGATATGATATAACTTATAATAAACTTGACTTTAGAGGAAAAGTATCAAAATCGCAAAAAGAGCATAATATCTCAGGACAAGCTGTTATCCCCGAAGTATATCGCTATGCTTATGACAAAGCAGAACGATTAATATTGACCCGATATAAACTTGGAGCAAGTGATACTATAACACTTGCTAAAAATACATATGATGAGTTGGGAAGACTTACAACCAAAAAACGTCACTCTAATGCAGATACTGAAACCTATGCAGATACTGAAACCTATGCTTATAATGTTCGCAGTTGGCCAACAAGCATTAATAGTGGTGGATTTGCAGAAAATCTATATTATAATGCAAATCCTCTGAATAGTAATGCCACTTATAATGGTAATATCTCGTATAGTACCTGGACGTATAACGGTGCGACAAAAGGGTACTTGTACGATTACAATGGTTTAAACAGGCTTCTTTCGGCCAATTTTAAGCAAGTGTCTTCCGGTCTGGGTGACGATAGTTTCAACGAAGCTTTTACTTATGATAAAATGGGTAATATTCTTACCTTAAAGCGCAAGATGAATTATACTCAGATAGATGATTTGGTATTTCATTATAGCAACAATGAGAAAAGTAACCAACTGCAGTATGTCGATGATGGCGGAGCAACTAAGAACCAGTATTTAATCAAGGAATATCAGAACAAATCGACTGCTCAGGAAGAGTTTAAGTATGATGATAATGGGAATATGACTAAAGATTTAGATCGTGATATATACACAATTAAATATAATGTATTAAATTTGCCAGACGTAGTTCAATTTAAAAACGGGAATCAGATAAAAAACATCTATAATGCCGGTGGGCTAAAGTTAGGAACTGAGTATTTTACATGGCGACCCGGTGCTTATGTGCCTCTATTTAATACCGGTGATGTGCTTAATATAAGTTATTCACAGGGAGCAGTTGATCAAGATGGTACAGTTTATATTGGTAATGTAGAGTACAATACTAAAAATGGAAATACCTCGCTTACCGCCATAAGCCGTATTCATAATATGGAGGGTTATGTAGAAAATATTTCCAGTCCTAATTATTACTATTACCGAAAAGATCATTTAGGTAATAATCGAGAAGTATGGCTGGCAAATACAAATACCACAAAACAATGGACACAGTATTATCCTAGCGGATTACCGTGGGTAACAACTTCAAATGATAACCTAAGTACACAGCCTTACAAGTATAACGGCAAAGAGTTTGTAGAGATGCATGGGTACGATACTTATGATTATGGGTGGAGAGGATACTATCCGGCACTTGGATCCTTTACTACTAGAGATCCGTTAGCTGAAAAGTATTATAGTATCAGCCCATACATCTATTGTCACAATAACCCTATTAATGTAATAGATCAGGAAGGATTAACAGATATCTTTAGAAGTAATGGAACTTTTATCAAATCGGATGGTGTAGATAATGGAAATATACTAGTGCAGATTGGGACAAAATCATATTCTCTAAGTAGTCTTGATTATAATAAACAAGGCACCGCTCACGCTGTATCAAATATAATTGGTCATTATGCATCAGAAATGGGTTATTCTGGAACTTATGGAGTAAAAGGAATGAATGCTGGGGGACACACAACAAAAACAGGATCTGTATTTTTAAGTGCATCCGAATTAAAAAGAGGCAGTTATGACAATTTATATAATCTCAAAAGTACTCTCGGGCATGAAGCTGGTCCCAAAGGGCATAAATCAGAATCTCCAAATTTAAAGGAGAACTATACATATATGGCTCACGCTGGAGTATACTTTGAACAAGGAAGAACTTCTGATTTTACAAAATCAAATTTGAATGAACAATATACTGTTGGACTTGCTTTTACGGAAAGAGTATGGACGGCTCTACTTAATAAAGAGATAAATCCGCACGAGTTTGAAACATATATTAAGGCGTTTAACGATAAGAATACAGGAGGAGTTTTTATCAATCATAATGATGATTATCTTCAAACCGGAACATTAAATATAAATATAACTATTGATGGAGAATCTACAAATGGGAATGAAAGTGCAAAAAAAATCGATCTCCCACAAAATTAAACCGTTATGAATAAGCATAAATTTCTAGTAATATTTCTTGTGATTATAATGATAAGTTGTACACATAAAAAAGATGAGTTAAGATACCTGATTTGTAGGGATGGCATTCAATATTGGGAATCAAAACACATGTGGAGTGATGGTGAAAGACATTTGGATATAAAGCATTTTGACTATCATGGTATCTTTAAATCTTATTGGGTTGATAAGGTCGGAAATGTAAGATCAATAAGGGATAAAGATAACAATGAAGTTATTAGTACCTGGACACTAACTAATGATTCTATACTCATTATAAATAAGATTCCCAGATATAAAATTATAAAATATAATTTAGATACAATTCTATTGAGAGCAATTATTGGAGGACAATTAATCGATACTCTATATAGATTAGATCCTAGGTTAAAAGTAATCAATAAAGGAGATATTGGAGATACATTAAAAAGAATACGGATTCTTGGTCCCATTTAAGCTCAAGAAACGCTATGGGGTAATGTGGCAATAGTCAATTATCGTTTTGATTATCAATAGCAAGAAGATTGAGAAACACTGCCACTCGTTTCTAACGTAGAAAAAAAATGAAATAACCAAATAAGCTAAATGTTTATTAACAAAAGAAACTCAAGTACTTGTGTCTTTTTCCTATTGCTGAGTACAGCCCGTTTATTTGGGGAATATATATTTTTAGAGGCTAGGCAGAGTTAAAGAAGATATGGTTCAATTTATAGTTAAAATATATTGGAACACATCTATTTACCTTATTTTTTTCTGTTTGTAAAGCAGAATAAATCAACTTGTCAGTTAGATGAATTATCAAGCTATTTAAGCATTTCTCTTGTTTTAAAATTGCAAAAGGGACAATTTTGAAAAAATAGCATTACCTTTGTGCAAGAAATAAATAGAGACAATAAAATGTCTTTGACTACTAGTTTGACTACCAAAGAACTAATTTAAAATAAAGTTCAATTGATAGTCAATTAGATAGGCAAATTTAGGGGCTGTTTGGTTTTGACAGCAGGTAGAACTGATATGTAAGCATGTCGAGCGTTGTGAAGCTGGCTCGTAAATCTCGGAACACAAACTTATAACTGGC
>Ga0302173_10000700_pt1 | contig 17711 bp, 15 predicted proteins | sample I_Fen_N3_1_FD_198785 | JGI IMG/M metagenome (GOLD analysis project Ga0302173, IMG submission 198785) | Peat permafrost microbial communities from Stordalen Mire near Abisko, Sweden - I_Fen_N3_1 | ecosystem: Environmental > Terrestrial > Soil > Wetlands > Permafrost | place: Sweden: Abisko... | reverse complement strand
TTGTTACTTGAAAAAATGAAAAACAGTAAAAATAAAATAATAACAGCATGTCCATCGCCTCATGAATTTTTAGAATCATTCAAAAAGTGCAAAAATAATTTTGTCGTTACAATCTCTGGAAAGTTAAGTGGTTCACATAATAGTGCTATGTTAGCTAGTGAAATGTTAAAAGAAGAATCGACAGATAGATTTGTGCATGTTTTTGATTGTAAAACAGCAGTATCAGGAGCTGATTTAGTTGTTTTAATGATAACAGAATTGATCGAAAAAAAAGTGAATAACGGTGAAATTATTGAACAAGTTAATGAATATATAGATAATATGAAAACATTATTTGTTTTAGATAGGTTAGATAATTTAGTTAAGAATGGTAGAATAAGCAGTACAAAAGCATTGATGGGTTCACTTCTTCAAGTTACTCCTATAATGACAGCAAGCGATGAAGGAGAAATTATTCTTAAAGAACAAGTAAGAGGAAAGAAAAAAGCTTTTAATAGATTAATCGAAATGATTGGTGAAGATAGTATAGACTTTAAAAATAGAGTTCTTGGGATAGCTCATATAAATGCTAAAGAAAAAGCTGAAAAACTTAAAGAAGAAATTAAAAATAAATATGATTTCAAAGATATAATTATTTTTGAAGGTGGTGGACTTAGTACAGTTTATGCTGATGATGGTGGAATTGTAGTTTGTTACTAAAAAATATATAGCGTATATATTTTGAATTAGTTAGTCTTATGTAATAAAATAGGACTAGCTATTTTTTAGTTCGCATAAAACTAAGACCTTCTATATTTGGAAGGTCTTAATTTTAAACAATAATGTTTATATACTATTCTAAAGCTTGAATTGAGATACTATTTTATTAAGGATATTTGCAGATTCAATGCTTTCGTTTACTTTTTCGTTTACTTCTTCAGTAAGTGAAACAGTATCAGTATTTTTTTCAGCTATATCTCCTATGCCGAGAGCACCTTCATTAACAGTTAAAGCAACTTCTTTAATTGCTTCTGAAATATTATTCATTATAGTATCTAAATCTTTAGTAGAAGAATTTATAGAGGTCATCATTTCAGTTATCAGTACTGCATCTTTATTATATTGTTCACTGCCTTCTATAGACCTAATATAGTCCTTTGACACATTTTCAGATAGAAATTTAAGTACTTGTTCAGAACTGATTGTCATATTTGTAACAGCTAAATGAGCTTCAGTTACAATTTTTTGAATATCTTCTGCAGTTTTTGAAGATTGTTCTGCTAATTTTCTTATTTCATCAGATACTACAGCAAAGCCTCTACCTGCTTCTCCAGCTCTTGCGGCTTCAATAGCTGCATTTAAAGCTAAGAGATTAGTTTGACTAGTAATACTTAAAATATTATCTGCTAATGCATTAATGTGATCAATTGTTTTAAGCTGTTCAAGAGAATGTTCTAGTTTTTGTTTTACCTCAGATTGTATAGATTCTGCATTTTTAGTTGAAGCAATAGTATCCTTTTTTAGTTCGGAAGCTCTTTTTATAATTTCTGTTGTTAGAGCAGTTCCTTCTTGAGTTTTATTAACAATTACCCTTACGTTATTCCCAGCCTCAACAATAGAAGCAGAGATTTCTTCACTTGAAGCAGCGGTCTCTTCCATGCCAGCAGCTAATTGCTCTGTTGTAGCAGAATTATCAGCAGTGTTAAGGTGAACTTTGTTTGTTAAAGTTTCTACGTTTTCAGCATTTTTATAAATATTATTCGATGATTCTTGCAAATTCATAATCATTTCTCTTAAAGATTTTCTCATAGCTACTATGGATTTTGACATTATACCAGTTTCATCTTTGTAATTTAAAATCCATTCAAAAGATTTATCAAATGCAAGATCAAACTCACCGGTTTTATTAATTAGCTTTGTCACTCCGATAATAGGTTTAGAAATCTGTCTTGCAGCTATAAACACTATCGCAAAAGTAATAATTATAACAATAATGCTAAGCATCAATATAAATATACTCATATCTTTAACAGGAGCTTGTATTTCATTAATATTACCTTCAATTACAAGTATCCAGTTTGTTTCAGGAATTATAGAATAAGAAGCTAACATTTTTTGATTATTTTCAGAATAATATACGATAGAAGGATCCACCTTCTTACCAGCTTTAACATCAGCATTTATAGCTTGAATAGCTTCAATTTCTACAGGCTTACCTATTTTATCTGAGTTAGGGTGATATATTATATTTCCTGTTTCATCTATTAAGTAGGCATAACTAGATTTTGTCCCATTTAGCTTTACCTCTTTTATAAATTTTGCCATGTCTTCAGCATTTATAGCTGTATTTATAAATCCTTTTAATTTATTAGTAGAATCAGTTAAAGGATGTGTAAATATAATAATTTGTTTTCCAGTTGCTTTTGAAACAAGTGTTTCGCTTACTACAGGTTTTTTTGTGGAAAATGTTTTTATTGTATAATTTCTTGTAGTTAAATCTAATCCTATAGACTTTGGATTTGTATCTGAAATATCAAATGCTTTTTCATTTTGAAGGCTAACGCTTGTTAAATTTGGATTTTCAGACATATATTTAGTTATTAGGTTATTTACTAATTCTCTTTTAGCATCATCATTTTGATTTTCTAATAAATCGTTTACTTCTTTTGTATAAAGCAAATAATTTGGTTTGATTATTTCTTGGTTAATAAGTCCTGATATAATATTAGTTTCTGATTGTACATTTATTAAAGCTGATTGTTCTGTTTGACTTGTAATTATGTCTCTTGATTTTGAATAAGTGAAAATTCCTAACGCAGATAAAGATACCAATATCAGTGAAATCATAACAAAAGTAAGTTTAAGTCTTATGCTCATAATAATCTTCCTTTCTTTTGGAATAAATTTTTACGTCTGAAAGTTGAATTAAATTTATTTAGATTTGGTCTATGTAGGTATGGAAAGGTTATTTGAGAAATTGCAATATTTTAATTTACAAAAATGTTTAATTTTGTTTAATTATATTGTAATACCAGCTATAATAATTGTCAACTTGTAGAATTATATAGTTAGACTTGTAGAATTATGTAGTCAGGAGGGCAAGTTCTATATGAGGTAAGGTGCTTATTATATCAGCTAAATATATCCATAAATGGATGGGAAAACAAGAGAAAAAGAGTATAACACATTAAAGCTTTACTATGAGATTAAATTTATGCTAAAATAATAACATAATCTGACTTTGAGAATAGGGCACATGAAAAAATATATAAGCATACTGGTTTATTATTTTTTGATTGTTCCTAAATTCAAGAAGAAAGATTTATGAAATTAAATCGTTCTGAAGTACATGAGGGTTAGTCCCAAATGATAAGGCGGTATTATAAGATAGCAATGAACACACTATCTCTGCGCCTTTTTTGGCACAGAGATTATTTTTTTGAAAGGAATAGAAGAGATGGATACAAGAATTGCATTGATTGGAATTATAGTAGACAACATTGATTCTACAGAAAAATTAAATACTATTTTGCATGAGTATGGACAATATATTATTGGTAGAATGGGTATACCTTATCGAGAAAAAAAAGTAAGCATTATAAGTGTAGTTATCGATGCAACCAATGATGTTATAAGTTCATTATCTGGGAAATTAGGTATGATTGAGGGCATAAGTGTAAAAACGGTTTATTCTAAAACGGATAAATAAGTCTAAGGCATAATTAAGAAAATAAAAAGCCAATATGCCTAAATAAAAAGTTTATTACATGTCTATGTTATGAGAATAAAAAATGATACATTAAATTAATAAATTTATCTTATGAACACCTTAGGGACAACAAGGCACAATAAAAAAATAAATAAAGAAAGAAGAGATAAATTATGTATAATGTAAAATCTACCATAGCAACAGAATTTATAGATGATAAGGAAATTCTAGAGAGTCTTGAATTTGCAGAGAAAAATAAAAATAATAAAGAATTAATAAATGAAATTATAGAGAAAGCCAAGGAATGTAAGGGACTTTCTCATAGAGAAGCATTGCTATTACTTGAATGTAATTTAGAAGATGAAAATGAAAAAATTTATAAGCTTGCTAAAGAAATTAAGCAAAAATTTTATGGGAATAGGATAGTAATGTTTGCACCATTGTATCTTTCTAATTATTGTGTAAATGGATGTACTTATTGTCCATATCACCATAAAAACAAGCATATAAAAAGAAAAAAACTTACTCAAGAAGAAATTAAAAATGAAGTTATTGCACTTCAAGATATTGGACATAAAAGATTAGTATTAGAAACTGGTGAAGATCCAATAAATGCTCCAATTGAATATGTACTTGAAAGTATAAAAACAATTTATGGCATAAAACATAAAAATGGAGAAATTAGAAGAGTTAATATAAATATTGCAGCTACAACTGTTGAAAATTATACAAAATTAAAGGAAGCTGGAATTGGAACATATATATTATTCCAAGAAACTTATAACAAGAAAATATATGAAGAACTTCATCCAACAGGACCAAAGCATGATTATGCTTACCATACGGAAGCAATGGATAGAGCTATGGATGGCGGTGTAGAGGATGTTGGTGTTGGTGTGTTATTTGGATTAAATATGTACAAATATGATTTTGTTGGACTTCTTATGCATGCAGAACATTTAGAAGCAGCTAAGGGAGTTGGACCACATACAATGAGTGTTCCAAGAATAAGATCAGCAGATGATATAAATCCAGAAGAATTTACTAATGGAATTTCAGATGATATATTCGCTAAAATAGTAGCAGTGCTTAGAATTGCAGTTCCATATACAGGGATTATTGTTTCAACTAGAGAAACACAAAAATCAAGAGAGAGAGTACTTGAACTTGGAGTTTCTCAAATAAGTGGAGCATCATCTACAAGTGTTGGTGGATATGTTGAAAAGGAAAAGGAAGAAGATAATTCAGCTCAATTTGATATAAGTGATGATAGAAGTTTAGATGAAATCGTAAATTGGTTACTTGAAATGGGTTATATTCCAAGTTTCTGTACCGCTTGTTATAGAGAAGGAAGAACTGGGGATAGATTCATGAGTCTTGTTAAGTCTGGGCAGATTGCAAATTGTTGTCAACCTAATTCGCTTATGACGTTAAAAGAATATTTAGAAGATTATGCTTCAGAAGACACAAAAAGAAAAGGTGAAGAAGTAATTAAAAATGAAATTCCGAAGATTCCAAATGAAAAAGTTAAGAAAGTTGTATTAGAAAATCTTGATGATTTAAATGAAGGAAAACGTGACTTTAGATTTTAATTAAATATAAAGAGCTATCAAAATGTTTTAGATTTTGATAGCTCTTTTTAATCATTAAATTAATATGTGGGAAGATTAACTTTTAATAAGGCACTATCAAAAAAATAACAAGTCAGTATGCTAGTCTATTTTGCGTCATATTACGTCGCTAAGTCTCACTAATAGGCACGCTATGAGCAAGCCTTAGCTCCTTGTCTGACACTAAATATACGTCGCATCTTTGACTTGTTATTTTCTTTCTAGTGCCTAAAATGGGTTTAAATTTTTATTAAAAAGTTGATTAGTCATAGTAATATTGATTTTAGTAATTTCTAGAAGTATAATTTCAATATGAATTTACGTAAAAAAGATGTTATGGAGGGAAATATTATTATGATAAATCTTTGGGAGAATGAGATTGAAGGATTTGATGAAAAAATAGGACAAAACAAACCTAATTTAGCACCATATTTAATTGAAAAAGATACATTAACACCAGCAATAATTGTTTGTCCAGGTGGTGGATATACTCATAAAGCAGCTCATGAAGGAGAACCCATTGCAAAATGGTTAAATACTATTGGAATAAATGCTTTTGTATTAGATTATAGAGTTGAGCCTTACATGCATCCATATCCTATGTTTGATGCTCAAAGAGCTATAAGATATGTAAGATATAACAGCAAAGAATTTAATATAGATCCTAATAGAATTGGTATATTAGGATTTTCAGCAGGAGGTCATTTGGCTGGAGTATCATCAGTACATTTTGACTTTGGAAAAGAAGATGGAGATGAAATTGATAAAATAAGCTGTAGACCGGATATGACAATTTTATGTTACCCAGTAATAACTACGGGAGAATATGGGCATAAGAATTCATTTAAGGCGCTACTAGGAGAAAATCCAACACAGGAACTTCTTGATTTTGTGTCTATAGAGAAGCAAGTAAAGGAAAATACCCCTCCTGTATTCTTATGGCATACAGCAGAAGACCAATCAGTACCAATGGAAAATTCTCTTTTCTTATCTAAAGCTCTAAAAGAAAAAGGAGTAGATTTCGAGTTGCATATTTTCCCTAAGGGAAGACATGGACTCGGTTTGAAAAGTGAAGTGCCATATGTAACTAGGTGGGCTAGATTATGTGAAGATTGGCTAGATGAAAAAAAGTTTATATAATTAGGTAATAGTAATTTTTTTTCATGTACCTTAATACCAATAACTCTAGGAAGTTATGAAATAAATGGACAAATTACAGTTCTTAAAAGATATCATAAACTAGAAAAAAGGGTCATGCTTTTGTGGAGTGTTTCATCAGAGGATTTAGTTGTAGATATTTCTTCAATAGAAATTAACAACTAAATCCTATGCAACCGCAACAAATGCATGACCCTTATTTTGGTGGAGCTATTCTCGTAACCACATTATTATGGCATCTTCTTTAGTGTCTTCATAATATCCTTTTCTAACGCCTTCTTGTTTAAAATTATATTTTTCATAAAGTGTTCTTGCAGCCTTATTACTATTTCTTACTTCAAGAGTAAAAGCAATGCAGCCTTGGCTTTTACAATATTTAAGGAATGCTTCAAGGAGTGAAGACCCCATGCCTTGTTTTCTGTAGTTTGGATGTATGGCTATATTTGTTATGTGGGATTCATCAAGAACAATCCATGTTCCTACAAACCCTACAACTTTATTATCAATTTTTGCAACTAGATATCTAGCAATAGGGTTAGTTAATTCTTGAATATAAGAATCCTTACTCCAAGGAATAGAAAAACTTAAAGAACTAACCTCTAAAACTGAATCAATATCTTCCTCTTTCATTAAATCAAAACTTATATTCATTTTACAACTGCATCCTTTGCTCATATTCTCTTTCTGCTTGTGGTTTCTTTAAATAAAATGGAGTAGAGTTTGGATCGTCAAAGTCACCATTTTTAATCAGAATACTACCTAATTCTCCTAAAGAAGAAGCACGAACTAAATTAAGATGATTAGGTGGAAAATAGCAATTTGGACAATTTTCAATTAAATAGTCTTTATATTTATCTACGCCATCGCCTATAAAGATAACTTTTTCTTTTTTATCTTTAATTAATTCTATAAGGTCATCAACATCTAAGGCTGAATAATCTAAAAGTTTTTCTAGGGAAATAGGCAATTCATTTTTATTATCAGAGCTTTCAAACTTATTTGTACAATTACCTAAATTTGAATGTCCTTTGTATAATGAAGTATACACACTATTTCTTAAAGCATCCATTATAGGACATATAATTCCATCAAAATTAGATACACTAAGTGCTAAGGCATCTAAGCTAGATACACTAACATATGGTTTGTTGCTTCCAAAACTAAGACCCTTTATTGTTGCCATACCTATTCTAAGTCCAGTAAAAGAACCAGGTCCTTTAGAAACTACATAACCATCAATATCATCTATACTTAAATTATTATGTTTAAGTAAATCTTGAATAATATTCATTAATATTACAGAGTGTTCTTTTTTATCATTTAAAGTAATTTCTCCAAGTAATTTCTCATCCTTTATTAAGGCAACAGTTGCAACCTTTGAAGATGAATCTACAGCAAGTATAATCATATTTTCAACTCCTTTATATAATCATATCTTTCTCCATAAGGAGTTAATGTTATTTTTCTATAATCTTCTCCGCGTGGAAAGTCTTTTTTTATTTTTATGTGAAGTAAATCCTTTGGTAGAATTTCTTCTATATAATTTGCCCATTCTATAATAGATACTGCATCTGAAAATATATAATCATCAAATCCAATTGCATAAATCTCATCAGGATCACTTACTCTATAAACATCAAAGTGATTGAGTTTTAATCGACCACTGTCATATTCATTAACAATGGTAAAAGTAGGACTTGTAATATTATCATTTATACCTAAACCTTTTGCAATCCCTTTTGTAATATGTGTTTTACCAGTACCTAAATCGCCAGTTAAGCAAATTATATCACCAGAATTTAATAAATTACCTAATTTTATTCCTAATTGAGTAGTGTCATCTACGCTATAAATTTCAAATTCCATGAAATGCCTCCTTGTAGTTCTCATTCTTTTATTTTATCTCAAAATTATATAAAAGCAAATTATAACGAATATTTCCTAAGAAATATTGTGTAAATTTTAAATTACCAAGTGATTAGGCACATGAAAATAAATAACAAGTCCAAAGTTGCGGGATATAAGTTCCTATATACAGCATAGCTGCTCTGTTCTAAGGTGTGGATATTTTTCATCAGGCAAGGAGACAAAGTGCCATCATAGCAAGCCTATTATGGTATTTTGCCGACGCAGGATGATGGAAAATAGGCTGGCAAATGGACTTGTTATTTATTTGATTGTGCCTTAATAGTTTAACCCAACAAAAAAGCTTATATAGAAAGTTCTATTTTATATGATATAAGTTTTATATTCATAGAAAATGTAATAAATTTATATATATTTATTTTTGATTAATTGGTATAATGAAATATAATATATACTAAACTTAAAGTAACAGATTAATAACAAAAGTAATACAGATTTAGATATAGGTTGAATTTCGGAGGTGACTTACTTTGAAGAAGATTACCTTTGCAATGGTAATAATAACTATTGCATTGTTTTTTAGTATGGGTTTATTTTCAAGTCCTTTATTAGCGAATACTGAAAATAATAGAACTGAAAGTAGAGAGAAATATTTAAACATAATGACAGTTAGTAAACCGCAATATGATATGGTTAAGAAGATTATAAAAGAAAAGAATAATGTGGAATATATGTTCACGAACCAGAAAGATATTAGTGAATTTAAATATAGTGAAGAAGTTTTAAATAATATATCCAACATGGATTTATTTATATATTCAGGCACTTCATTTGAACCTTGGTGTTCTTCTTTTATTGATGAATTAAAGAAGGGTAATTTAGGAATAATAAATTTGGCTAGAGGTATACGTCTTTTAAAGTATGATCATAATAGTGATAATAAAGAAAATCCTTATTACTTTGAAGGAATAGAAGAATACAAGATAGCATTATATAATGTAAAGTCTGCTATTCAAGATAGAGATCCTGAAAATAGAGATTACTATGAAGAAAATTACAATAAAGCTATTAAAGAATTTGATGATGACATAAAGCTATATCAGGACAAAATAGCTTCACTTAATGAGTATAAATTTATAACCTTAAATAATGATTTTGATTATTTAACGAAAGCTCTAAATTTAAGTACAATCCAGCTTGATAATCATCAAATAGCTGAATTTATAAAGATAAATAATTTAGATCCTAAAAAAGTTATTATGATAGTGGACGGAGTAGAAGGTACAAAATTAGATTTGTCAGGATATAATACAATAAAGTTATGGAAATACTATGGGAATATGTCTTTTGATGATTTGATTTTATGGAATGTAGAAGAATTGTCAAAATGGGCGAAAGCTACGACTTTAGTTAATAAGGCATAACTATAGATTTTTATTTTGACTAAATTAAAAAAATATTGCTTTTTCTATAAATATGTTATATAATAATTATTGTCTTAGGGGTATGGCTCAACGGTAGAGTAGTGGTCTCCAAAACCATTGATTCTAGGTTCGAATCCTAGTGCCCCTGCCACAAAAGGTTGCAGTACGTTGTACTGCAGCTTTTTTTGTTAATAAAATATATTTTCAATTCAATTCTGAACAAGAGTGTGGCTTTTTAGGAATATTGACTTGCAATTTTTTTGATTATGGCTTATTGCAATGAAGCTTTTACTAAAGCTTCAAATAAAGGTTTTACACTATCATATTTAGTGAATATCATCTCTGGATGCCATTGAACGCCTAATCCAAAATTATAATCTTTTACTTGAACTGCTTCAATAACTCCATCATCTGCTCGTCCAGTAATTACTAAGTTATTTCCCAGATTATTAATAGATTGATGATGAAAACTATTTACATGGGTTTCATTCCCATATAAATCATATAAAATGGAGTTTCTTTCTAAATGAACTTTATGAATTACATTATATCGTTCACTAGATTGTTTGTGTTGTGAAGTATCTTTAATTATTTCATCTAAATCTTGATATAATGTGCCACCACATGCCACGTTTAAAATTTGTAATCCCCGGCATATAGCTAAAAATGGTTTCTTAGATTTTAAAACTTTATTCATTAATTTTAGTTGAAATTCATCTAGTTTAGAATTGGTCATTCCTAATTTTTTTTGTGGATCCTGATTATAACATAAGGGATTAATATCTATACCACCACTAAATAGAAAACCATCACAAATATCTATATACGTATCTAGACTTTCATCTGATAATATAACTGGAAGCATAATTGGTGTTGCATTAACTTTTTCAATAGCTTCTATATAATCACTATTTACATATATTCTATCAACTTTACCGAGAACTGGATTTTGTTCGATAGCAATGCTAGTGACTACACCTATTTTTGATTTTGACATATTAATCATCCTTTCTAATTCTTTCATGTTCCTAAGCATATTCAAAAATTTTAAGATAAATATAAACTTTTATTGATATTTTGTCAAATATTATATAGGGATTTGTAAGCATTGTATGATTGTGTAGGAGTTATGTACCTTGGAAATTTTGTTGAGGTTGCAGATAAAAATAGTATATATGAAAATCCACTGCATCCATATACTAAGGGAGGTTCAAAAATAACAAGTCATTATGTTTATTTCCATCTATATGATAAAAGATAAATATAGTTATAAATTTGAAAAATACTTAGCGAAGGTTGGGTGTTTTTTTGTTATAATAAAAAAAAGCATATAAAATCAGAAAGTTCAAAATAATTAATTAAATATGGTATAAAAGGGGAGAAGTTAAATGATTAACATAAAACACGTTGATATTTTGAAAACAATTGCTCAATTAGAAGTTAATTTAATTTCAGGTGGAATAATGTTTCTATTTATTGAAAATCGCACAATTAAATGGAAACTTGCGTCGAAAAAATTTGATATGGATATATTTAATGTAGGGAATACTGTAGGAGAAAGTGCTATTGCAGTAAGGGCTATGAAAGAAGGAAGAACTTTAACAGAAAAAGTACCAAGAGAAAAATATGGACAAAGATTATTTACAGTTGCAATACCACTTGTTGATGATTCTGATACCCCAGTGGGTGCATTTTCAATAGTATTACCAAGACTTCATTCGGTAGGTGCAAGTTTTTCTAGCTTTGCGCCTATAGTGGCAGAATTATTTCCAGAAGGAGCATTCTTATATATGTCTGATTTAAATAAAATAGCATACATACAATCTTCTCAAAAGTTTACTTTACCAAATATGAATGTTGGATATGAGCTAAAAGAGACAGATATGGCTTATCAAACTATTAGTTCTGGAAGACCACAAGCAAAGGAAGTAGGAAAAGAACGTTATGGTGTTCCTGTTTATATAGTAAATTATCCATTATATGATGAGGATGATACTAATCAGATAGTGGCGACTCTTGGGGTAGTTGTGCCTAAGGATGCTTCTAATAAGCTTAAGAATATAACTGGAAGTTTAGCAACTAGTTTAGAGGGAATTTCAGCAACTGTTGAGCAGCTAGCTGCTAGTGCAATGAAGATACATGAAAATGAGCAGAATTTATATAATCATGTAAATTCTGTTGGTGAAACTTTAGAAAAAATTAATAGTATTACAGAATTTATTTCTTCAGTAGCTAATCAATCGAATATGCTTGGACTTAATGCTGCAATAGAAGCATCACGTGCAGGAGAAATGGGGAAGGGATTTTCAGTTGTAGCTAATGAAGTTAGAAAATTAGCAGCTCAGTCAAAGGAAACTGTGCCTCAAATAAAAATATTAACTGACGAGATAAAGAATAAGATAAGTGAAGTTAATAAAGAAAGTCGTGAATCTTTAACAGCAAGTGAAGAACAAGCTGCTGCAACGCAAGAAATCTCTGCTAGTATTGAAGAGTTATCAGCGATTACAAATCAATTAGATAATATGACAAAAGATTTATAAACTACATAATAAAGAATGGTCAAATGGTGAGATGAAACAAAACTCTATTATACAATTAATGTATGATGGAGTTTTTCTATTACAATCACATCATATTTTTCTGATTATAACGTTAGTACACAATTTTTTTAAGTATAATTGTGAATAATTGTCATGGTGTACCATAAATGATATAATTAACAAGATTACTTTAAATAATAAAATTCTATGAAAGATTTTATTATTTAGTGAGAAAAAATGGAGGGGGGATTTTTATGTATTCAACTGGAGCTGGAGTTGGTATTATAATAGCTATAATTTATTTTATATTTGTTTTATTTTTCTTGGGTTTATGGATTTATGCATTTGTTTTATTTGTGAAACTTGCTAAGAGAGGTATTAAAGCTCTTGATATTTATATAGACGGAAAGAGCACTAAACAGCCTTCACATGTGTTCTTAAATGATAATACAGATAACTAGTTAGAAGACAACATTCAATTGAATGCCCCCTTTATAGTAGCAGTTAAAATAATAAAACTGTTTCTCTATAAAGGGGGTATTTTTTTAATGGTAATCTTAATATGTGTTAGGAGGAGGGATAAATCCGTTCTGAATTTTATTTGTTAGAACTGAAGTTATCTCAGGAGTTATTTCATCAAATTTATTTTGTTCAAGTACACCAAATATACCACATATAACAAATGAAGTAATACATTTGGCTACTACAGTTGGTATTTTACTATCAGTAGTTTTTTCTAAAAGACGCTCAATAGTAAGTTTCTTGATTTTATGTAGTGCAGATGAATGTTTTGGTGAGTTAAAGAACGGTATATAGAATTCTTTATTTTCATTAAATATTAGCATTATGTTCTCTATTATTTCTGGAAGATGATTTACTAATTCAGCAAAATCATAGGGTTCCATAATAGCAATAGTTTTATCTACAGCACCATTTAATAAGCTGTCAGCACAGTCATAAATATCTTTGTAATGTAAGTAAAATGTACTTTTATTAATATCGGCATTATCACACAATTCTTTTATTGTGATATCTGTAATATCTTTTTCTAATAATAATTTAGCAAAAGCAGATTTAATGGCTTGCTCTGTTTTTCTTACACGTCTATCTTTCATAAAATTCCTCCTTTAATAGACAAAAATAGCATTTTAGTTTATTAACAGACTTATACATTAATATTGATTATTGCATAAGTATCTATAAATTTCTATAATAGACTTGCGTCTATATATAGATGATAGTCAATAAATTGCGTTATGTCAATAAACGTATTTACAAAGGTGAAATAGACGTAAAGAAGAATCAAAAAATAATAAATCAGTATGCTTGCATATTTTGCATCATACTATGTTGGCAAGTTCTGTAGTACCCCTACGAACAAAACTTTCCTTCTTGTATTATAACCAATATACATTGCATCTTTGGTTTATTATTTTTTCATTTGCATAAATAACTATGCAATTAGGTAATTTTTAATCTAAGAAGAAAAATATTTAAGTTAGTCATTACTAGAAATAAGGCACAATCAAAAATTAATAGATCAGTATGTTTGCTTATTATTTTATTTAATGTGCTTAATTTTAAATTGAAAACTAACTTTAGTATGTGAGGAGGAGTTTTATGAAAATAAGAAAAATAGTATTGTTATCAGTTTTAGTAGTATCAGTTAGTTCATTTATAGGATGTACTTCGGTATCAACTTTGACCGGAGATAAGTTAGTAAAACAAAGTACTAGTAATTTAACAATCCAATCTAATGTTGATATGACAGATATAAATATAAACACTCAAATTCCAGGAGAAGTTAAAGAAGTGAATGTAAAGGAAGGCGATAGCGTAAAAAAAGGTGATGTTTTACTTATAATTAAAAGTGATACACTCGCAGCTAAGCAATCTCAAGTTAAAGCACAGATAGAAACAGCAAATGCTCAATTAAATGCAACAAAAGCAACTAGAGATGCTGCAAGTGCAAAGCTTGAACTGGCACAAAATGGTGCAAGACCTGAAGAAATAGACCAAGCTAAATTAGGTTATGATCTTACAAAACTAACTTATGATAGACTTAAAGTTTTATATGAAGAAGGATCTATTCCTAAATCAGACATAGACAACGCTGAAACTCAATTGAAGCTTGCAAAGGATAAATATGATATAGCTCAAAGTGGTGCTAGACCAGAAGATATAAAGGCAGCAAAGGCTCAAGTAGATCAAGCTAATGCATCTGTTGAAGCTGTAGAAGGTCAAATAAAGCAAGCACAAGCGGGATTAGAGGAAGTAAATGTAAATGTTAATAATGCTACAGTTGTAGCACCAGAAGATGGAGTAGTGACTCAATTGAATGTTAAAGCAGGTGAGCTTGTATCAACAGGAATGCCACTAGTTGTAGTTACGGATGTGAATAAACCTTCAATATTATGTAATGTAAGAGAAACAGATTTGTCTAAAGTAGATTTAGATCAAGAGGTATCAGTAAAAATTGCGGCATATAAAGATAAAGTGTTTAAAGGAAAAGTAGTTAAAATTAATAAAAATGCGGATTTTGCTATTAAGAGAGCAACAAATGATAATGGAGAATTTGATATATTATCTTATGGAGTAAAAGTTGAGTTAGTTGATATGGATAAGCCACTTCGAGCAGGAATGACAGCTTTTATTGATTTTGGAAAGTGATGTGACAATAAGTATGAAGGAAATAGTATTGAAACTTAAAGAAATAGATATTAAGACTAAAGAAATAGTTAAGAAGTATAAAGAAATTATAATTTCTATTTTATTGCTTTTAATAATACCTTCTATTTGTAGTTACATTTTAGGATATACATATAGTGCTCATGTAGTAAAGAATATTCCTACTGTAATAGTAGACCATGATAATTCGTCATTAAGTGAAAATTTTGTGAGTCAAATAAATACAAATGAAGTCTTTAAGGTAATGAATTATAGTGATAGTGATAATGATGTTAAAAATTTAATGGATAATGGAAACGTAGTTGTTGGTATCATCATCCCACAAGAATTTTCTAAAGATTTACTTGCTGGAAAAGCACCTAAAATTATGATTTTATATGATGGTGCACAGATGTCAGCAGTTAGTGCTGCAAAAACTAGAATAGCAGAAATATTGGGTACCATTAAGGCAAGTTATCTGATAAAAGTAGGTGAAGGTAAACTTGGATTAATGCCTGAAGTAGTTAAAGATAATGTAATACCTATACAATCTAATGCTATATTAGTAGGAAATCCTACTAGAAGTACAGCAAATTTTATAATCCAAGGGATGTTAATTGGAATTGCTCAAACAGGTATAGTTGTACTTGGAGTCTTAATGGTAAAAGAAGCGGAAAACTGTTTGTTGTTATTAATTAAAAGTATTGGGTTTGGAATTATAGGTGCTATTTCTATATTATTACCTCTAGGTATACAATTTAAATGTTTTGGAATGCCTTATAAAGGTTCGTTTATGGCAGCAGTTGCACTCACTATGTTGTTTAGCATAACTACTATAAATTTAGGTATTTTACTTAAATTGATTAAAAAAAGCAAGTTAGCAGCAGTTAATACTACTACAAAGATAATGTCAGCAACGGTGCTACTTTCAGGGTATACATTTCCATTAATGTCTATGCCAGATGCATTTAAAAATGTATCAAAATTCATTCCATTTTTGTATTATGGAATTCCAATGAGAGATTTATCATTGCTGGGATTGAGTTTTGATGATATTTTGCCACAGTTACGCTACCTTGCTCAATATATGGTTTTTACATGGATTGCTATATTAGTTGTAATTGTAATTAAAAGAGTTTTGAAAAGTAATTATTTTAAAGAAGAAATTTTGAATAAAGTTATACATAGGAGGAATAGAGATGAGAGTTCTAAGATTCATAGCTAGAGATAAAAAGAGTATAATTGCACTTAGTTTAATTAACATTATTACAGTTATATTTTTATGTTCTATTTTTAGTAAAGTTTATGTAGAAAGTATTCCTTTTGGAATCGTAGATATGGACAACTCATCTTTATCAAGAACTATAATACAGCAGCTTAAAAATAGCCCCGGGTTAAATGTAAATTATTATGCAGACTCGGATGCGAAGCTAGAACAAGCAATAAAGGAAAAGAGAGTCAGTGGAGGAATAGTAATTCCTAAAGATTTTAATAAAGATGCTATTAAAATGAAATCTCCAAGTCTTGCATTATTAATAGATGAAACCAATATGGTTGTTGGAAATAATATATACGCTTATGGAAGTGCAGCTATAGGAACTGTTAATGCGGGATTTCAGTTAAAAGTTTTTCAAGGAAAAAATATGTTGCCAGATATTGCAAAAAAGACTATTACAAGCTTTTCATATGGTGAACGTATACTTTATGAACCTCAACTTTCCTATATGAGATATTTAATGTATATTCTTGTACCATACTTAATACAAGGTACATTTTTAATGACATTTTTAGTACCTATGTTGATAAAAAATAGAAAGCAGCTAAATATACTTAATATAAGGTCTAAGGAAAGTCTTAGAAATATGTTGGTGATTTTTGCAAGAATTTTAATGATAATTGCAGTGACCATTATATCAAGTTTCATAGCCTTATGTATTTTAGGTAAATATTTCAACTTACCTCTTAGGGGAAATGTTTTAGAATACTTTGCATTAATGTTCATATTCTTGATTGATATTACTGCTATGGGATTTTTGTTTGCTGCATTCATTGATAAGATGATATATTTTATTCAATTTTTCAGCATGATTAATCTAATAACATTTCTAACTAGTGGAGTTCCATTTCCTGAGTATATGATGCCAGAGGGACTTTCTAGAATTATAAAAAGTTTATGGCCATTTATGAATGTAGCGTTGCAATTTAAATGCTTAAACTTAAAAGGAATAGGATGGGATATTATTTTGCCATCTTTAAAATATGGATTATTATTTGCATTAGCATGGTTTCCAATAGGAATTGGATTATATTTTTCTAGGATTGCATTAGATAAATATAGAAATAAAAGATTAATTAATGCAGAGGATAAAGAACCTAGTTTAGCAAGTGAAGGCGCTTAATTGTTTTGGTGGATATCTATGTTTGTCTTATTCAAAACGAGATTAAGGCACAATCAAAAAAATATTGGAAAAGCGGGTGAATAATATAATGAAGAAAAATATAAAAAAAATAATTGCTATTGGAATTGGGATAAGCATAATGAATGGAAATATGGTTCAAGGCTTTGCAGCAGAAAATAATGATAAAAACATTGTGCAAACATCAATAGATGCAACGAAAAGTTCTGGGAGCATAACTAAGGAAGTAATAACAAATGAGAGTAATTCAATAATAAATGGACAGGTAGTTAATAGTAAGCCAATTCTTACATTAGAAAATGTTATAAAATCTGCTATTGATAATAGTGACAAATTGACAT
>Ga0302173_10000699_pt1 | contig 17715 bp, 12 predicted proteins | sample I_Fen_N3_1_FD_198785 | JGI IMG/M metagenome (GOLD analysis project Ga0302173, IMG submission 198785) | Peat permafrost microbial communities from Stordalen Mire near Abisko, Sweden - I_Fen_N3_1 | ecosystem: Environmental > Terrestrial > Soil > Wetlands > Permafrost | place: Sweden: Abisko... | reverse complement strand
ATAATGGAAACTATTCTTGATGACATTCAAAAAAATGCAGTTACAGACATTCGAGAAAAGATGGTAAAATACAGTGACAAACTGAGGTATTCTATAGCGGTTAAAAAGCTTAAAAAAGGATATTTACCCCTGAAATGGGGGATGTATTGGCAGGAGGATCTTTAGAAGCTTATAAAAGTAAAAAATAACCCTGTTTTAATTGAAAATCAAAATTTTAAAGATATTTATCATGACTAATATGTTGCGAGAAAGATTGTAAAATGAAATTTAAAAAAATGAAATATGAATAAATTAATAACAATGCCCGTTTTGATTACCATTGTACAAATAGTAAGTTTAGGTCATTTATATTATGTACATAAATATAAAAGTGGTCAGTTTCCGGCTGATTTAATAGAGTTAAATATTTTAGCATTCCTTAACATTATAGTAATGATATTAGCTTATTTTTTTTATTTTAAGGCAAGTAACAAAGATTTCTTATGGATGATTCCTATTGGTTTTGCTATATTAACTATAATATTATTGATTGTTATATACTTAGTGATGCTCATATCTAAATATAAATAAAGATGTATCTTATTTTAAAATAGTTTTAATTTTTTGTTAACCCCGCTCCCGCACGAATCCTATCGTGTCGCGATATGCAAGGTCAAATTCTAATTTTCTATATAAACGTTTAATACAATACAAATGAGCAGAAATCATAAACTTAATATTTCTTTCATCAGTAATTAGGGCGTACCACACGAAAGGATTCGTGCGGGAGCGGGGCGCGGATTTGCAATCCGTGCCGTATCGATAAGATATCGTTTTGATATGTTTTATGGGCACCGGATTGCAAATCCGCGCTATCTGAGTTCAATTGGAACGTGAACTTCGACTTCGCTCAGCTTGACATACAGAATTCAAAAGCAAAAATATTCACCTTATAAAACATTTTTTTTTAATTTCTAAATAGAATTAGTCTTAATAAGCATAAATTTGCACTCGATTCAAACTACGGTTTTGTTTCCATTTTAAAATTCTATAATCGATCATAAAACATAAGTCCTCCTTGTATGAAGAAAACATTTAAAAAGAATATTGGCCTATTACATTTATGGTTAGGACTTGGGTCTGGTTTAATCGTTTTTATCGCCGCGCTTACAGGAAGTTTATTGGTTTTTGAAAAAGAAATTGATCAATTTATAAATCCCGAATTTTATAATGTTTCGACTATTGGAAATACAAAAAAAACTATTGATTATTGTACCGATGTTCTCGAGAAACAGTATTCGATAAAAAAGATTACCCGCATTTATACCTTTAATGATCCTGCCCGAACAATACAGATTATTGCAAAAGATACCGATAAAAAAGCGCAATTTTTTTCGTTTGATCCTTACACCGGAAAAGTTCTCGCAAATACGCCTCAGGAAAGCCGTTTTTTTGTTTTCCTGTTGTCTTTACACAGACAATTATTGTTGGGAGATTCAGGCAAAATAATTATGGGAACTTCTTGCTTGATTTTTGTTTTTATGCTTATCTCGGGTATTGTTTTATGGTGGCCTAAAAAAATAAAAAACTTAAAACAACGATTAACTGTAAAATGGAAAGCATCTTTTAAAAGAGTCAACTGGGATTTTCATTCTACTTTTGGTTTCTACAGTTTTTTAATTCTATTAATCATTTCGTTAAGTGGCTTAAACTTTGCTTTTGATTGGTTCCAAAATGGTATAGTTTACCTTGCCGACGGCTCAAAACCAAAACTTTCTGCCAAAGTCAAAAATCCAACAAAAATAGATCCTAAGTTAGATAAAACTACTTTTTACCAAAGTATTTACGACAAAACGGATAGCATTTTTCCTTATACAGGAAACATACAAATTAGAATGCCTGTTGATACTATTAACAGCATTACGGTACTTAAGGAAAATTTAGAAAAAACAATTCCGTTTCAATCAAGCGCTGCTTATTTTGATAAATATACGGCTAAGAATATCGAAGTAAGACCTTACGAATCTTTTTCGAATGGTGACAAATTAAAGCGCTTAATGTACCCTATTCATACCGGTAGTATTTATGGTTACACGACCAAAATAATTGCCTTTTTGGTTTGTCTTTTTGCTGCAACTTTACCTATTACCGGACTCTTGATCTGGTTAGGAAGAAAGAAAAAATAGTTGATACTCTACAATAAAAAAACTCTTTTATATTGGTTCTAAAACAATTTTACTTTTGCGGAATCAAAGTATCAAGATCATTTAAAGTGTAAAATTTTAGATCATTAAGCTTCATGTATTTGCAAACAAACTCTAACGTTTCGATTTTAACTTCATAATTTTTAGATACATTTTTAACGGGTCTATGACCGCATAAAAGCAATATTTTATTGTGCTTTTTTGCGTAATCCAGCAACTCTAAAACGTACGGAATACTAAAATGAATATGACTATTGTCGATATCAAATGCAAATACAATTTTTGAGTTATTAAAATAACTATCTTGTTTTTCAGGAACTTCACCTCCAAAAGCTCTGCCTCTGATAATTTTAAATTTACTGGATAATGCATGATCCAGAGCATCAGATCGCATTCCGTATGGATATGCAAACGAAGTAACGTTAAATCCTTTATTCTTCATCGAAGTAATCATTGGGTATATTTCCTGATTCATATAAGCATCCAATCCATTTTTATTTACAAACTTAACGGCATTGTAATGATGATAACCATGACCTGCAATTTCGTGACCTTCTTTTTGCATTTGAAGCAATTTTTTAATTTGAGGCTCACCAAGCGAATCTATCTTGCATACATTAAAAGTAGCTTTCCAACCGTACTTTTTCAAAGCCTGATCGGCTTCAAACCACTCATCTACATAAGCATCGTCAAAAGATAAAATTACTCCCGCTTTATAAGGTTTGGGTTCCTCCTTTTGCTTTTTAGTTTCGCATGAAAAAAAAGTCAGCAATATTAAAAACAACATTGTTTTAGTAAAAATTATCTTCATGAATTATTCCGTTTTTAAAGTACTAAGTTTTAAATAAAGTAAAGTAATATTAATTTTAAAGATAATTATTTATTAAGAACTACAATTTATTTTATTGGTCAAAATTTACATTAAAAATTTCATTAGACAAAATATCCAAATCCTCTATAAAAGCAAAAAACCTCCAAAATAAAATCATCTTGGAGGTTTTGTTTTTTTTTTAAATCTATTCATATTTCAGATACTGCAAAATATCCGATTTTGTTGCTGCATAAGCTCTGGACAATACAATTATTAAGGTCAAAAACAATAGTACAACGAATCCTATAATAAACGGAAATAGTGAAATGTCTATTCTAAAAGCAAAGTTTTCTAACCATTTGTTCAGTAAATAATAGACTGGAAATACGGCTATTAAAAAACCTATGATGCAATACAAAACATATTGTTTTGATAGCTCTTTTAATAAAACATTTGTATCAGCACCAAGAGTTTTTCTTATCGCGATTTCTTTCATTCGCCTTTGTATAGAGTACGATGCCAACGCTAATAAACCAAAAAGTGCAATTGCAATTACAACAATATTTAAAAGCGAGAACAAGCTTTTTTGCTTCGTATAAGATTCGTAAGTTCTTGCATATTCTTTATCTACGAAATCATATTTAAACGGATATTCGGTATCGACTTTCGACCATAATTTTTCTATGTTCGCAATAGTGTTTCGAAGATCCTCTGATTTTAGTTTTGCATAAACTTTGTTAATATTCTGCGTCATACCAAACATTTTGATATTGTAAAAAACAATTGGCGGCACTTCTACTTCAGGACTTAATAAACTGAAATCCTTAACAATACCAATTATTTTTAATTTCGTCTCTCGAAATACAAGTTCCTTACCAATAGGATCTTTAAGATTCATTAATTTTAATGCACTTTCGTTTATAATCACAGAATTTATAGTATCTGAAGCCAGTTTTCTGTCAAAATTTCTTCCCTTAATCATTTTGATGTTCAACATTTCGAACATGCCAAAATCTAAAGGAATAACGCGTTGTTTAAAAAGTTCATCATTGTATAAAACCCCTGATATAGAATTATCTGAACCATCAAACGTAACAAGACCCGTGGAGACTTGTTCGACGCCCTTAATTTTACTAAGCTGCTGTTTTAAAATGTTGTATTTGTTGTAAATATTTTGGGCTGCATTTTCTCCTTGATAATCAACTGATGGAAAATTTAAAGAAACCGAAATTACCTGATCGCCCTTAAAGCCTAAATCTTTATTCTGTAAATATTTAATTTGCTGGTACACGATATTTGAGCCAATAATAAAAAAGGCAGCAATGGCAAACTGAAAAATAAGCATTCCGTTGCGCAGCCAGATACCATTTTTACTTCTTTCAAAATTCCCTTTCAGAACTTTAAAAGTTTCGAAATTGGATATATAAATGGCTGGAAATAATCCTGCTGTCAAAATTGTAATGATAAAAATCAATATCAATTGTATGTAAAACTGACTGGCAAGAAGTACAATATTTTTGTTTAAAAAGTTGTTGTAATACGGCAAAGTCAACTCTACAATTACTAGCGCCAGTAAAATAGAAAAAGTCGTGGTTAAAACCGTTTCAAAAAGAAACTGCCTCACAATATCGCCTTTTGATGCGCCCGAAATTTTACGTACTCCTACTTCTTTCGCACGCTTTACAGCATTAGCAGTTGCGAGATTGATGTAATTAACAATCGACAAAACGAGAATCAAAATAGACAGTCCCATCATGATCATTAAAAACTGATAATTTCCTCGTGTTTCAGGATAACCATCTATTATCGAATGTAATCTGGCTTTTGATAAAGGTTCAAGAATAACTGTAAAATGACCCACTTTTTTAGTCATAACTTCGACTGTAAAACCTGCTTGTTTGGCAATCATCGCAATAAAATCGTGGTTGTAAATTTTTTCGAGTTTCTGTCTTGTAAGATCAACTTTTGAGGGGTCTTTTACTTTTAATAATAACTTTAAAACAAACGGACCAGTCAATCCCGCAGTTGTATATTGTTTCATTTTATTAATGATGACATTTGGCGCAATCGAAGAATTTCCGGGAATATGGTACACGGCCCTTACAGAAAACAGCTGGTCAAAACATTTTATTTGTTTTCCAATGGGGTTTTCGTTTCCAAAAATTCTTTTAGCCGTAATATCAGAAATAGCAATACTCGAATCATCTTTTATAGCTGAAATTGCATTGCCCTTAATAATTTCGAAAGGAAAAAAAGAAAAGAAATTTTGTTCGACATTGATAATTTTATCTACAAACTCCTTTTTTCCTTTATAAATAATTTTATCCTTTTGATACCAGGAGTCAGCATATAATATAGATTTGACATTTGGATCTTGATCTAAAGCCGGTTTCAGGAATACCGCACAATCGGACAGCGCTGGCATATCGCTAAGTTTAACTAAAACCTGATAAACATTATCTTTTTCAGGATTCCATTCATTGTAACTCTGCTCGTCGTTCCAATACAGCAAGGCAAAAATCAATCCTGAAATTCCTATTGACAATCCTAAAATATTAAGAAACGAAAACAGTTTATTGTGCTTTAACTGGTAAATAAATATGTTGATATAGTTTAGTATCATGGTTTTAGTTAATGGTTAATTTAAAAAAGACATTACATCTTTTATTCATATTTGAGGTATTTTAAAACATCGATTTTGGTAACCTGGTAGGCTTTTGCCAAAACAATTGTTAAGGTCAAAAACAATAAAAATACAAGTGCCGCAAGAAAAGGAAGCAACGGAATATCGATTCTAAAAGCAAAATCTTCAAGCCATTTTCGCAATAAAAGATAAGCCGGAACTATTCCGATAACAAAACCTATGAAACAGAACGCTACATATTGCTTTGACAATTCTTTCAATAAAACATTTGTCTCTGCTCCTAAAGTTTTTCGAATCGCGATTTCACGAAATCTTCGCTCCATTGAGAAAGAAGCCAAGGCAAATAATCCAAAAACTGCAATAAGAATTACGATTACATTTAATAAAGAAAATAGATCTCTTTGACTCTCATACTTTTGATAGTTTCTGGCGTAATTTTTATCTACAAAATTGTATTCAAAAGGATATTCGGCATCTACTTTAGTGCTCCAGAATTTATCCAGATTGGCAATTGTCTTAGACATTTCCTGTGGAGCAATTTTAATCGAAATATTGTGTAACTCCTGGCTGTTTATTCCTTTTGCAGTTAGATGAACAAAAATCATGGGACTAATTTGGCTTTCTAATCCAAAATAATTAAAGTCTTTTACAACTCCTACAACCTTATAATCTTTACCTTTCCAATTGATTGTTTTATCTATTGGATTTTTCTCCTGCATTACTTTTACAGCTCTTTCATTCAACAATACATTTGTAACTGTATCCGATGAAAACCGTTCGCTTAAATCTCTTCCTTTTACAATTTTGATTCCAAGCATATCCAATACACCAAAATCAACTCCCATGCGCTGAATTAGCATTCCTTTATTATTTTTGTACGAATAACTATCCCAGGTATTTTCATTCGTTCCAATCGAAAATAATCCTGCCGAAACAGCTTCTACACCTTTTATTTTAATTGCTTGCTCCCTAATTACTTTATATCTGGCGTATTGATCTTTGCCTTCTTGCGGTTTAAAAACTACATCTATAATTTGCGAACCATTAAAACCTAAATCCTTATCGATCATATATTTTACCTGTCGGTTTACGATAAACGAACCAATGATAAAAAAAGTAGTGATAGCAAATTGCAAAACCAACATCCCATTTCTTAACCAAATTCCGTTTTTACTGCGCGAAAAGTTTCCTTTTAATACTTTTAAAGGTTCAAAATTAGAAACATAAATCGCCGGCAATACTCCCGAAACAATAATCACAATTATAAAAATTGCCACTAACTGCAAATAAAACTGAGCTCCTTCCAGAATTAGATTTTTATGCAAAAGTGTGTTGTAAAATGGCAATGAAAGTTCGACGATTACCAATGCAAGTAAAAGTGAAAACAGTGTAATCAAAGCGGTTTCAAATACAAATTGTGCAATGATTTGTTTTTTTCCTGCACCAACAATTTTTCTTACTCCTACTTCTTTTGCTCTTTTTACAGCATTGGCTGTAGCCAAATTGATATAATTAACAATCGAAAGCAACAAGATTAGTACAGACAATCCCATCAAAATTTGCAAGAATCTCAAATTTCCACTTCCTTCCGGAAAAGGGTCATTACCCATATACATTCTGGTATTAGGTAACGAAAGTAAACTGGCTTTAACGGGTTCACCATACGTTTTTATGAACTCTTTTACCGTTAATCCTTCTTCTTTTGCAGATACTTTTAAGTTGTTTTCAATAAATATATTATCCAAATCTTTTACAATTGCATCAGGATTACCTTGATTCTTTAACTTAATCATCAAGCCATAATTGTAACTCCACTTTCCTCTATCCTTTTCTAAATCTTCCTCAATTACAGTAGTAACCAAGTCCGGCATTACAGATGAAGTTTGGTTTAATCGATATACACCTCGAACTACAAATAACTTACTCAGGAAACGGACTTGTTTACCCATTGGATTTTCGTTTCCAAATAATCTAAAAGCTGTTTTTTCAGACAACGCAATACTGTTAATATCCTTTAGCACCGTTTTGCCGTTTCCATGAATAAATTCGTAAGGAAAAAATGTAAAAAAATTACTTTGCGCGGTGTAAATCTTATCAAATAATTCTCTTTTACCTTTATAAGCAACGGTTTCTTTAGTGTACAAACATTGCGTATAACAATAACTATCAAGGTCTGGCGAAACCATTTTTAATAATGGAGCGGTCGTTGTTGGATTTACAGTCCAAATATTCCCGCCACCAATATCGTTCATGACCGAGTAAATTCTGTCTTTTTCAGGATTCCATTTATCGTACGAATGCTCTTCGTTCCAATACAACGTCGCAAAAATTAATCCTGCAATTCCAATACTTAAACCTAAAACATTCAAAGCCGTAAAGAATTTGTTGTTTTTGATGTGGTATATAAATATGTTGATCCAATTTTTAAGCATCTATTCGTATTTTAAATATTTTAAAATATCAATTTTAGTGGCCTGATAAGCTCTTGTAAGCACAACAAAAAGTGTTAATACAAGTAAAGTTGTAAATCCAATTAAAAACGGATAAATAGATATACTAATTCTGTACGAAAAGTTTTCCAGCCATTTGCTCAAGAAATAATAAGTAGGAAACAAAGCAAACAGAAATCCTATAATACAATGCAATACATATTGTTTAGAAAGTTCTTTTAACAGAATATTCGTCTCTGCTCCCAGTGTTTTTCTAATCGCGATTTCTTTCATTCTTCTTTCGATAGAAAACGAAGCCAATGAAAACAAACCAAAAAGCGCAATTATAATAACAATTATATTCAATAATGAAAATAGCTCCTTTTGTTTAATATAATTACTGTATGATCTACTGTATTCTTTTTCGACAAAATCATACGTAAAAGGATAATCCTGATCGACATTTTTGGACCAAAACTTTTCGATATCAGCCAACGTTTGCTCTGTGTTCGATGCATCTACGTCAACATAAATATTGTTTAAGGAATTTACAAACCAAGGAAATGTTTTGAAATGAAAAAATGACATTGGAGGAATTGGATCTCCTGGATTTCCAAGGTTAAAATCTTTTACAACTCCAACAATTGTAACATCTTTATCTCCCCATTTTATTACTTTGCCTATAGGATCCTTTTCATTTAATTGTTTTAAAGCCGTTTCATTAATCAGCATTGTACTTACGGTATCCTGAGCAAATTTTGGGCTGAAGTATCTCCCTTTTGCCATTTTAATATTCAGCATTTCCAAAAAGCCAAAATCAACTACAATATTGTTACCATCTACCTCAGTATCTTTATATAGATAGCTAGTAGTCGAAACACCGCCACCAAAAACGAATCCGCTTCCGGCTACCTTTTTAACGCCTTTAATATGCGACAGTTCATTCTTGATCAATAAATATTGATTAAACCTGTTTACTTTGGTTGTTTTATCATTGTCACTATAAGTATTTCGGTACGAAATATCCAGAATATTACTGGCTTTAAAACCTAAATCCTTTTTGTTCATATGCTCAATCTGACTGTACACGATATAAGAACCAATGGTAAAAAATGAAGCAATGGTAAACTGAAGAATTAGCATTCCGTTGCGAAGCCAAATCCCTCTTTTGCTGCGACCGAAATTCCCTTTTAGAACTTGTAAAACCTCAAAATTTGAAACATAAACTGCCGGAATAATTCCTGCAACACCTACAGTTACAAAAAATATGAGAATGAGTTGCAGGTAAAACTGACTGCCTTCAATAGTTAATGTTTTTTCTAAAAAACTATTATAATAAGGCAATGATAATTCTACAATTACTAGCGATATTAAAATGGCAAACAATACAATTAAGACCGTTTCAAAAACAAACTGTTGTATAATATTTGTTTTTGATGCTCCAATAATTTTACGAACTCCCACTTCTTTTGCTCTTTTTATGGCATTTGCGGTGGCAGAATTGATATAATTTACTATCGAAAGAATTAGTATTAAAACAGATAAACCAAGCATTATCAACAAAAATTGATAATTCCCTTTTCCTTCGACTAAACCACCCGTTTTAGTATGCAAACGTAGTGATGCTAAAGACTCTAAATGCGGTTTAGGAACCCCATATTTTTTTACATATTCCTCTGGAGACATTCCGTTGAATTTTGCAAAACGTACGGTGAGATTAGTGTAATATAATTTGTCAAGATTTCTTATTATATCCGAAGTCGCATTGGCATTTCGAGCTTTAATTAATAGGACAAGCTGAAAATTTCCCCACTGCCCTAACGTTTCTCTTAAACCATAATCTACAAAGTTTACGACACACGACGGATTATAAGACGATTTTTTGTCTAATTTATAAACCCCTCTTACCAGTAATTTTTTATTCTGTAAAACAACTTCTTTACCCAAAGCGCTTTCATTTCCAAAAAATTTAAAGGCCAGATCTTCAGATAAGCAAATGCTATTTTCGTCAGGCAATGCTTTTGCTCTATTTCCCTCGACAAAATCAAAAGGAAAAAATGTAAAGAAATTTTTCTGAGCGCTTACAATTTTGTCCGACTGTATTTTTTTATCTCTAAATCTGATAATCTCATTGGTATAATCACCACTTAAATAGCAATAATCCTCGACTTCCGGAGTTTTCTCTTTTATCGCCGCGCCTGCAGGAGAAGAACTTGATGCCCAAAATCGAGTTTCATCCATTTGGTTTACCAATAAAAAGATTCTGTCTTTATCAGGATTCCATTTGTCGTACGAATGTTCTTCGTTCCAATACAAAATCGCAAAAATTAATCCTGCAATTCCAATACTCAAACCCAAAACATTAAGCGCCGTAAAGAACTTATTGTTTTTGATGTGGTATATAAATATGTTAATCCAGTTTTTTAGCATGATCTTAGTTTGTTAAGTTTGCTGCAAAAACGTCGACATTTCTATTATTTAATTTTTCCGAGAGAATAACTCCATCTTTCATTAAAATAGTTTTTTGTGAAAACGAAGCATCATAATCAGAGTGCGTTACCATTAAAATTGTTGAACCACTAGCATGAAGATCTGTAAGTAACTCCATTACCTCATTACCATTTTTACTATCAAGATTTCCTGTAGGTTCATCGGCAAGAATAATTTTCGGATCATTGATTAAAGCCCTGGCCACGGCTACACGTTGTTGCTGACCTCCCGAAAGTTGTTGCGGAAAATGTTTCAAACGATGCGAAATACCCAATATCTTTGCGATTTCCTCAACTTTTTTCTTTCTTTCAGATGATGGAACATTATTGTAAATCAATGGCAATTCGATATTATCGAAAACCGAAAGTTCATCAATCAAATTAAAATTCTGAAAAATGAATCCAATGTTTTCTTTTCTGGCTTTCGATTTTGCTTTCTCTTTGGTTCCAACCATTTCCTCGCCAAGTAACTTGTAACTTCCGCCAGAAGCACTGTCTAATAATCCAATAATATTTAATAAAGTTGATTTTCCGCTTCCTGACGGTCCCATAATCGAAACGAAATCGCCCTGATTAATAGTTAATGAAATTTCGCTTAAAGCATTTGTTTCAATTTCTTCGGTTCTAAATACTTTCGAAAGTTTTTCAATTTTGATCATAATGATTGTTTTAAGATTGATGTTTTTAAATAATTTTTATTACCGATGGAAAAGAAACTTATCTCGAAACGAAGATAATTAACAATATCATTGATAGATATCTATTTTTGTTACTTTTACCATCAATAATAAGATTCATGTTTGATGATTTGATAGTCATAATGTGATTTTCGTGCCAAAAACTTAAAAGCTGTAACAGCCTTATTTTTACGCTTTTATTTTTATAAAGAAATTTAAAGTGTCCATAATTGGACAGCTTTCGTCCAAAACCGAACAACAATGAAAAAAACGAATGCCACAATTTTAATCATCGATGATCAGGAAGATATCCTTTTTGCGTCGAAAGTGTTCTTGAAAAAGTATTTTGAAGAGATTTATACGCTCAATAATCCAAAAAATGTTGTCGAATTACTGTCTAAAAAAACAATCGATGTGGTTTTGCTCGACATGAATTACAGAATTGGTTTTGAAGACGGACGAGAAGGTTTGTATTTATTGAAAGAAATAAAAACGCTTTCGCCGAAAACTGTTGTGATTTTAATGACGGCTTTTGGAAAAGTAGAAACGGCTGTTGAAGGTTTAAAAAATGGCGCTTTTGATTATATCTTAAAACCGTGGGAAAATAAAAAACTACTCGAATCTGTAAAACAAGCGGTCGATAAGTCGAGAAAAGAACAAAAGAAAACGAAAAATATTGAGGTTGAAAATGACTTTTTTGTTGGCTCATCAGAAATTATAAAAAAGGCATATTCTCTTGCAGATAAAGTAGCTAAAACTGATGCCAATGTTTTAATTCTAGGTGAAAACGGAACCGGAAAATTTGTTTTGGCGCATCATATTTTTAGTCAGTCTGAAAGAAAAAGCAGTCCTTTTGTAGCGGTAGATTTAGGTTCTTTAAATTCGAATATTTTCGAAAGTGAATTGTTTGGCTATGCCAAAGGCGCTTTTACTGATGCAAAAATAGACACGCCGGGACGTTTTGAAATGGCCCAAAACGGAACTATCTTTTTAGATGAAATTGGTAATGTTCCGTTGCATTTGCAATCAAAACTTTTGCAGGTTATTCAAACAAAAACCGTAACAAGATTAGGAGAAACAAAAGCGAGACCTTTAAATGTTCGTATTATTACGGCAACCAATTTAAACCTAAAACTGGAAGTTGCAGATAAGAGTTTTAGAGAAGATTTATATTATCGTATTAATACGATGGAAATAGTTTTGCCGCCACTTCGAGAACGCAATGAAGATAAAATTCCGTTGGCCGAATATCTTTTGGATAAAATGATCGACAAGTACGGCAGAGATGAAATTACTTTTGATAAAAAAGTGCTGGAACAAATTGAAAAACACGCATGGAATGGAAACATTCGTGAAATGGAGAATAAAATTGAACGTGCGGTTATTCTTTGCGAAAACAACAAAATCACTGTTTCTGACTTAGATTTGGAAACGATTACTGCTTATGACGAAAACCCGGACGATATTCAGCTTTCATCTGTAGAAAAAGCTGCCGTTGAAAAAGCATTGCTTAAAAACAATAATAATATTAGTAAAACTGCCGAAGAACTGGGGCTTTCAAGAGGTTCTTTGTACCGACGTTTAGAAAAATATAATATTAGCATTAATTAATATGTTTAAAGAACTTAAAACTTACAAACTTATATTTTTGCGTTTAATCGCAATTGTTGTGGTTATCGAGATTTCTATTTACTTTTTTAAAATAGGATTGGCTTTTACGGGAGTATTTGGACTTTTTTTTGTTTTTCTGCTTATTCGCGAAATGTATTTTTATGTTCGCAATTTTATTTTGCTTTATGATAAAACGATTGCTTCAATCTTGCAAAACGATTTTACATCAGACTTTTCAAAACAAAACTTCAATAAGAGTTACGACCATTTGTTTCATTTGTATGATAATTTAAAGAACAAACGAAACGAACAGGTTTCAAAAGATATAATTTATCGTTCTATATTGAATAATATTGAAACTGGAATTATCATTTTGCAAAAGCAGGAAAATGATTGGGACATTTTTTTGATGAACGATTATTTTTCGAGCCATTTTAGTGTTCCTAAAGTTTCAAAATGGAAATATCTCAAAAATCAGTTGCCGGCATTATGCGAGATTATCGAAGAAGATAATTTTCAGGAAATAAAAACGGCTGTAGAAATTCGTATTAATGAGCAAAATATGCAAACTTTTGTTTTGCAGGCATCACGAACAGAAATTTTAGAAAAAGATTATTTTATTGTTTTACTCGATTCGATACAAAATGTGGTCGAGAAAAAAGAGAAAGATGCTTGGGTTAATTTAATGAAAGTGATTTCGCATGAACTTTTAAATTCGATAACACCAATTCGTTCTATTTGCCAAAATCTACAGGATTTGGTCGATCAGGATACATTATCGGCCGAAGATTTAGAAGATGTCAAAAATAGCGTCGAAACCATGTTAAGACGAAGCGATCATTTGCAAAAATTTGTCGAGGGATATCGAAAACTGGCGATGCTTCCTTCTCCTAAAAAAGAAAAAATAGAACTTCATGACCTCATCGATCTTACGATAGAAATTATGAATCCGTTGTTTAAAGAAAACCAGATTGAAGTTGTAAATGCGATTCCATTCAAACGATATATAAATGTCGATGCGCAGCAAATAGAACAGGTTTTAATCAATCTTTTAACCAATTGTATTTATGCGGTAAAAGATGCTACTGAAAAAAAGATTTCAATTTCGGCGGAAGCCAAAGAAAACCGAACTTTTATAAAAATTACAGATAACGGAACGGGAATTGAAAGTGAAATCGAAAACAAAATATTTCTGCCATTTTTTACCACCAGAACTGAAGGTGCCGGAATTGGATTGACTTTATCTAAAAATATTATCGAAGCGCATGGCGGTTATATTACTTATAAACGCGAAAACGAAAAGACAACTTTTGAGATTTGTCTTCTTGAAGATTAACTTTTTGTTTGGGGACAAAAAACATTTGTAATTTTTATGCATGTATTGCGTGAGGTCATACTTTTAATTACTTTTATAACATCAAATTTGATCACTCCCAATGATTATAAAGAAAAAGAATACCTGGTTTAAAATGCTCTTTGAATGGAGAGGTTCTGTTTTGCCACAACTTCTTCCTCGACTTTTGTTATTGCTCTTATTTTCGTTTTCGGTTGTTTATTTTAAGCCTTACTTAATAGCATATAATTTACATATAAATCCTGCTATTTTTACGCTTTTTGGGATTGCTCTTGCTATATTTTTGGGTTTTAGAAACAGCGTAAGCTATGACAGATTTTGGGAAGGTCGAAAACTTTGGGGTGCGCTGCTTAATGATACCAGATCTCTGGCCAGACAAAGCATTACACTAATTAACGATCCTGATTACGAAGCTAAACGTCAAGACTTTATTAATTTGCTCACAGCATTTGTTTACAGCTTAAAACATCAGCTTAGAGAAACGAATCCGGATCAGGATTTAAATCGATTATTACCAAAACAATTGGTAGAACAACTCAAAGATGTACAATATAAACCTATAATTATATTGAGAGAATTAGGGATTTGGGTAAAAAATGCAAAGGCCGAAAATAAAATAGACAGCATAACTCAATTGGCTTTTGAGGATAACCTCAACAAACTATCCGATATTGTAGGCGGATGCGAAAGAATTGCAAGTACACCAATACCTTATACTTACAGTGTATTGTTACATCGAACCGTTTATATTTATTGTTTCTTACTCTCTTTTGGTTTTGTCGAAACCATGGGCTGGATTACACCTTTTATAATAGTATTTATTGCCTACACTTTTGTAGCTCTGGAAGCAATTGCCGATGAATTAGAAAATCCGTTTGGTTTACAGCCCAACGATCTTGCTCTCGATGCAATGTCGCAAATGATAGAAAATACACTGCTGGAATTAAACGGTCAAAAAGTAACTCCAATACAAAAAACTTCTAATTATTGCATTACTTAATTTATGATAAACACTTCAATTATATTCGGCTATGAATAAAGTATTACTGGTTGAAGACGATCCAAGGGTCGCTTCTTTTATTACAAGAGGTCTTGAGGAAAATCTATATGAAGTCAAAACTATTACAAAGGGTTTTGATGCGATTAAAGAGGTTATGGAGAATGAATATAGCATTATTATTCTCGATATTATGCTTCCGGATATTACCGGATTTGAAGTTTGCGAAGTTTTAAGAAGCAGAAAAATAATTGTTCCTATACTTATTCTGAGTGCGCTCGATACGCCACACGAAAAAGTAAAAGGATTACAATCTGGTGCCGACGATTATTTGGCTAAACCTTTTTTGTTTGAAGAATTGCTTGCCAGAATAAATGCGCAGCTTCGCCGTACGGAATTTAGCAACGGAATTTTGGATTTTCAATCTTATGCCGGTGTCGAAATTAATATGAAAGAACAGAGTGCTTCGCGAGATGGCAAAGAGCTTAATCTTTCGTCCAGGGAACTAAAGCTTTTGATCTTTTTTATGAAAAATCGCGAAAAAGCTTTATCCAGAATATCTATTGCACAAGCAGTTTGGAACATCGATTTTGATACTACATCGAACACGGTTGACGTTTATATTAATTATTTGCGAAATAAAATCGACAAGAACTTCCCTACTCCGCTAATTCATACAATAAAAGGAACTGGATATATGCTCAAAAACAAAGAGTCATGAATTTAAAGAATAAGTTGTCTGTAAATTCTACACTGCTTTTTGCATTTACAGTGGGACTTCTTATGACTGGTGCTTTTCTTCTTTTTAGAAGTCATATGAAAGATCTTTATTTTGATAATCTCGAAGATCACGCTGTAACGGCTTCACTTTTTCATTTTGAAAGAGATGAGATCAAGGACATTAACAGGGAAAGATATCGTCAAATTGAAATTCAGTATAATAAAATAAATAATGAATCGATACGCGTTTACGATGCCAAAACTAAGAAACTTTTTGTGCGCGATAATATAGATAATAATTTAGATGAACAACATCTGGATGCAATAGTAAAAAATAAGATTCATAATTTCACAATAGACGGTAGACAATTTGTTGGGCTTTTTTATAAAGACAATCAGGGAGATTTTATCATTGTGGTTTCCGGAATCGATCATGCCGGTAACAGACAACTTAAGGCTCTTGGTTTAATGTTTATTCTATTTTATTTGGTTGGAATACCTTTAAATTTTTTCTTAGGAACATTTTTATCCAAACAAACATTCCGTCCATTTGAGGAAGTTATTGCAAAAGTAAATACGATAACGACCGAAAATCTTCATTCGAGATTAGAAGTACCACAAACAAAAGGAAAAGATGAAATTAAAGAACTCATTACTACTTTTAATTATCTTTTAGAAAGACTCGAAAGCGGAATCATGATTCAGAATAACTTTCTAAAAAATGCTTCGCACGAACTAAAAACTCCGCTTACTATTATTATTGGCGATATTGATGTGTCACTGCGACAACCTCGAACTAACGAGCAATATGAAGAAATTTTAAGGTCACTAAAAAAAGATACTTTACATTTAAAATCTACTTTAGAAAGTCTTTTGGTTTTATCCGGACTTGAACTCTCAGAACCTCAACAAATGGAATCCGTTAGAATAGACGAAATACTTTGGAATGTTCTGGAAAAGAAAGTTATTGAATATCCGGATAATAAAGTGTCGGTCAATTTTGATGCTATTGCTAATCACGAAGACTTACTGTCTGTACATGCCAACAAACACATGCTTTTTATTGCACTCTATAATATATTGGATAATGCTATTAAATTTTCATCTCCTGCACCAGTAAAAATTTTTGCTCTATCTAAAGATGAAAAACTGGTGATAAAAATTGTAGATCAAGGCCCTGGAATTTCCGATGATGATAAAAAATCCATATTTGATCTCTTTTATAGAAGCGATCGTACACGACATATTCAAGGACAAGGCTTAGGACTGTTTATTACAACGCAAATACTCAAACTTCATAATATTACTTTAATCGTAGATTCTGAACTTGAAAAAGGAACTTCGTTTTCTTTGGTGTTTCCTTAATATGTAGATGGATTTTCTATCTCACGCAGATTTAGTCAAAGCTTAAGAAACGAAACCCGACAGTCCCGAAGCCGCGAGATAAAAACCTGTCAGGTTTACTATGCGCAAATAATCTTTACGCAACAATAGGTCATCCTGAGCGAAGTCGAAGGACATAAAGAAGCTCGACAAAGATTGGAGATTCCCTGTACGGAGTTACTTGTGTGTCCTTCGACTTCGCTCAGGATGACAAACATGCTTTGAATTATTAATAACACAATAATTTTTGAATTGCCTCCAGCTTAAGCTGGAGAACAAAAATTGAATACAAAAAGGCTTTAGCCGAATAAGTAATAATTTGGCTAAAGCCTTTTTACTGTACTTTATGCATCATTCAACTAAAGTTGAACGCTATTCAATCCTATGTGAACTTTAAATCTATTGGAGACTTTAAAC
>Ga0302173_10000698_pt1 | contig 17727 bp, 7 predicted proteins | sample I_Fen_N3_1_FD_198785 | JGI IMG/M metagenome (GOLD analysis project Ga0302173, IMG submission 198785) | Peat permafrost microbial communities from Stordalen Mire near Abisko, Sweden - I_Fen_N3_1 | ecosystem: Environmental > Terrestrial > Soil > Wetlands > Permafrost | place: Sweden: Abisko... | reverse complement strand
CAAATCCAAATTGTGGGAAAAGATTACTATAAGGCTCAACACCTATCCAGCTGTCATCATAAAAAACATATGCAAGTTTATGATATCTATGTACCAGCTCTACCAATTTCTTGCCATAATCAACGACAAACCGATTGATAAAATCAATATAATCTCTTTGATGTTTTCCTGCCGGCATATGAGTAACATGCAGTTTTCCTTGATTAATAAAATCTTCTGCACAAAGCTCATAACCATATTCTTTCTTGAACTCGTCAAGCATCATTGGGCTGACCGTAAAATCATAAGATCCCCAATCTGAAAATAAACTTCTATTTTGTTGACTTTCACCCCATATCCATGGAAAGTTATAAAACATAGATGTAAATCGTACAACTGTCGTTGCTGGATGGTCATTACACCAATCTTCTAGCCATTGATATAAATAATCCTGAGTTTCAGGGTACCTTGGATCAATAGGCATTAGATGTTCTTTATTCCAGCTATTCGTAATATGATTATACATCGAAATTTCTTCCCAAATCTGATACGCCATGAAACTAACTGTATAGGTATGATATAATTCTACATTCTGAATCAATACATTTCCAGCCTCAGGCACAAATCTCCAGTGAGAGCGTGAAACAACTTTTTCTGTTGTTCTGTCATAGACTTGCCAGTACCGTTGTGACTCTTTACTGTCGTTGATTTTAAACTGCTCTAAAAAATAGCCGTCAAGTATATGTATTGCTACAATATTATCTACAGCCATAACATGTTTTGACATCAAAAATGTCTGCTGTAACTTATCAGGATGTGCTTTTGCCCATTCATTATGATCTCTAACAATACAGATTGTAGAATATATTCCATATCCTGCCGTAAGTATTTCATCTGAAAGTACAGTGCCATCACTATCTCTTATGACATCTGCGCCCCATTTTTTTGCCATTTTCAACGTTAGTTCTTCATATCCCAATTCTCCCGGAATCGTAAAACTACCACCTTTTTCTTTTTCCATCGTTTTTCTCTCCTAGTTAAAAGTATAGTTTAGTATCAAAGCATTACTACAGCATTTTATTCGCCGGGTAATTAAAAATTCAAATATGAAGCTGCTTGCAAATATCTGCTGCTGTTCTTCTTGATATTGTCTGGCAATTTCTAATTGTCTCAAATGATATATCTAACTTCTGATTTCCTTTTCTGCTTCGATACCCGTTCATGACGATTCCCATAAATTCTCTGCCCGTGATATTATTTTGCGGTAGAAACCTATCGTTCTTGATCATATCCTCTGGAATAAGCCCATTTTGATAAGCGCATTCTACTGTTCCTGCATACAATTCATGTCCTACAATATCTTCAAACGCATCATTATAAACATTGGTAGGGAAAAAATGCATCGCAGTAATAGCCAGTTCCAATGCTCCCACTCTCGTCAGATTATCATCTGGATTCTCCAGATTTTCAAAAAGTTTCTCTGCATTTGGATCTTCAATAAAATCCCAATCGACTGGTGGAACAATTTCAGGTAAAACTTTAGGGGGATTCCATTTGAATCTGCTCTCTTTATGATCTTCTTGAATCGCTCCGTTTTTTAGGAGTTCATCGTAAACGTAAGCGGCAAATAAAAATGCTCCATAATCATTACTGTGGGTATAGTCCGAAGGGAAATAATATGACTTTACTTTATCCCTTCCAAGTTGTGTTACCAATTCTTTACTTTTATAATGTAGGTCTACCAGCGGTATTTGAAACTCTTTTGATATTTTTTTGCATTCTTGTGCATAACCATCTAAAAGATCATTATAGGTATCATCATTTCCCTTCCAGGTGTTTCTGGCTAGTGGCGTTACAAGAATAGGCTGCGCACCCTTTTCCTGAATCTCCTTTATGTAAAGGATCAGATTTTGCCTATACCCACCATCTGCCATAAGATGAGCTAATTTTTGATCATTGTGTCCAAATTGAAACAGACAAATATCCCCTTCCTTGATCCGGTCTAACATGATTTTATAATGACCTTCGCTTCTAAAACTTTCGGTTGTTAGTCCTGAATGTGCGTGATTCGATACTGCAAAGGATGTTCCTAAATAATATGGTAGCATCTGTCCCCATCCACTGTAGCTATGTGAAGGATAATATGGGTAATCTGCGCTTTGATCACAAATTGTTGAATCGCCTGCGATATACATAGTCCTGCATTTTACAGCTTCAATTTCAATATGCTGCAGATGCACTTTGTCTCCTATCACAGTTATATCTAATGTAGAATCTTTCATTTCAGTAGAATACCCTCTTGGAATAATAGGACAGATATTGGTAACAAATGTTTTCTCAAAGCAATGTCCTGCTTGAATTGATCCAATATAAGCTAGCCTTCTACGTCCAAGAAATATGTAGACCTCTTTTACTTCTTTTACGGCATATAATGTTATTTTAACCTGATAATTACCTTCTTCAGGAATTTCTGTAATAAAAGTCAATGGAATCTGGTCTGAGCAATTTCCATCGATATAGCAGCCATATTCATCTGCTATAATTTTAGTGATATCGCTTTCACGGTACCAGTAAACAGTATCAAAACCACTGTTTAGTTCCGATATCTGTAAGCCATTTTGTTTTCTTTTGTTCTTCTCAGTCAAGAATCCAAAGTTAACCTTTAGATCACTGTTTGTCATATCATATAGCATATTAGTTGGTACCCTAACGCCATCTTTTTTCTGTAAACTAAAATTATATTTCATTTGAGCCCCTTTCTGTCTATGCAATCGTATTTTTGTGTGAAAATGCTTTCCCTTCACACCTTTTAGTCGTCTATCATTTATAGAGCACTGTCGCTTCTCATGTTTTCGTAATCTAGCAGCCCGGCAAAAAAAGCGAGTGCAAGTCCCTGTCCCCATCCCTGAATCCAGTCTTTTGAAATATTACGATATCCGTCTCTATCCCTCATAACTGCAGTTCCCCCTGATACATCTAGGACGCGGCCGTCTTCACTGATATACTGTTTTATGTCTTTTATAAATTTGTTCACATACTTTAAATGCAATGGATTACCTTTGTTGAGCATTGCTGCAGCAATACCACAACTGGCCGATACTTCTTCATATGACTCATTATCATCTAGTATCGTTCTCCAAAGTCCATTCTCAGTCTGCAATGTTTTAAGCACTGCCAACTGTTCATTTAAGGATCCTACAATATCCATAAACTGTGGATATAGGTAACATTCCGGCAAAATCTTTCCTACTCTAGACATTGTATATGCTGCCCAGGCATTCGCACGTCCCCAATAGAATCCAGACATATTATCACCTGTAATATTGTTGTAACCGTGATACCACAATCCGGTTTCCTTATTCTGCAAATACTTGATATGCCAGTAATATTGATTCAGCGCATCTCCAATAATCTCTTCATCCTTCAGCTTTACACCGACACGGAGTAGAAAATATGCTGCCATAAACAGCGTATCTGCCCATGCCTGTTCTGGAAAATCATTGTTTGCAGACACAGTATGTTGTAATACCGAATCTCCAAAACGTAACGCTTTATTCCTGATGAAATCAACCTTGCTCATAACTATTTTCCAGTACTTTTCATCACCGGTTGCCTCATAAAGTGTAATCAAACAATGCCCCATAGCACATGTATTTACAGTCCATTCAGGTAATCCAAGTTCAATATATTCATCTATTCTTTCTTTCAATAGATTAAGATACTTTTCATTTTTTGTTACTTCATATGCCTTGCTAATACCATAATAGGCCACACCACAGGACCAATCCCATGTCAGATCCATTCTCATAGTTCTGGTGACGATTTTATCTACAATCTCTTCTATCTCTTGTTTATCAAATTCTAAATTATACATATGCACCTCTATGTCTGTTTTCTATAAAAGGGGCTGCCACAGTTGTAGCAGCCCCCCACATTTCTACTTATTATATTTTAACTTATTACTTTGCAATAATATATGAACCCTCATCGATCAGCTTTTGCTTTTCGTCTAAGATCTCCTGATATCCAGCTGCAAGATAGTCTTTGCAATACTTTGCATACTTTGCCTCAAACTGATCTGTTGGGCCTGTAACAATATCAACATAAGATGTTTGCCACAATACTTTCAAATCTGCTGAGTATTCAGCTGTAGATGCAACTGTCTTTGTGAAAATAGGTGTTATTACACCCAAAGGCATATCTTTGTTAGCATAAGTATTAGCATCCTCAATAAGCTTTTCATAACCTGCTGGTGCCAATATCTTCAAGTTTGCTTTATATGTTTTTTCTGCTGTTTCATAATGAGCAACTTCCTGAACCAAACACCAGTAATCTTTGTTGTTATTCTTTGAAAGTGCAGATGGTCCTGTATATCCTGCAATAGGTACTGCAATTCCATCAACAAGTGTATAGTTCTGACCTTCAACACCATTCTGTAAATAGAACAGATTAGTTGGTTGGTCCATCCAATTAAGTAACATAAAGATAGCAGCACGTTGCTCATCAGTTGTTTTAGAATTAATACCCATAATCATACCATAGGATGGATTCTGATAAAAAGCAGCTTTTCCATCTACAGCTGAAGCACCAGTATTCAGTGTTGCAACCTTTGCATTTGGATTATTAGCTAGCAAAGAAGAAATAACATCGGTTGAGCTAGTGATGTATGTACCATAAACACCAGACTTGCCAGATACGAAATCAGCCTTTGTATCTGTATCTTTTACATTCAAGTAAAATTCTGGATCGATTAATCCTGCATTATATTCTGTATTTTGCTCTTTCAAGTAATCTTTCGTTGCCTGCCATGTTAATGGAGCAACATTCAGATCAAGGTAAAGTGCTTTGTCCTTATCTGTTAGGTTAGCAGGTAAATACCCGTACATATAGTTAAAGCTTGTTGTAAGAAGGTTACCACCACCATTTCCAAGTCCTGCAGCCTTCCATGCTGCCAATACCTTATCGAATTCTGCAATTGTTGTAGGCATAGGCATATTAACTTTATCCAACCAGTCCTGACGGATTAACTTAACAAAGTTATAGTAGATTGGAGTACGTTCGCCAAATGTGAATGCATTCTTACCATCGAGCTTTCCATAAGTTGAAATTGCATCTTTTAGATTTGCATAATAGTCTGGTGCATAATTAGCGATTTCGTTCAAATCCAAATCTTGTATAGCGCCTTCGCTATAATAATTAACAGCCTGAGGCATATCATAATTAAAGATAATATCAGGTGCAGTACCTGCTGCAATCATCTGCATGTAATCTGCTACTTCTGTTGTACGGCCAACAGCTACATACTGTACTTTAACATTGTACTTATCGCCAAACTCTTTTTGTACCCATTGTGTATAGAAGTTGTTTGTAACATCCCATCCTTCAAATGCACGATCGTAAACTGGTATCTTAATTGTAACTGTGTTTTCAAATCCCTTAGAGTAATCTTTGTATGCCCCATTTTGAAAGTTACCACTGGCGCCTGATTCAGTAGTCTTTGTAGCCTTGCTTCCACAGCCGACAACGGTCATGGCAGCCAACATTGTTGCCAGCACTATTGATAGTGCCCTCTTCATAATTCCTTTTCTCATTGCTAATCCTCCTTTAAAATATGTAATTAATTAGAATATAACTACCCTAGTTATTGCAGAATCCACATTCTGCGTCATCCTTTTACTGCGCCAACCATAGTTCCCTGTACAAAATACTTCTGTACGAATGGATAAACAATTACAATAGGCACTGTCGCAAATATAATACATGCGGCCTTCAGTACTTCAGGATTTGTAAGCACACCTGCATTTCCTCCTTCAGCCTGAAATGATTCTTGTGAAGAAACAACCAAATAATATAATTTTAGTTGCAAAGGTCTTAAATCAACTCGTTGTTTGATATAAAACAGTGCATCCTGATATGCATTCCAACGTCCAACTGCATAGAATAATGCTATAGTTGCGATAATTGGCTTAGAAAGTGGAACAACAATCCGTGTTAGTATTTTAAAATGTCCGGCTCCATCTACAACTGCTGCCTCTACCAGGCTTTCTGGAATGCTCGCACTAAAATTATTTTTCATAATCAACAGATTAAATGGTGCAAAACACAGTGGAAGAATCAGACTCCATATAGTATCCAACATATGTAAGTTTTGAATTAACAAATAATCCGGAATCATACCAGCTGCAAAATACATTGTGAACAAGATCAAAAATGTCATTAACTTTGCGCCTTTTAGTTCTTTTCTGCTTAATGCATATGCTGCCGAAATCGTCAAAAACATACCAATCACAGTAAATAAAACAGTAATTAAAACTGTAACCAATAAAGATCTAATTATAGAGCTATCCGCAAAAATCTTTTGATAAGCCGTTAAATTAAAGCCTTTTGGTATGAGGACGACTTTGTTTGCAACTACATATGCCTCATCACTAATTGAGACTGCAAATACATGAACAAATGGAAACAAACATGTTAACGAAACTAGAATTACAATTAGCCAGAAAAAAGCATCCACTATCTTTCCTATGATTCTACTTGATTTTATTTTTTTTGTTTTCACTTTTTTCCCTCCTAAATAAGTCCTTCTTCTCCAATTTTTTTAGCCACCCTATCTGCTGCTACAACAAGAATCAATCCAATTATAGACTGGAATAATCCAAGTGCAGTTGCTTCGCTGAACTTACCACTCTGAATGCCCCACCGATAAACAAGTACAGGAATTGTTGTTACATATTCCGTTGCTTTTGCATTGGATAAAGCCATGATTCGTTCGAAGGAACCCTGCATCATTTTGCCCAGATTCATGATTAAAAGAATTATAATCGTGCTTCGAATACATGGAAGAGTAACATGTAAGCAGCTCTGCCACCGGTTAGCTCCATCAATTTTTGCAGCCTCATATAGTTCAGGGCTAACATTTGTGATAGATGCAAGATATATAATTGTGCCCCAACCCATTGTCTGCCAAACGCCAATCAGTACATATGTAATCAACCACCAGGTGTTTTCCTGTAGAAATGGAATTGGACTGGAACCCATATTGGTAATCAGTGTATTTATGACGCCATTGCTTAAACTAAATAGCTGATATCCAAGAGCTCCAATGATTACCCAAGAAAGGAAATGTGGGAGATACATTAATGTTTGTGAGACTTTTTTGAACCACTTGCAACGTATCTCATTCAAAATCAATGCCAGAATAATTGGCATTGGGAAACCAAATATCAAATCTAAAACATTGAGTAGCAGCGTATTTCTGACTGCTGGCAAAAAGTCTCTTTTTGCAAAGATTTTTTGAAAAACTTCAAATCCAACCCATTCGCTGCCGCCAAAGCCTTTCGCAACCTTGTAATCCTGAAAAGCAATCGTAAGTCCGTAGTAAGGTATAAATTTGAAAATAATAATAAATAATATTGGTAAGAACATTAGTGCATATAATTGCCATGTCATTTTTAGATATAGCTTCGTACTGCCTTTACGCTTTACTTTAGCATATTTTTCGATGTTGTTTATCTTTTTCAACTTTATCTTAGCCTCCTTGTATATTTTTTAAGTTATTTTATATTTTTATTATACATTTTGCACAATGCCATGTCTTGTCATATAAAATCTATTTCTATGCATTTTTGTCCATTTAATGCAATATCAATTGCATTTTTTGAACCACGATTCTATAATGTAATTATTAGTAATGAAAGGTCGTGAGAATTTTGTCAAAACCCAAAAAAAGAATCATTGAATTCCGTAATTACAGTTTACAAACAAGTTTTCCAGTTTTACTCTTATCTGGAGAAGAATGGCATATTTCAGACATTCCAGCTACCAGACTTCATTTCCATAACTGCCTAGAAATTGGTCTGTGTGAAGAAGGCAGTGGCACTCTCGAATTTATGAACAAAGTGCTGCCATTTCATGCAGGTGATGTCACGCTGATTGCCAGCGATGTTATCCATACCACCTATTCCGATCCTGGAACCTCCAGCAAATGGAGCTACATTTTTATTGATGTAGAGGAATTCTTTCACCCTTACTTTTCTTTAGATATACTGTCTCAAAATGACATAATTCAAAAAATAATCTATTCTTACAGTGCTATATTTTCAAAAGATAAATATTCCGATATTTACATATCGGTCATCCATATTATTCACAGCCTAAAAAATAAAGACTTGAATTACAAATACGCGGTATTTGGAACAATGATGGCCTTTCTGGTTGATGTCATGAACATATATATTAATCCTGATGATCCTGAGCTGTTTAATATACAGACTTCAGGTGATTCTCTAGCCATTACACCTGCTCTAGATTACATCCGTAAAAGTTATATGCTAGATTTCTCTATGGATTCACTTGCACAGATGTGTGGTATGAGTTCTACTCATTTCCGTCGCACTTTCTCTGCTGTTATGAATACTAGTCCTTTGGAATATCTAATAAAAATCAGGATTGAAAAAGCATCTTTATTCCTTCAAACAACTGATATGCCAATTCTGAACATATCAGAAGAGGTAGGTTTTCATTCCTTGTCGAGTTTTAATCGTCATTTCAGCAATATTGTGGGTGAAACACCACGAGACTGGCGCAAAAGAATGTCATTTGCGCATAATCTTTCAATATTCCAGAATACAGGCTGGATGACTCCGCCCAAAGAATAATGTGGCAAGTAATAGGATGATTTCGATTGTCTTAAAATTCATTTCATCTTTGCTTATCTTACCACTTATGATAGGGACATTTATGTTTTCTTACTGCTGCCCTCACTTCCACAAAACATCCGCAAGCCTGGCAGGTTGCTGACAGAAGCCACTGACACATTCTGCACAGTTCAAGCCGTTCCAAAAAAAGTGCATCTGGTGCCTTCTCTGATTTCGGTAATTCAGAAATATAACGATATACAATGTCCTTTTCTTTTCCTACCGTCGCATCTATCAGCAGGCATTTTCGACATTCTCTGTGTGAAGGATTCTGTTCCACTATTGATTTTCCTCGATGCGTAGGAGCACAATACTGCATGGGGGAAGCTCAATGCTTAATTCTGTGTCAGTATCAGTATACCCCTTAAAATCTACTTCTGATACTATGTTGTGATTTTCAAAAGTATTATAGTCATCCATTTTTCCAACCAGGATCCTTGCTTCTATTACTTTGAAGTTGCTGATTCCTGCTAGGTTTACGTTAATATTTTCTGGCTGGCCTATGGATACATTGGTAATCGTCAAATTAATTGTTCCATCACTACTTACCGATGCTGTCTGTGTGATTTTGGGTACCTGTTCCTCTTCGTTTATTCCAACTTCTGTATTGCCCGTCAGATTTGTATGTAGCAGATTTGCGCCCTGATGATGACGGTACATATGGAATGCATAATAAGTCGGTGTCAAAATCATGTCACTACCTTCCGTAAGAATAACTGATGCAAGGACATTTACTATCTGCGCAATATTTGCCATACGAACTACCTTGCAGTTGTGATTGAAAATATCGAAATTAATTGCTGCTACCATGGCATCACGCATTGTGTTTTGCTGATACAAAAAGGCAGGATTTGTCCCAGGTTCCACATCATACCAGCAGCCCCATTCATCCACAATAAGTCCAACTTTATCTTCATCCGCATATTTACTCATGATTCTGCTATGTTTATTTACCAGTTCCTCCATGAAAAGTGTCTTATGCAATGTTGTATAATACTGTGCCTCATCAAAATCTGTAGCGCTGCCCTTATGTGCCCAGTCGCTATTAGGTAATGTGTAGTAATGAAGTGATAACCCATCCATGAGACAATGAAGATGCTCTGGTGTTTTGTATGCACAAGTCTTCATTACTTCCTCAGTCCATTCATAGTCACTAGAATTGGCACCACAACACACTTTGTAAATAGGGTTTTCTTGGTCGTAGTTTCTGACAAATGTCTGATATCTGCGGTACAGATTTGCATAGTACTGAGGCGTCATATTGCCGCCGCATCCCCAGTTTTCATTTCCCACGCCAAAATAATCCACATGCCAAGGTTTTTCATGTCCATTCTTCTTTCTAAGGTCGGCCATCGGTGATTGCCCATCGAATGTCATATACTCGACCCACTCGTTCATTTCCTGAACTGTTCCTGATCCAACATTACCATTGACATATGTCTTGCATCCCAGCTGTTCACATAATTCAAAAAATTCATGAGTACCAAATGAGTTATCTTCAACGACTCCACCCCAGTTGGCATTCACCATACGCTTTCTATCAACTTTCGGACCTATTCCATCTTTCCAGTGATATTCGTCGGCAAAACATCCTCCAGGCCATCTAAGTACCGGCACCTTCATCTCATTTAAAGCTTTCACAACATCATTACGCATGCCATTTGTATTCGGAATTTCTGATGATTCTCCTACATAAAGCCCTTGATAGATGCATCTTCCTAAATGTTCTGAAAAATGTCCATAGATTTCAGGATGGATAAATCCTTCTTTTTGCTTGCTATCAATGTATAATTTTGTCATATTTTTATGCTCCTTTACTAATAAATTACGGATACCTGGGTGGATGAATATCTGCGATCTGATATCTACTGCCTATTTCCAAGTATCCGTGATTTCACTATTTAACTTACTGTTCTTTGTATCTTCTGCGTCTTTCAATTAGCATTATCATCAAAATAATTGCACCAAAGATTACTCCTCCGAACATAATGACCATCATCCTTGTATCATCTCCTGTATTTACACCCGAATTGCTGCTTGCAATTGTCATTGTATCCGTACCAGAATCCGTAGACTGTGCCAACTCCGTCGTTGTCTCTCCTGTATTAGATACATTGTCTGCTGCTATAGAACCGGTTTGTGTAGGGGTCTCAGCTGTTGGGGTCTGAACTGTAGGGGTTCCACTGTAGGGGGTTCCACTGTAGGGGGTTCCACTGTAGGGATCTCTACTGTAGGAATCTCCACTGTAGGGTCCTCCACTGTTATAGCCTTATATGCAATCGCATATGTAGAGAATTTTTTAATAAATAGTTTAATTGTTTTATTATTGTCTGCCATCTCTATTTTCTCTCCATCTGCATTTGGAGTTGTTGTAATAGCATCAACGCCTGTGCCGTGATAACGATAGATTACATAACCTGTTTTGCCTTGTAATACTGTATCAAGAGGAATCTGTATTTCAATTAGGCTCGGTAGTTCAATAAGAGATGTTTCTGTGACAATACCACCCGAAGTAGTTACTGTTTTAAGTACTGAAAAATCAAGATAAGTACCAACAGTTTCTCCCTTTAACTGTGCAGCAATTATAATATTGCTAGCATATGGAGCAGCGCTTTCTGCTTTTGTCTCAACGGTTAACTTTATTTCAGCATTACCACCATCGGTTACCACTTTTTTATCGGCATCGGTAAAACCTTTAGTATTATCTGTAACTGAAACTGAATCGTCAAATTGTTCAGCCAAATTACCAACAGTAACCACTGGTGTATTTGGTTTTATTTCTACGTCGCCGTTTGGTTTTCCATTTGGTAAAACGGTTACAACACATACTGCTGTCTTGTTGACACTGGTTATCTTAATATTAGCTGTACCAGGTGATACCGCTGTTACTACACCGTTTCCATCGACCTTGGCGATATTTTCATTGCTACTGGTCCATTTGATGCTGTCTGTTGAAGCTAGATCAGTATCAGCTGTAAGTGTACTTGTGCTTTTTTCTTTCAATGTTAATGCTTGATTATTCAAAGTGATATAACCCGCTTCAACTTGATCAATGGATGTTATATTCTTTCTTATTCTAATAGCAGCTATTCTTGTAGCATTGGTGCTGTCAAAAACAAAGCTCATCTGACCATCCTCTACCTGAACAGTCTGTGTTCCTATTGCATATACTCCTGCAGCATTGCCCACAGTAAGCATTGTGTTCTTCTCAATAGTAACTTTTACTGTACTCTTTCCAGACGAGGAACCTACAACTTCTACGATATAGGAGCCATTTGGCAAGTCTACTGCAAATGTTTCACCTGCTGGCAATGCAAAATCCCTGCTCACAGCTGTTGGAATCGAAGCATCCCCTATAACACCCTCGTCGCGGCCTTGTATTATAGAGGCTGCATTAAGGAATCCATAACCTTTAACTGATGAATAAGCAGATCCTAATGACAGCATCGTTGCCGTTCCACCTTTTGCATTTAAAGTAATTGTCGTCCATCCAGCAGCAGACTGAGTAGCTGATATGCCGAAGTCAAATTGTGCTACCGCTGCATTTTCTACGGTAACATTCGCAGTAACAGTACCCACATATCCTGCTATCGAACCACTGAGCTGTGCAGTCCCAAGAATCGTAGTATTCGGTGACCCATTCCATGTGACTGCTACATTATTTACTGTTCCATCCGCATAAACTGCCGATACTGTTCCCGGCAACACACCCGGCTTTTTACCGAATGCTTCTACTATGTTAACTGGATTTACAGATACTACATAATTATCCTTCACAATCAAATTAACTTTAACCTCAGCTAGGCTTTCTGTCGTACCTTTTACTGTATAGTTTCCAGTCTTTGTAAAATCATATGTTGATGTATCCCATGTGACTATTTCTGTTTTGGTTGTCGTATTCAAATAATGAATGTTTACGCTGACTGGTAGGTTAACACTTGTGTTTACAACCGCAGTTATATCCGTGAGAGGATCATAACTTGTAATCTTATTTGGAACAACCTGTAATGTCTTTTTAATTAGCTGAGCATAACCTTCCACCGTACCTGTCACTGTATATGCACCAGCTGTATTTATATACACTTGCGAAACATCCCAAGTAACTTTGGCACTGGTTATTTTATCATTCTGATCAATTACCGAAAGTGTCTTTGGAAGCAAATCCGCAACAGTTTGACCTTCTAGCAGAATTGTATCCTGTGCGATGTCATTCAATGTAAAATCATTAATTGACTTAATATCAATCAATGTAGCGATAGAAAGCGCACTTGATTTAAATGATGTCTTAGCATCTACAATTGCAGCAATCTTATACTGATATGTGGTGTTAGAAGACAGACCAGTGTCAGTATAGCTGTAGAACTTTGTTGCACCAGTATCAGTAGTGCTCGTATCTGGTGTAGTCTGTACCGAATGAATGGTCAGTCCACTGAAGTACAATGCACTCGTTGCTGCCTTGCTTAAATTATTTACTATATTAAGTACTCCATCAGTTACTACTACAGTAACAGTTTGAACACTGTCTACGATAGAAGCACCTCCATGCCTCATATCTGTCAAATTCGTTCCTTCAATATTAACCAAATTATACTGCTGTCCAGAACCATTTCTTACATAGAATGCAACCTCATAGGTTCCATTTGGCACCTTGACATCAAATTCAGCTGCTGAAGTTGGATTTAATGCATTCCAACCCAATACACAATCATTGTAAACATCTGCAAGATTTGCATCCGTACTTCCTGTATATTTCTTATCTGCCAATGCACATTTTGCAATGGTATCGGAAGTAAATCCATATATATTCGTTGTTCCATCATATGCTGGATTTGCTGCTTTAATCTGAGTCCAGCCTGCTTGTGTTGCACTGCCAGTTGCTGCTCCAAAATCAAATTTATAGTCTACAGGTGTCACCTTTATAATTGGTGTACCTTCCTCATCGGTTTCAATCAAATCAGCGGATTGAATGGTCTTTATCTTTTCATATGTACCACTCGCATCTGCGCGATAGACCTCATATCCAGTAACATCATCTCCATTTACTCCGTCGGATGCAGCTGAAAACAGGATTGTTGCAGAATTCTGCGTAGCATCCTTCTTTTTAAGCTGTGCTGTAATCAGTCCTTCTGACAACAGGTAATCCGTGTGAGCTGGCTGATTATATCCAACATTCTGCCATGCAATTGCAGTTCTGTATGTATGATTCTCCATTAAACATGGAACTACATAATCTGTTGCGATTGTTGTTGTGTAAATTCTAATCTTATTATCATCTGCTGTACTTCTAACAACGACCTCTTCTCTCCAGTCGCCAAGAAGATCAGCGATTAGTCCTGGATTTCCTTTGGTTCCATTGTCGGTTAGTGCCTCTGTAGATGACAATAGTGTGTCATTTTTTTGGGTCTCATAATTCCAATCCGTAATGTTAATTGATAATGGTTTGTAAGCTACCGTGTCAAAAGAATGATCAAATGTTTCCGACATCAGATCCCCATCCCATAAGAGAGAGAAATTTGAAGCTGGTGTAGTCGGAGAAATCGGCTTTACATTTGTATTAAATTCTGAAATTATGGTGGAGAACATTCCTCCATCTTTTGAATCCCACGACGGTTCATCAGTTCCCATAAAAGTCGGACCTGCGATAGACCAGTACTCAGCACCGGCATATCTTGGGTCAACATCTGCCGCAATTCCACGTCCTGTATCTTTTCCTGTATAGAAGCCTACCAACATCTTTCCAGTTTCTGCATCATGAATCTCAACATGGTAAGGTGCCTCGGCATGTTCATGTACTTGCATAATTTCAAGTCCTTCATTCCATGGAATGAAATCAGATACATGCATCGCATCACCATGTCCAAACTCTGTACAATACTTAACAGTTCCATCATTGTCAATTACTAGTGAACCATAAATAATTTCATCTTTTCCATCTTGGTCAATATCATTGATGCTAAGCTGATGGTCCCCCTGTGCTTCATACAAACTGCCATTAGCAAGGTTCGCTGTATCAAATGCCCAGTATTCATGTAACTTTCCACCTGAAAAGGAATATGCGGTCATTGTTGTCCTAGTATAATACCCACGGCAAAATACTGCATATGGATTTACGCCATCGAGGTAAGCAACACCAGATAAGAATCTATCCACACGGTTACCATATGGATCACCCCATGCAGCGACAGAACCTCTTCCCGGCTTATAATCGATTGTATCTATCGCTTTTCCTGTTTCGCCATTAAATACTGTTAGGTATTCTGGGCCTTCCAGGATGTAGCCACTTGTATTGCGGTAATCCTTTCCAGCTGTTCCAATAACAACACCAAGGCCATCCACTGTGCCATCTGCAGTCTTACACATGATTTCTGATTTACCATCACCATCCAGATCCCAAACCTGGAACTGTGTATAATGTGCACCTGAACGGATGTTGATTCCAAGATCAATTCTCCACAACTTCTCTGCAGTACCTGTGCTCATATTAACGTTATATGCATCAAGAATTGTTGTCCCAGTGTAGCCGGCTGCTGAATTATCTTTTGAATTATCAGGTTGCCATTTGACAATCAACTCATAATCTCCATCGCCATCCAAATCCCCGACTGACATATCATTTGCTTGATAGGTACAAATTGTTCCATCTGGCATTGTCTGGTCTGCTGGGCTATCTAGATTAAGTTCAAGATACTGGTTACCCCATACTGATATATTCTGAGCGTTTAAACCCAAAGCTGCATCATCGTTTCCTACTACCTTATATACATCGGAACCAATTCCTGTTGTATCGAGATAGTTTGTCAGTGTAACATCAATAAGCTTCTTATCATTCTTATAAATTGTGTAGCTTGTACCCTCTACATCTGCTTCAAATGATCTCCAGCTCAAGAAAATACCAGAATCTCCTGAAGAAACTCTTGTTTCTGCTCCTTTACTTCCTGCCAGATTTACCGCAACAAGTGCTCTGTTAGAAAGACTTTCTGCAGCCTGTTGTACTAGAGGTTCCCCCTTCACAGAAGCTGCTGCTTCACAGATAGCTCCAAGCCCACCTGCATTCATTGCAGCTACTTTATAGTACCATACAACATTGGCAGTTACATCTGCATCTGTATCAGTGTAAGAATTCGTACTGTTTTCTCCAATTTTTGTGTATTCCTTAAACCCTTTATCACCCTCTGCCCTGTCAGAGCGATAGATGACATATTTGTTTACGCCTGTCATTGCATCCCAAGTCAGGCCCATGTTGGCTGTCTGAGACTGTGCTACCTTAAGATTCACAGGTGCCAGTGGGAGCTCCATATTTGCATCTTTCATCACAATCTGTAGAATATTACTTGGTGCCGACTCTGTTCCATCATTCAGCACTGCAGCTACATAATAATTATAAATTTCTCCAACAAGTGCCGTATATGGCATTGTCGTTGCATTATTCTTTTCTTGCTGTGTGATTGAATTAATCTTGGTATATGTAGTGTCTGTTTCAGATTTTCGATAAACATTGTAAGAAACTGCACCCTCCGAATTATTCCAGTTTAAAAGGAAATTCGCATTGTTTGCATCAAATGCAAGTTCCTGATACATAAGTCCTGTAGGTGCTACAGACAATGGTGTGATTTCCAATCCATTGATATATGCATTTGTTCCACCTACCGCAATATTCAACTGTCCATCAAGAACCCTTACAGTTGCGGATAGAGTACCTGCCGTCTGTTTCGTTGAAATTCCTCCGATTGATATACCTTCTGCTGTATAGGCTGGCTTGATTGTACTCGTACCAGCTCCCAGATCACAGGCAGTAATCTTTACTTCATAATCGCCATTTGGAAGATCAACGGCAAATTCTCCTGCGCCAAGACAAAAATCATCTGTCATGGCATTTGAGTCTGCTGTCCCATTATTAGGACGGTACCGTCCATTGTTCGGTGCTTTGCCCGATACCCATCCATAGCCGATCGCACTATCGTATATTTGTGTGCTAGTAACCTGTTTCCAACCACTTAATGTAGGATTTGTTGCATCCTGACAGAAATCATATTTGTAAAGAGATGATTTTGTTGTTACAGTCAGAACTGTTGATAATGTACCAACGCCTTTGGCATTAAATCCTGCCACAGCATAAGCATATGTTTTTCCACCTGTACAACCTGAATCAACATACTTTGTCGCTGTACTTACCGAATACTTGGTTGCATTTGTAAAATCAGCATCTGCTGCTGTCTGTCCAGCACTTAACTCAGTCTTATAAATATAGTACAGTTCTGAGTCACTGTTGCCAGTCCATTTCATACTGACGCTTGACGCCCCGATATTCGTTGTTTCCAAGTTCGTCGGTGCCGCAGGTGTTGTAGCCGGTACTACGATATCAGGAATCATTGTCTTCAGATTCGTCAACTTTCCAGTTGTATCCTGCTTAATTAAATTTGCAACAATCTGTGCAAACTTATATGCCCCATAATACTGTAAATGTGTTGCATCGCTTGCACCTCCGGCATATGCACCATCAGGATAATCACCTGCTGCCAATTGAAGGAATAATGACTTACTTCCTTCAATACCGAACTGTTCACTAAGCTCTTTGGATCCCAATCCCAGATCTACAACAGGAATAGTCTGCGCCTTACCCATATCTAGCATTATCTGCCTATATTCAGGAAAGCTTATATTAAATGTACCATCACTGTTGTAGCTATATCTGCCTACTGGTGTTACCAAAATTGGTATACCACCTCTCTGTGCTACGCCATCCACATATTTTTGAAGCCAGTATTCAAAATCACTAGTAGATACATATCTGTTCGGTCTTGAATAAGTGGCATCATTGTGTGCCCACTGAACCAAAACATAATCTCCAGTCTTAACATCCTCAAGGAGATCATCAAGCTTTCCTTCTTCCACAAAAGACTTAGAACTTCTTCCGCCGATTGCCCTGTTTTCAACAATAACTGAATCTGTCTCGTATGTCATTGCTTGACTGTAGTTGCAATTAAGACTAGCTTTTTCTACTGTATTAGCAGATCCTGCGAAGAACTTATACAGGACTTGTCCCCAGCCGGTC
>Ga0302173_10000693_pt1 | contig 17766 bp, 14 predicted proteins | sample I_Fen_N3_1_FD_198785 | JGI IMG/M metagenome (GOLD analysis project Ga0302173, IMG submission 198785) | Peat permafrost microbial communities from Stordalen Mire near Abisko, Sweden - I_Fen_N3_1 | ecosystem: Environmental > Terrestrial > Soil > Wetlands > Permafrost | place: Sweden: Abisko... | reverse complement strand
TCTTATTTTCTTAGCCCATTCTTTTATGCACTCCGAGAATCAAACAATGTTCTAAGGCTATATTAAATTTCTTTTCGTATAGGCCTGCTACACTAGGTCAAGTCCATGGTCATCAAAGACAAAAATGTAAAGTTGCGTCTTGATGCCAAAAACTCTTCACTCTCAGGGCAAAGGGACTTTAGCATCAGGGTGCAACTCTATCTTCAAAATACGAAAATAAACAAAAGAAAGCCATAACAATATTATTGGAACCAATGGGTAAAACTGACGGGCAAATCCGCTTAGCAACGAAGTGCCACCAAATGATATCAAGGCAAAAAGAATTAATACATATATTTCGTATGGTATGCTTCCGCGTCTCATTATGGCCGGGTAAATACTTAAAGCGAGAAGTACGACAATAAACATGTTGGGAATTATGTAGAAATATGTACTTAACTTCTGAGGGGCGTACGAGAAAGGATATGAAAACAATAAGCGGCCAATATTTGCCGCCCAATTAATGGCATATTTCACAGGATGATTAATGATATTATATTTAGCTTGATTCTTAAAAGCCTCGTCCTTACCCACCTCTGAGAGAATAGTAATTCTATCAAAAAACTCCCTGTGTTGCGACAATTCCGGGAGCACCTCTACATCTTTTGGAGAAAACCAATCGCCTAACTCGTTATTGTACGGCGTAGTCATCCAATAGAGTGACAAACCGCCAGAACTCCCCCAGTAAAAAAGTTTACCTGTTAGAGAAAACGTAACGATCAGATAAGGTGTACACCACATTAAGGCAAGTGCATAAACAAGCGCTGTTTGTATATACTGTGTTTTTCGCTGTTTAAAAAGTAAAAATAAATACAACAATATCCCCACCAGAATAACATAGCCAAAGAAAACTTTGGTTAATGCTAAATACCCTAAATATAGCGACGTTACCAATAGATGAAACCAATTCGTTCCGGGTTGTCGGTATAACTTGCAGAAATGAAATACAAATCCGCAGGTCAAGAAAAAAACCAAACTTTCTGTCATCAATAAGGGTATCTCTCTCATAAGTGGAGGATAGAGACCAATACAGTACGTTAAGATGACTGCATAATTCTTTTGGATGTAAAGGCCTAGAGTTTTGTATAAATAGAGTATAGCTCCAAATAGAAAAAACGAATTAAGAAGTTTGGCTGTTAAGAGTGGCAATCTCCAATATACAAAAGGTGTTAGAACGATAGGATAACCAGGGCCCCACCATAAATTGACATCATCATGAAAAGAATGGGGGCTTTGTAATAGATAATTTGCATAAGAAACATAGCCCTTTTCGTCCCCCTGGAAGGTGTTTGACGATAAAACAATGACCAGGAACAAATAGAGTATTAACAAAGGCAAAAATTTTGAATGATCGTATTTCATTACGCACGCTTCTCCCAAGCGTTATCTGTACGCTACAATTTTAATCGCTTGTTTCTTGTTCGTTTCACATGAATGTCATTAATTCAGGAAAAGACATTGTGAGGCTCATCTGAATTGGCTTCATAGCGATATAAAATCAAAGCAATGGGCTAAGATATCAATAACGCAAGTAGTCAACACCCTAATGAATTCGCAGTTAACCCGATCTTGATGCATTTTCATGTATATAGGCATAATCAGAATATACTATTACCAGTTTTCAAACGATTTCAAATGAATCTCCCAATAGGAAAAAACAACCGACAACAAGATTAAGAATACAAGCCAGAGGAGGTAAATTCTCCGATCACGTTGCGGTTTATAAAATATCAAAATAAGAGGAGCAACCGAGATCATATAGTAACGTTCCGCTACATAGGGAGTGAATGTGATAAGTCCAATGAATGCTGCTAGAACTGCAAAGAGCTTCGTCTTTACGGAATCCCAACTACCACTTATAACTTCAATAATGATAAGCAATATTCCGGTCATCCAAAACAAAACTTTCACCAAAATACCTGCTGTACTTCCCAGATGACGGCTTAATAAATCGATCCCATGGGGTATTATGCCCGTCCCCGCTGCTATTTTTGAAATTTCTTCGCTATATTTCAAAGGAAATATAATAAATAATGGTGTAAGGATTGCAAAAATAAGAAACACACTTAATTTGGAATTTCCTAATTTTATAAAATTTTTGTTCAATAGAGCAGGCAAAAAATAAAACCCAATAAAAATTGGGGCAAAATTCAGGTGTTGAGGTACAACTGTTAAATAAGATATTGTTTGTAGTTGTGGCGGTGTTGTGCCTCGCCATAAAATAAACAATGGCAAAATCAACATTAAAGGCGTAGCGTATATAAACCAACTCAAGAACCTGGTTTTTATAGCTGAAAACAGGTTTCCCTTGGGGATTCGAAACAATTCATACAATAGCATGCCAACTGGAAGGGCAAGATATTCCTGACGGCAGTATATTGCCAGAGTTGCGGCAATGCTTCCTTTAATTAAATCTATCAAGGTAGGTTTCTCAACCAGATAGTATCTCAAGGCCAATATTTCGAAGAATAAGGCAAAACAAACTGTATAAACAGTAAAACCATGAAAAAAAACGTATGGGAAAAACAATAAACTCAACGCGCCGAATAACGGTGCTGGTAACTGATATTGCTTACAAAGATCATAAAAAAGATTGACCGCAAAAAATGTCAGGAAAACCGGTAGCAGCCGAAGTTTCCAGATTTCGAACCCTATGATTTTTCCCCAAAAAGTAAACAACAGATATGGCAAAGGAGTAGTAGACGACTGGTAATTAAGAATATTTGGAAAAGGCCATTCTTTGCTGAATCCTTCCACCACTTTTAACGTAAATGGACCTTCGTCACCGATCAATCTAAAATTTAATCCTGTAACAATAAGCATCGCGCAGAAAGGCAATAAAAGAAATAATCGCGAGAATATTTCCCGCTTTTGGGGAGAAAGTGATGACCACTTTTTCATTACCTTTCCTACAGTCAACTCCAAGATATTATTCATTTTCGCTCTCCTATTTCAGGTATGGCACAACAATTAAATTTAATAAATTTAGAGTGCCAGTTTATCTGCTTACACATAACTTTTACACTATCGCCAATCATCATTTTCTCAATTCAAATAAATAGACTGATAATCCAACGAATTGTTGTTCCTTTATTTTGTGCAAGGTTGTTTGATTAAGGTTTAAGAAAAATGATTTAAATCGCTCGTCAGAAGTTACAGTTGGGTAATTGGGTATGATTACCCAAAAGCGTTGATGTCCGAAAACACACCGCATCAAGGCTTCCAAAGTAGCGCGGGAATCAACGAGCACACTACTATCCAACCCACAGCCTTGTAAAGGACCTCGGTAATACCAATCGAACGATCTTTGCTGGATTCCTATACCCATATTAGGAGCAAATACGATCACGTCATTTAATTCGGAGTTTTCCTCCACATAAACAGCAACTTGTCTCCATTGTTCGTTAGTGTCTGTTCTATAATAATCAACTAAACCAGGCACAATCACGATTATCAATGCGCCTAACGAGATAATTAATGGCACCATTTTGCGAATGCTGAACAGGCCTAAAGCCAGCAGTAAATAAACTGCCGGAGCAGCACTAATTGTATAATGCACTTCATACATGGGAGCAGCAATCACCAAAGAAGCAATAAATGGCAACACCATGGGACACAAAAGCCAGCAGCTTACCAAAAAAATATTACCCTTGATGCCCGACACTTCTTGCAAGCTGTTAGCCCATCCTTTCAAAGAAGGTAGAAATTCGCTCATTCCCTGCCGGACTGCATAGATCCAGATGCCGAGCACAAGAAAGGCTCCAGCTATGGCAAAATTAACGAGTAAACTTTCCCAACTTCGCTCCCCTCGGCCCGGCAATATAAAGGAATACATAAAATGCATAGGGTCGAATATTGTTGGGGCTGGGGATCCTGCAAGGTTAGATTCGACCGCTCCTTTTATACCTCCCGCTCCAAAAAGCCGGGAGAAGAGGTAGGGCAAAAGGGTAAGCGCAATCAGTACCTGACAAATTAACCAAATGACCATCGCATTTCTGTTCTTTATTTCTTGTGTAAGAAAAAATAGGTTTTGTGCAACAAGAATAAATAACCCAAAAGTGTGACTATAAACCATGATTATGCTTGCTAACCCATAAAGCAAGAAGTAAATTACCTTTTTACTCCTAAATGCACGAATAAAAAAGAGAAATGAAAGTAGGGTCATAAACTCAAAGAAACTATAGAATCGGGCTAGTTGAGAGAAATGTATCTGGAACTCGGTAATTGCCATGAAAAAAGCGCCTAGCAACCCTACTTCTTTACCAAAGAGTTCCCGCCCGACCATGTAGATGAGAACAATAGAGCCTATACCAGCTAAGGCCGAGAACGATCTGGTACCTATTTCAGTGTAACCAAAAAGTTGTACCCATAAGTGAAAAGGAAGATAAAAAGCAGGTGGCTGATCCAATCTCCCGGATGCGAGTAACTGAAAAATACTTTGGTGACCCTCAATTACGGTAAACATCTCATCAATCCAATAGCTTTCGGCACCCAAATCATAAAATCTTAAAGTTATCCCTAGAAGCAGGATAAGTCCAAACAAAACTGTTGTGTTTAAATATCTTTGGATACCACGACCAATTTGTATATCCTTGTTTTGAAGAGATGCTTCTTTTGACACAGGGCCTCCTGACACATTCTGATTATACTTTTCCATATGAATTTAAAACCTTGTAATAAAAATCTTCAAGCTCTCTCACTAAAATTTTCCAATTTAATATATTTTCAGCGATCTTCCTAGCATTTTCTCCATACCTTAATCCGATCTCGGGGTTTTCGATTATGTAAATCATCTTGTTATAAAACCCTTCCTTGCTAAATTCAGTCAGAAACCCGACTTCATTCCTTTCAAAAAAGGGTTTGACATCGCCTACAGGATTTGAAATCGTGGGACGTCCAAGGCAAAGGTAATCTCCCAGCTTATTAGGCCATCTACCCAGGTTGTAAATTGTTTCGGGAAATGGGAGGACAAACATATCTGCACACCCCATATACCATGCTAATTCTTCAAACGGCACAAAACCAGTTAAAAAGAGGTTGTCTTCAATTCCATATTTTTTAGCCTTGTCCAACACATGCTTTCCGGCCTTACCAGTTATCATCAATTTAACCAATGGGTATTTCTTCATCACATCCGCAACAGCTGCCATAATTAAGTCTAAATCCAGGTGCGAATCACCGCTACTAAAGCAAATAATTGGTGCATATACTGGCAATCCAATTCTTCGTCTACATTCTTCCTTCGAACGAACTTGATATAAATCCGGGTGAGTCCCACCAGAAATATAGAAAATCCTATCGTCCGAAATTCCCAAATCCGCCGCTCGTTTAGCTAAGGCAGTAGAGATCACCGTAATTCCCGCGCCAATTTTTCGGAATGCTTCCTCGTAATAAGTTTCCACGCCTCCCACCAGAATTTGATACCATTTGGGACGGAGGATTGTAATGAGTCCCCCACGTCCGAACCAATCATTCCAATCTGTGAATAGGGGGATCCGGTGGTGCTTTAAATAAAACAATGCCGGGTAAATTGTGACCGGTCGAGTTTCAAAACAATGAATCAGGTCATATTTTTCAATTTCCCGATTCAGGAAAATGATACGATTTAGCATATCCCAAAGATCCCACCCAGATCGCAGCTTTCCCCATAAGAGGTCGGGAGTCTCAATGATGCGAATCCCATCCCATTGGGATTCTTCGATACCAATTCGACGATTCTCCGAAATCACCAAAAGTGTAACTTTGTGCCCTCTTAATACAAGGTTTTTTGCCATTGAATAGGATCGTCCATATGCTTTATGTCGCCGATGGTGACAAATCATTAAAATACTTAGTGGGCGCGTCATGGAGTTTTCTCTGAAAGAACAGTATCATAAAGATGTCGATAGCCTGCTACCATTGAATTCAAGGAAAATTCATTTTGAACCAATTTCAAGCCGGCCAAAGCTATGTGTTCCATTAATTTAGGGTGGTTAAGCAGATTTGAAGCCGCCTTCACGATTTCATCGACTGAACCATTTGCTAATAATAAACCGGTGACTTCGTTCTTAATAATTTCTGAGTTTCCGCCGACATCTGTAGCAATAATTGGCTTACCCGCTGCCATTGCTTCCAAAATGCTCAAAGATAACCCCTCGTTTGAGGAAGTTTGAACATAAACATCCAATGCTGCAAGTATTCGAGGAATATCCCTACGAAAGCCTGTCCAAATAATTTTATTGGAAACCCCTAATGCGACAGCGTAGGATTCAAGTTGAGGTTTTGCTTCGCCGTCTCCAACGATGACAAGGCGGGTACTCGGATACACTTTGCTTATCTGGCTAAAGGCTTCCAACAACAAATCTATACGTTTAACCCTTTGAATTCGCCCTATATAACCCAAAATTATTGAATTTGAGGGAAGCCCAAATTCCGCCCGACATGCGGCACGTTCTTCGGGAACATAAAACTGCTCATTAGGTACTGCATTCCGAATCATAGTTACCCGACTTTTCTTAACGCCAGGTTGCGTAATAATTTGTTGATACATCTTATAACTTACAGGTACAAGTCGATCAGGAAAATATAGGCTTAATCTATCCATAAGTGCAAAAAGGACTCCCCATTTGCGATCAGCCGAGCTGGTCAATAAGTGTTTGGTCGCTAAATGTGTGATATTCGGACTCCCTTGGAGCGCAAGGAAGGCCGAAAAGATTGTGCGTGGGGTATGCGTATGCACAATCTTGATTTCATTGGAAAGAATATATTCCCTGATTTCTCTTACGCCTTTATTAGCATTATTAACACCGCTTCCGGAAAAATCAACAATCTGTGCCTCAAGGCGGGAAAACTCCCTGTTAATTTCTCCCTGCCCATTAAGCCCGCCAATATGCCAGCAAACATCCTTTAAGCCAATGTTACTAATTAATCTTAATATTATTCGGCTTATACTAGAATCGCTAAAATCGTTTACTAAATGCAATATATTTATCACTGACATTTTGTCCCTGCCTTGCATGATTAATGAGAAAGCTCCATAGCCCGCTTATAAGCTTTCAGCGTCTGCACAGCAATATTCTCCCAACCTAATTCATCCTGTACCCAACGAAAAGCGTTTTCTCCCAATTGCTTTCTCAATTCATTGTTAGTAAGTAATCGGATTAAGGCTTCAGCTAATTGCGTTTCATTTCCTGGATCCACAAGAAGACCGGTTGCTCCATCCTGGACATATTCGGGCAAGCTTCCCACCCTAGTCGCAACAACAGGTTTGCCAAATACATAAGCAGTCACAAGAATACCGCTGGTTGCCGCCGTAAGGTATGGCAGAACTACAACCGAAGCTTTCTGAAAAAGTTCGGCAACCCTTTCACCGGGAATATAGCCGTCCCAGATATCAAACCGGTCGGGATCCACAATCAGTCGCCGACAACGGTCAAGGTCTTCACCATGACCTGCAATGATAATACGTGCCAGAGGAAACTGCTCTGTAATCATTGGTTGTGCTTTTACGAGATATTCAAGCCCTTTGTGCTTATTAATTCGGCCGAGGAAAAGTATGGTTCCAGTTTCCTCGCTTATATTTCGAGTGGACCATTTCAAGAAAACACTGCGCGGGCCAAGGGGAATGTAATGTACTCTTTCAGCCGGGTAATTATAGATTTCTTTCATTATTGAAACATGATCTTTTCCGTTTACAATTACCACATCAGACCCCCAGGCCATCAAACGGTTAACTTGGGTTACCGCCCAAGGAGGAGGAAATTCGCCTATGTTTGCTCTGGGAATAATTATTGTAGAAACAACTGGAATATGCTTCAATAAATTAGCCAACACCGCTGTCCATAACTCCCCCCCGCCTATCAATATATGCGCAACATCCACCCCATCGTTTTGCATCATCCTCACGATTGAGCTCATTACAAAAATCATTCGGGGGTCTCGCATTCTGAGCAGTTGTATCAATTGTACTTTTATTTCCTTTCGCAAGAGTCCCAGCTGGTAGAGCCGCTCAACGGGATACTCCGAATCTCCAGCAGTTTTAATAGTATGCGAGCGGGACGAATAGAATGTAACCTTTACACCGGCTTCTGCTAACGCGTTTGACAGATCCAGCCCAGAATCAACATCAGTGAATGACACAATTCCTACATGCATTAAGCTACCCTAGTGAAAATATCCATTAATCGTTGTGCCAGAATATCCCAATCATAATGATTTTCAACCAATCGTCTGGCATTTTCTGCGATAGATTTGCGCAAGTTATCGTCGTGGAGTAATCTCACAGTCTTTTCGGCAAATTCCTCGGGATGGTCAGCTATCAGGATATTCTCACCATCGGTAACATCCAATCCTTCACATCCGATTCTGGATGAAACTACCGGGCGTCCAAACGCCATCGCTTCAAGAATTTTTAAGCGGGTTCCACCTCCGGCACGCAAGGGAACCACACACACCGTACTGCGCTTATAATAAGGCGCTACGTCTTCGACCCATCCGGTTACATGTACTCCATCTGAACCAAGATTCATTACTTCTTGTGGTGGCTCTCTTCCCACGATCCACAGTTCGGTATTATTAACCTGCCTCTTTATGAGTGGAAGGATTTCACGGCAAAAATATTTAGCTGCATCTGAACAAGGCGCATAGCTCATCTTGCCGATGAAAAGGAGACTCGCATTTTCATGAGAATAAGGAAGAGACTGATGCTGTTGGGTATCAACCCCGTTTGGAATCACGTCAATTTTCAAGGCTGGATTAGCATCAAGCAGAATATCTCGATCATTTTCGGATACTGTGATGCAATGATCGAAGCGTTCGGCATATCGAGGCTCCCAGCGTCGCATCATCTGGTAGTTGATCCAGGCGCGAATTTTATCGATTGGCCTTTGTTCGATTTGATAAATACTTTCATATTGGGCAAACTCAATATTCTCTAAATTTAGGATACTCTTCCTATGCGAGCTTGGGGAAAGCACCTCGAGATATAGGGCTGTGTGCGAATTAATTATTACCACAATATCAAAATCAATTTCCATAGTCAGACGCTGAATTTTTTGGGCCAATTTAGTGGAGTGACGAAACTTGAGCTCCAGCGGCTTTCCAGACAACCCATATTTTAACAAACCAGGAATATGAAGAAGCGGGTGACGTCGCTCTACATAGGCAAATTCCATTCCTGCACAAAAACTGGACAAGTGAGTTGTTCCTGCTTCATCGCTTGGATTTTCCAAAAGTGCGGCTAGCCAAACCTCATGATGGCTTGCTATCCGGCGAAGTAAGTTATATTCCCGAATACGATCCCCTGATATAAGAGGATATGGGCTAATATCGCTAATGACTAAAATGCGCACGTCAATCTCCTGTTTTAAAAGCAATAATTGTAGATATTGCAAAAGTGTGTAATCTCTTATCCAATTATCTGAATTCGGACGGATAGATAATGGATTCAGGCATATCTAAATTTCATTTGAGACCCCGGGATTATTCTCATTTAAAATATGTTGAAAGTATTCTGTCATGCGATCAACAATTTTTTCGAGTCGATACTCTTCATGTATGGTTTTCAAGGCTGCAAGCCGTAACTTATGTGCTAATCCTGGATTTTGTATTATCCGATAGATCGCTTCTGCCATTTTGCCCGTATCATCTACAGGTACCAACAACCCATTCTCTTCGTCGCGTATAACATCAAGCGGTCCTCCACGCTTTGAAGCAATAATGAGCAAACCACGAGCCATAGCCTCCAAGATGGTTGCGCCAAGCGGTTCACTCCAACGTGATGGAAAAAGCAAGACGGTATAATGTGAGTATAGGTCAAGAACCGAGGAGTGTTCAATATGCCCCATGAAGTTCACCGCCTGTTCTAACCTCAAATCTGAAACCATATTCTTAAGAGTTGAAACATATTCACTCGTGCCTTCGCCAATAATGTCGAGGAAAATGTTATCTACGCCATAGGATTTTCTTAGAATAGCAAGAGCTCTAATTGCTACATCGGGTGCTTTTTCAGGAACAAGTCTCCCAACAAAAAGCAACATCACCTTACTATCATTATTATGGGGGATGTTGTTCAGTAATCCAACAGGAAGAATAGTTTTAGAGCGGACACCTCTTGGGATTACATTAATATTTTGTTCCAGAAATCCATTTTCAACAAAGATTTGTTTGTGCGAGGTACTAACTGCCAAAATATGCCTGGTGTCCAATTGAGAAAAATCACCCAAACCTGTAATGACAGCTTGGTATTTTCTCTTTATTGGGTTGGTCATGTCAGAGAGTCGCAATTTTATATCGAGCAAAGAATAATCACCAATACTAAATACTGTGGGAATACCTTGTGTTTGACAAGCTATAATTGGCAATACACCTATTGATGATGTGTTCCAAATGAAAACCAAATCAGGCTTTACTGAGTTTAATAACTCGAAAGTAATCTTATAATTCCTACGATTATACAATACCCCTAATAGTTGGTAATAACGCTTTCGAAGCCAAAAGCTATTAATGGTTTCAGATTTACGCACGTCGCCCAAAGGATTATACAACAATAGCCGATGAACATTTCCTATAACCCGGTAATTTTCGCGTGGCTGTCTGCTTGTCAGCACAAGAACATGATGCCCCCTTTTACTTAACTCATCCGCAGTTTCTTTGCATCTAAGCTCATACCCGCCAATATATTGGGGCGGATATAGATTTGTGATAAATAAAATCTTCATAATTTCAAATCCACATCCCTAGCTTATGGAATGGACGCCAGAATGTTATTCATGATCTTCCAACCAAAAAAGGTGATAGCATCTTTTGTGAGTATTGAGAGAAAAAGCCGGATATCATGAAGACCGATAAAAACTCAACATTCAGCCACATCGAGGCCGATTTAACCAGGGACACCAAATAAAACCATACACAAAAGAGGAGCACTGGCTTTAGATAGGACAGACCTTTCAACTCAATTCTTTTTCGCAGAAAATATCGATTTACCGGGAAGGCAACAGCAGATCCAACTATATTAGCAATACGTGCAGCGATAAGCGAAAACATTGCAATCAAAAGGATTCTTCCAAGTTACTTGGTAATTTTGCATCGGAAATAACCCGATTACACTCATACAATTTCGCTGCCCGCTTGCAAAGGTTTACCATTTTTGTTATTTCAATCGTACTATCAAGAATATTCCAATAATGTATCCAGGCAGATTTTTTATGAACATCACGATAAATGTCCAACGGATAGTATACATCTAAATCCTGGCGGCACAAAATTAGCCCACCGAACATTTTCAATCGCGTCACCATATAATTGATGAGACTCGGGATCCCAATAGCATCAATATAAATTATCTTTCCACAAGCAGCTTTTTCAAACGATTCGAACTCAGAGTCGAAAGAGGCGTTAAACTGAAATTCAATAACCGCGTCAGCAATTTTTTGGATAACCGAGAGATAGGCAGATTCCATATTTGGAACCAGACACATTGTTCTGGCGCCTTGTAAAGATGCTGCTTCAATAATTCTCAATGCTAGTACATTTGCCCCAGTAACCACCACAGTGTCGCCGATCTCCAGTGCCGCTTTTTCAATAATCGATAAACCACACGCTAGAGAAAAAATTGAGAGAGCCTTATCTGGATCAGATTCTGCTAGTTGAATGCCATAACAGGAATTTTGTATATATTCGTTTTGGATAGATCCAATAACACCATATAAGCTGATTAAATCAGGTTCTCCAGCAACGCTTAAAGCAACAGATGGGTTGCAGATAATAAAGCCCCACTCATCAGATATTCCTGCCTTATTTTGTTGGTTACTGGAAGTAAAATTCTTGCCCGTATAAAGATTCCACGGGAGGTATTTTAAGACTTTATGACCTCTGCAATCATCAGTATTATTAGCAAGGTACGCCATGGTTATTCCTCCCACGGGAATGCCTCTATCTCAATGGACCGATAAGATTCGCGTGATTTGTAAGCAGCCTCCACGATGGCGTTGTTGATCCAACCATCTCTACCAGTTATTTCATGTGATTGATTATTGAAGATTGCATCAGCAAACTTCTGAACCCACACAGAGGTGTAATTAACCAAAGGGAATTTACTTATAGTATGCACTTTACCGGGCGCCAAATCCTTCCAACGCCGTGCAGACCATAAACTTAGTTGGCGATTATCTCTTAATGCTATCGCCCCGTGCGTTCCCCAAATACGCAGCTCCTGCAAAGGTGTTCCCCTCCAACAGGAACTGGCTGTAATTGTGCCATTCGCACCATTGTCAAATTGGCAACTAACACTAATTTGATCTTCAACCTCAACAGGTGAGATAAAGGTGCCATACTCGCTGTAAACCCGACTAAACTCCAGACCCGTAGCATATCTTAGGTAGTCAATAGCGTGGCAAATGTTCATAATCAGAATCCCGCCGCCAGCCTTTTCCTTAGATCCTCTCCAATTAGATGGCGCACGTGATGAAAACCCTCCTGCCCAATAACTTGCTCCTTTATACGCCAAGTGATTGATTTGAACGCCACAGATTTCTCCAATTAATCCATCCTTAATTAATTGTCGGATCAATTGGATTACAGGCAGGTACCTGAAGCTATAATTAATTGTCAATCTAACGCCCGCTTGATTACATGATTCCAAGATTAATTGCGCATCCTTTAAATTAACACCCAAAGGCTTTTCTAGCATAACATGTTTTCCTGCTTTGGCGGCTTGAATGGCTAAAGGAGCATGCAGCATATGTGGCACTGAAAGAAGTACAGCATCAACATCCGTCCTAGCCAATAAACTTTCATAATTCGGCATTGCCGGTTTATCGTAACGTTGTGCTAGGTCTCTTAACACTTCAGGATTTGTATCAAACAACGCTGTCACACAGGCATTTGACGCAGCCTGAACCCCGTTTATATTTGTTAATCCAATGTCACCCCCGCCAACAACACCAACACGCAGGGTGTTTTGTGTAGATGGCTTGGGTTGTAGAGCATCATGGTTAAATTCAACCTTCCAGTTAAAAAACTGTTTAGAAAGTTTAATTGTTGGAATATCCTCTTTTTTCACTTTAGAATCCTTGTCGTTATTTGTTTTATTGTCAATATCATCGTCAGTCCAAATTAATAAACCACCTATCATATCGGAGACACCGGACTTTAGGGATTCATATATATGACCAGCCTGCGATGGGGCACTTCTGTGAGTAATTAAATCCTGGGCACTTAGCTTGCTCTCTGCAATTAAATCTAGGAATAGCTTTCCTTCATTACGATAAGTCCACAACCCATCTACCTGATCCGTCTCTGGCATCCCACTGATATGAGCTCCAATTAGTGTTACCCCAGGGCTAATATCATTCTGCCCCACTGGAAGAGTCGCCTGACTACGTGGGCTACCGAGGAGAACAACGCGACCTCCTTCTTTTGTGAATCGACAAGCAAAGGGTAAAACGAGGGGGTCTCCTGTAGCTTCGATGACAACATCAAAACGTTCCCCAAAGGAAGATTTACTCATTTCGTCGATAGTAAGGAAATAGTCGGCGCCGCCGTTATTGGTTGCCAGAGCAGCTTTTGCTCTTGACCGAGCTGTAGCTACAATCGGCGCCCCACCAGCAATCCGGCTTAAACGATTAGCTAACTGGCCAATCAGGCCTTGACCTACAACAAGAATCGATTCCCCTGGTTTTATTCGTGCTTTACGGATTCCCTGAAGCACAATGATTCCTAGCTCAATAAATGCTGCTTCTTCCAACGAAGCGTTGAGTGGGATTGGGAATAAAAACTGCGGAGCTAAAACATTAAACAAACCATGCCTCAACCGGCCAGCCACTAGATCACCAACCTTATATTCTTTAACCATTTTCCCAACAGATACGACTTCACCACTTCCGGAATAACCTGGGAAGAACGGAAAACCAATTCGAGGATTAGTCAGTTCCATTAAAACTGCTCGTTCAGTTCCCGGACTTATAGCTGTATAGTTGGACTTAACCAAAACCTCATTTAAATCAGGTCCAAGGATTTTATTTTTTTTGAAATCAGCTACTTCTGAAGCTGGAAAAAAAACTACCTTAGAATTCATAATTGATTTGTGTTCCAGCATCGCTGAAAGAGGTATTTCTACGGTATTCCATGTATTAACAGCCACGTCCTGAATTCCAGAAGGGATAAATGGCTTGAATTGCTTTAGAAAACTTTTTATTCTCAATGCTTGCACAGATTTTATCTCCTTATGTATCTACAAAACAACAAGTAAATTGTGTTTGCTTCGGTTGTTTCTTTGCGCCTGAACTTATATCATACCTGGCAATAGTGTGAAAAACACTTTGTAAAAATCAAAATCTTTATAATTTCGAGATCCACATTCCCAATTTATGTAACGGCTTCCAAGATGTTATTCCAGAACCTTCTACCAGAAGAACAATATCCGCTTTTGTGACAATTGAAAGAAAAACGCTTGCTACTAAGAAAATGCCAAGAAAGCCTATCTTCAAGAGAAAAGAATCAGGCTTTATAAGAAATACTAGTAAATTCCATGTGCAAAAAAGAAAAGCCGGTTTAAGATACATCGCATTCTTAAAGTCAATTTTCTTTCGTAGAAAATATATCGTTGGAGGGTATGTGAGTGCAGTTCCAGACGTATTGGCAATTGCCGCGCCAATTATTCCAAAAGCTGGTATGAACAGGATGCTTCCCAGCCAGCTTGCGATTGCATTAAAAATGTTGATGATCATCGGTTTCTGGGGATCTCCAACAGCAACCAGAGTGGTTCCCATGACATTACTGACCAATGCAATACTTAAGTTTATCATTAGCAGAATAAATGCAGGTGCACTTGGCAAATACTTCTCAGAAAAAAGTAAGCGAATGATATCCTCACTGAAAAGAACCGTAATTGCCGTGCCAAAAAGTGTAAAGAAAGCAACAAAACGTGTTGAATCATTCACAAGTCTGTCTGCCTGCCGCTTATCATCCAAGGCATACCATTTGGCGAGGAATGGGTAATAAACTTGTCGAAAGGGATCATACAACAAGCGGAGACTATCAGGTATTTTGCGAGCAATTTCGTAAAGTGCAATACCAGATGGACCAAGCAGCGCCGCAACAACCAAAGTATCAATCCGTGAATTGATAAAGCTTAAAATATCATTGATCTGTAATGGGAATCCAAATTTTATCAACTCTTTAAAGAAATTCCAATGAAAGAATAGACGCTTCTTAATTGGTATTGATAGAAATGCAAAGGTGCAAGCTATAAAAGATGAAAAGGTTTTAGCAAGAATAAGCCAAGTAATACCACCTTTTAACACGTAAACAACTACGAAAAGTAAAATAAAATTCAAAGAATTACCAAACAAATCAGTAAAACCAATTCTTACGAAAAGAAGAGATCCCTGTAATAACGATTTAAATAGTGTTCGAAGACTTTCCATCACAAACAACAAGGGAATATAAGCAAGAAAATCTGGAGCCAAGGATTTGCCAAATAACAATATCAGAAACCGCCCACCGAACCAACAAAATAGACATGCCAACAAAATCGAGCCAATTCTCATGATAACCGCAGTACTTAATAAACGCTCCTTGCTTGAATCGTCCTTGGCTGTAGCAATGAATTTCGAAATAGACATATCTAGGCCGAGGGCACTAATTTGACAGAGGAAAGATACAACCACCAAAATCAAGGTGTAGGCCCCAAATATTTCGGTAGTGAAATGGCGCGTTACGATTACAATTCCACCAAAACCAAGCAACATGTTAAAGATACTAAAAGAGCCAAGCAAGATAGTGCTCGAAATAAAACGCGGATGGGGGGGGCTGGATATCATTTTAAATTCAACTCGCCTAATGTTTGCGAATCCAAAGATTGATTATGATTCATCCTTAGAATGACCTCGCTGCTTCCCACCATGACGCCAATAACGGGTGCCCAATAAGTAGCTCTTATAACCGGGTTGGCAAATGTAGCAACCAGTACGCCAACAAGCGTGACAGCAAAAGAAAGAACAATCCCTTTCAAGAATGGATCAGGGACCTGCCTCCAATTTTGAATTGCGCGTTTAATAAACATCAACAAAAAACACATAAAAAACAAATACCCGATCAACCCGGTTTTTAGCATTATCCATAAATGACCGTTATGTATATAATTAGCAAGATCTGATCTTCTCCCATCAAGACGGAAGTCCCAAGGTCGATAATTCGCTCCGAGTCCCAATCCAATGAATGGATGCGATAATATCTGCGGAATAGCGTATTCATTCTCAATAAAACGAAACTGCACACTACCCTCTTGGGCAGTATTAGGATTAAACAATGTTTCCATCCTTGCCGTGATACCATTAACTAACTCTGCAACCTTACCTCTCTTGACGGTTAGAAATGGAATAAGAATAAAGAACCCTATAAGGACTATCCACAATGCAATTTGGGCATACTTTACTTTATCCCGGAGCGAAACAAAAAGAATCACGAGTAACAGAGCCGTTGCAATTGCTCCCCAGAAACTGCGATTGAACGTCAATAAAACAGCCAAGCCGACGACGCCTAATTCAATTAAATAGACCATGAATCGGGATAGCTTTTTATCAAAAAGCATTTGAACTGCTAGACAAACAAATCCAAGCATGACCAGAGATTGTCCAGGTGGCAAGATTCTCGTAACACCATAAGAAATTGTTCCTGCAGTGTTCAATATCTCTACACGTCCTGGCAATATAGGAACTCCAGGTCCTAGTATATACTGGGCAATCATTGCCAATGCAGTAAAAAACGCCAGAAATATAATCCCCTTCAATAGCCTGTGCAATTGTTTTTCATTTCGTATAAGATGTGTGATAATAAAAAAAATTAGGTAAAAATTAACAACCCGTACCTCTTCTAGACTCCCGTTAAATGTTACCCTTGAATTAAAAATAGCGAAAGCAGTAGATAATATTGCCGTGACATAAAAAGTGAGAAGCGGTAAATCAAGGGGTGTGTGGACAAAATAAGAGGATGACCGATGTATAAGGCGCAGAAAGAGTATGCCGATCAAGATAAATAAAAGAATATCAGAAACTATTAACCTACCAATTCCAATTGGGATTGAAGGGTAGGCATATATATCAAAAATGGTCGATGTAAACAATAAGATGCCCAGAACAGCGATTTCGGGCCAAAACCAAGCAACTACTATATAAATGACGCCTGAAATTCCTATGAGTAACAGCTCAACTGGAATCTTTGTGGCGACTATTCCAAGAAGTAAACCAAGCCCACAGACTAATATCAATTGGGTTAGGATTGACGGTTGTTTCAATAATTGGCGTTGCATGAAATCCATACCTTATTCAAAACACAGTCCCATGTTCCTGAGGAGCAAGATATTCCATCAGACACATGGGATAACAACAACCGTATCTGTTGTGTTATTTCTCTTTAATATTAATAAAATAAGCAACTAATATTTGATAGATCATCAGACAAACAATCTGCTCACTTACTTATTATCTTTCAAAAAAGTCTTAATCGAGTCTGCAACATATTTGATCTCATCATCACCCAGTTCAGCATACATTGGCAATGAAAGTATTTGCGAAACCACTTGCTCTGTCATAGGAAGATCGCCTTGCTTATATCCTAGGAATTCCATTGCTTTCTGTAAATGCACAGGAATAGGGTAATGGATGCCAGTAAAGATGCCTTGATCCTTCAAAAACGCCTGCAAATCATCTCTTTTCTTGGAGCAGATAACATAAAGGTGGTAAACCGAAG